>Ga0114129_10010435_pt1 | contig 13247 bp, 12 predicted proteins | sample RhiMetdeltSRZDD1_FD_80071 | JGI IMG/M metagenome (GOLD analysis project Ga0114129, IMG submission 80071) | Populus rhizosphere microbial communities from Tennessee, USA - Rhizosphere MetaG P. deltoides SRZDD1 (version 2) (version 2) | ecosystem: Host-associated > Plants > Roots > Rhizosphere >...
GAACGGGACCGGGCGATGTTTGCGAACGACCAGCTGCACCGCTTCCTGCGTCACAGCGAGGCCGCCCACCGGCGCGAGACCATCGCCTTCGGGCGCAGCTACAACGGCCTCGTCGAACGACTCGCCCTGTTCGTGGTGTGGCGCAACCTGGTGCAGGCCCGCTCGGAGCGCCATCCGAGAGACGGCACCACGGCGATGCGCCTGCGGCTCACGACCAGCCCATGGGACTGGTCCCAGGTGCTGGCGGAACGGCTCCACCCGGCCCGGGTCCGGGCCGGTCAGGAGGTGATGGGGCTCTATCGCAGGGAGCTGGCCATCCCCTCCCTGCCGAACGAGAAGCGTCACGCGCTGTTACGCGCCTTCTGACTTCTCCCCGCCTCTGGCGAGGTCGCGCTCTTCCTAATTCGCTTCCACACTCTGAGCGCCACTATGTGCGGGTTTCCGCGTTGCGCGCCCACGGCGCGATCCGATAGAGTGAGCGGCCCGGACGTCCCGGGGGCATCCGCACCCGCCGCGCCGGCCCACGAGGAGGCCCATGGACAACAAGCCGCCGCAGGAGATCCAGTTGCGCGCCCGGATCGACGACGCCGTCGCCGAGGGGATCTACGTGAATTTCGGCAGCATCGTGCACAATCGCTCCGAGTTCATCCTGGACCTGGGCCGCATCGTGCCGGGCAAGCCCGAGGTGAAGATCCTGACCCGGGTCCTGACCACACCCCTGCACGCGAAACAGCTCTGCCGCGCTCTCGCCCAGAACATCGAGCAGTACGAGAAGACCTACGGCGAGATCGCCGGCATCGACGAGATGAACAAGAGGGTGGGATTCTAGATGGGCAAGACGGCGCTGCAGTTCTGGCACCTGCTGGTCATCGTCATCCTGGCGGCCATGCTCGGGACCGCCCTGGGAGACATCGCCGGCAAGGCGTTCCCGGAGTCGACCGCCGGCCGCGCGCTGTCGGCCGGGATCACGGTCGGGACCGCCTCCCCGTGGACGCTCGATCTGCGGGTCCTGACGGTGACGGGCGGCATCGTCCTGAGGTTGACCGCGCTGGGCGGCCTCGCCGCCATCGCCGCGCTGGTCGTATTCTTCCGCCGCCTTTGATGCCCTCCCGCTCGCTGATCCTCGTCTCCGCGTCGCCCCGCCGATCCGACCTGCTGCGCCTGGCCGGCCTCGACTTCACCGTCCGGCCGGCCGACGTCGACGAGACCCCTCTCCCGGGCGAGGCGCCCGGCGACCTGGCGCTGCGGCTCGCCTGCGCCAAGGCGCGGGCCCTGGCCGTCCCGGACCGTCCGGCCCTGGCGATCGCCGCCGACACCGTCGTGGCGATCGACGGCACGACGCTCGGGAAGCCCCGCGATCCCGCGGACGCGCGCCGGATGCTGGGGCTCTTGTCCGGGCGGACCCACCAGGTGATCACGGGGGTCGCGCTGCGCATCCTCCCCGAGGAGACGCTCGTGAGCGAACGCGCCCTGTCGCTCGTGACGTTCGTGCCCATGAGCGGGGAGGAGATCGACTGGTACGCGGCGACCGGCGAGGGGATGGACAAGGCCGGCGCGTACGCGCTGCAGGGGATCGGCGCGTACTTCATCGCCTCGATCGAGGGGAGTTACACGAACGTGATCGGCCTGCCGCTCGAGCGTCTCCACCCGCATCTACGGCGATTCGGCCTGATCGGAGAGCCCCCCGCCCGAAGGACCTGAAACCACCGCACCCGCCGCTTGCAGTCGGGTCTCCGCACACCTAAGTTTTCCTGGGCCACTGCGCAGAATGGAGACCCGGATTGGTGATGGAGTCGACCGTCCTCGAGGCGTACGAGAAGCTGATCACCGTCACGATCAACGGCAGGAACTACGACGTGCCGGAGAACAACACCCTTCTGCGAGTCCTGCAGTTCATGAACCTCGACCTGGCGTACAGCAAGTACTGCTGGAACGGCGACTGCCGCAACTGCGCCTTCCGCTACATCTCCCGCAAGAGCGGCAACGAGGTCGAGGCGCTCGGTTGCCAGATGCGCTGCTTCCCGAACATGGTGATCAAGCGCCTTCCCGAGGGCGTCGACCTCAACTGACGCGGGCGGGCGGCACCCAGCGCAGGACCGGGCTGCGGGCGGCGCCGACCTCGTCGAGCCTCCGGACCGGTGTCGTGTGGGGCGCGGTCCGCACGAGCTCGGGGTCCTTGCGCGCCTCCTCGTCGATCTTCAGCATGGCCTCGATGAAGGCATCGAGCTCCTCCCGGCTCTCGCTCTCGGTCGGCTCGATCATGAGCGCCCCCTTGACGATCAGCGGAAAGTAGATCGTCGGCGGGTGGAACCCGTAGTCCATCAGGCGCTTGGCGATGTCGAGCGTGTGCACCCCCGTCTCCTCGAGGTTGCGGTCGGTGAGCACCACCTCGTGCAGGGACGGCTCGGTGTACGGCAGGTGATACGTATCCTGGAGCCGGTGCCGGATGTAGTTGGCGTTGAGGACGGCCGTCTCGGCCATCCTCCGCAGCCCCTCGGGCCCGAGCGCCCGGATGTACGACAGGGCGCGCACGAACATGCCGAAGTTGCCGAAGAACGAGCGCACCTTGCCGATGCTCTTCGGCCGCTGGTGGTTGAGGACGTAGAGCGGCCCCTCCTGCTCGATCGTCGGGACCGGCAGGTAGGGCTCGAGGTGCTTCTTGACCCCGACCGGGCCCGCCCCGGGGCCCCCGCCGCCGTGCGGCGTCGAGAACGTCTTGTGCAGGTTGAGATGATGCAGGTCCACCCCCATGTCCCCCGGACGCGCCACGCCGATGAAGGCGTTCAGGTTGGCGCCGTCCATGTACAGGAGCCCCCCCTTGTCGTGGACCGCGGCGGCGATCTCCCGGATCTCCCCTTCGAAGACGCCGAGCGTGTTCGGATTGGTGAGCATCAGGAGGGCGACGTCGTCCGCCATGCGGCGGCGCAGGACGGCCAGGTCGACGCAGCCGCGCTCGTTGGAGGGAATCTGCTCGACCCGGTAGCCCGCGATGTGCGCGCTCGCGGGATTCGTGCCGTGCGCCGAGTCGGGGATCAGGACCACCTGGCGCGGGTTGCCGCGATCGCGATGGTACGCCCTCACCATCATGATCCCCGCAAGCTCCCCCTGGGCGCCGGCCGAGGGCTGCAGGGTGAAACGGTCCATGCCGCAGATGGCGCAGAGGGCCCGCTCCAGATCGTGCATCAGCCGCAGGCAGCCCTGGGCGGCGGCCGCGGGGAGCTGCGGGTGGGCCTCGGCGAACCCCGGCAGGCGCGCGATGCGCTCGTGCACCTTCGGGTTGTACTTCATCGTGCAGGAGCCCAGCGGGTAGAGCCCCAGGTCGATGGCGTAGTTCAGCCGCGACAGGCGGGTGTAGTGCCGCACCACCTCGACCTCGCTCAGCTCCGGGAACCCCTCGATCTCGGCGCGCGTGTAGCGCGGGTCGAGGTCGAAGCGCCCGGGCTTCGGCACGTCCAGCGGGGGCAGGGCGAAGCCGCGCCGGCCGGGCCGCGACAGCTCGAAGAGAAGCTTCTCCGGCTCCCTGAGGTTTCTCGGCTCCATCAGCCGAGCCTCCCCAGCTCGTCGGCGAGGCGATCGATGTCGGCGCGCGCGTTCATCTCGGTGACGCACACCAGGAGGTCCCGCTCCATCCCCTCGAAGTAGCGCGACAGCGGGATGCCGGGGACGAGGCCGCGATCGGCGAGCCGCTCCACGGCGGCGGCCGCCGGCACCGGAAGGCGGACGGTGAACTCGTTGAAGATCGGCGCGGCGTACGGCAGGGCGCAGCCGCGCACCGACCCGAGCGCCTCACGGGCGTAGGCCGCCTTGGCGTGGTTGTGCACGGCCAGCTCCCGCAGCCCGCCCTTGCCGACGACCGACATGAAGATCGCGGCGATCAGGGCGCACAGCCCTTCGTTCGTACAGATGTTCGAGGTGGCCTTCTCCCGGCGGATGTGCTGCTCGCGGGTCGACAGGGTCAGGACGTAGCCGCGGCGGCCGTCCACGTCGCGCGACTCTCCCACGAGGCGTCCCGGGAGATTGCGCAGGAAGGCCTGGCGCGCCGCCAGGAATCCCAGGTACGGCCCGCCGTACGACAGCGGCACGCCGAACGAGTGGGCCTCCCCCGCCACGACGTCCGCCCCCTGGCGCCCGGGCCCCTTCAGGATCCCCAGGGAGACCGGCTCGGTGACCGCGACGATCAGGTGGGCCTGCGCCTCGCGCGCGGCGGCGGCGAGGGCCTCGACCTCCTCGAGGCACCCGAAGAAATTCGGGTGCTGGAGGACCAGGGCGCTCGTCTTCGCCTGGCGCAGCGCCCGGCGCGCCGCCTCGGGATCGGCCGTGCCGTCTTCCCGCGCCCCGAACGGTACTATGGCGATGTCCAGGTTGGCCAGGTGGGTGCGGCAGACCTGGAGGTACTCGGGATGGATCCGATCGCTGACGACGACGCGCCCGGCGCGGGCCATGCGCTCGGCCATCAGGATCGCCTCTGCCAGCGACGACGCGCCGTCGTACATGGAGGCATTGCTGATGTCGAGCTCGGTGAGCTGGCAGATGAGCGTCTGGTACTCGAAGATCGCCTGCAGCGTCCCCTGGCTGATCTCCGGCTGGTACGGCGTGTACGACGAGTAGAACTCCGTCCGCCCGATCAGGTGATCGACGAGCGCCGGGGCGTGATGCCGGTAGGCCCCGCCGCCCAGGAACTGCGAGCCGGACGCGGGCACCCGGTTCTCCCGCGAGCGCGACTCGAGATGGGCCCAGAGGTCCTGCTCGGCCAGGGCGGGATCGATCGCGAGCGGGGCCTTGAGGCGCAGGGCGTCCGGAACCGAGGCGAAGAGATCCTCGATGCGGGCGACGCCGATCTCGCGCAGCATCGCCTCCCGCTCGGCGTCCGACGCCGGGATGTAGCGGTGGCCGTCCCCCATGTCAGTTGGCTTCTTCCTCGATATACTTGCGGTACTCGGCCGCCGACATCAGGGAGTCGAGCTCCTTCGGGTCGGCCAGCTTGATCTTCAGGAGCCAGCCCTCCCCGTACGGGTCCTTGTTGATGGTCTCGGGATGGGCCGCGAGCTGGGGATTGACCTGCAGGACCTCTCCCGAGATTGGCGCGAAGATCTCCGAGACCGCCTTGACCGACTCCACGGTGCCGAACTCCTCTCCGCCGACGACGGGAGATCCCGCGGCGGGGACCTCCACGTAGACGATGTCCCCCAGCTCGGACTGCGCGTAGTGCGTGATCCCGACCGTGCCGATGCCGCCCTGGACGGCGAGCCACTCGTGCTCCTTGGTGTACTTCAAGTCGTCCGGGTAGATGCCGTCACCTTTGCTCAACGGAGGCCTCCTCAGTGCGCTCGACTGTAGAACGGTGTGGGCACGATCATCGCCTGGGCGTCGCGTCCCCTGATGTTCACTGCGAACCGGGTCCCCGGCCTCGCCGACGGGGCGGGGACATAGGCCAGGCCGATGCTCTTCTTGACCGAGGGCCCGACGGTGCCGGACGTCACCTGCCCCGACGCCTCGCCGCCGACGCGCACCGGGTAGCCGTGCCGCGGCACTCCCGGGTCGATCATCTCGAAGCCCATCAGGCGTCGCGCCGGTCCCTTCTCCTTCTCGCGGCTCAGGGACTCGCGGCCGATGAAAGGCCCCTTCTCCAGCCGGACGATCCCCTGAAGGCCCGCTTCCAGGACGGTGGTCGTCTCGTCCACGTCGTTGCCGTAGAGCATCATGCGCGCCTCGAGCCGGAGGGTGTCGCGCGCCCCCAGACCGCACGGCTTGAGGCCGTGCGACGAGCCGGCGCGCAGGAGCGCCTGGTAGAGATCGGCCGCGCCCTGGGGCGGCAGGTAGATCTCGAATCCGTCCTCCCCCGTGTAGCCGGTGCGCGACACGATGGAGCGCGTCCCGTTCACCTCGGTCTCGATGAAGCGGAAGGGGCGCAGGCCCGCCAGGGGCGCGGCCACGAGCCCCTGCAGGATCGCCTCGGCCTTCGGGCCCTGCAGGGCCAGCTGCGCCCAACGCGCCGAGGCGTTCACCACCTCGACGTCGCCGCGCGACTGCGCGGCAATCCAGGCGAAGTCCTTGTCGGTGTTCGAGGCGTTCACGACGAGCAGGAAGTCCCGCTCGCTCCGCCGGTAGACGAGGATGTCGTCGACGAAGGTTCCCTTCTCGGTCGTCAGGACCGTGTACTGCGCCTGGCCCGGCGCGAGACGCGCCGCGTCGTTGCAGGTGACGGTCTGGACCAGGTCGAGGGCGGCCCGGCCACGGACCTCGATCTCCCCCATGTGCGACACATCGAACAATCCCGCGTGGCTCCGGACCGCGAGGTGCTCTTCGATGACCGAGGAGAACTGCACCGGCAGCTCCCAGCCGGCGAAGTCCACGAGCCTGGCGCCCATTTCGCGAAACAGGCGCACGAGCGGAGTGGTCTTCAACGGGCCGGCCGCGGGGGGCATGCTGGCTCCTTCAAGGGAAGCGTAACCCTAGCACACCGATGTGGGTGCGTCAAGAAACCGTTTGTTGCCAAGTCCTTGCGTTTGTTGCAAATACGCCATCCGGGTCCTATATTCGTCAGGCCGGGGTCCGCCTTCCCCCGCCGGTCGCTGAGGCGGACGGGCATCCGGCAGGAGCACGTGTGCCGCGAGAGTATCCGACCCAGTGCTGGTCCTGCCTCGGCGAGTTCGACGCGGTCTCGGCCGTCTGGTGCAGTGACAACGCGCACAGCGCCACGAAGCTGTGCCCGTTCTGCTTCCGCTGCTTCTGCCAGGCCGACGCGGAGTACCTCGAGGCCTTCTGGAAGGGGGCACCCGACGAGCTCAAGGAAGAGCGCGACATCCTGAAGGGGGCGACCGGGTCCTCCGGAGAGGCCCTCATCCGTTCCAACCTCTTGTCCACGGACCAGCTGGTCTCCGCGCTGCGCTGGCAGCAGAACCGCAAGACCTCCCTCGAGGACGCGCTGGTGGACCTCGGGTTCGTGTCCCGCCAGAACCTGGATCTGGTCGTGAAGAAGCAGGCGCCCGCAGGCTCGACCAACCTCGATCTCTCGAAAGGGCTGGTCGACGCCTCGCTCGTGACGACCGTCACCGTGGCGCTGTGCTACCGGAAGAAGATCCTGCCGATCATCAAGGAGGAGATCGGCGGCATGGAAGTCCTGACCCTGGCGATGGCCGGCCCGACCGACGTCGAGACGATTGACCAGGTCCAGAGCCTGACGAGCTGCCGCGTGATCCCGATGAACGCCAGCGAGAGCGACATCCTGCTGAGGCTGCAGGACCTGTTTCCCAAGGAGGTCGCCGCCCTGCGGGCGGCCGAGGCGGGCGGCGCGGCCGAGCCGGCGGCTCTCACCGGTACGGATCGCGCCGCCGGCGACGACCGGCCGGCGGCCGCCGGGAAGCCCCCGCGCGCCGCGAAGGTCCCGGCGAAACGGAAGGCCTCCGCGGGCCCGGCCGCGGCGCAGCAGATCAGCGAGGAGGATCTCGAGGAGGCCTTCTCGGAGCCGGCCCCCGTCACCAAGGCCCCGACGATCGCCCCGCCGGCCGCAAGCGCCCGGATCTCCGACCCTCTCGAGCTCGACGAGGAGCCCGCCCCGGCTCCCAAGGTCGCGCCCCCTCGTGCGGCGCCGCCCGCCCCGGCCGCGGCCGTCCCCTTCGTGCCGGAAGACGGCTCCTCCATCCTGCAGACGATCCTCTCGGAGGCGATTTCGAAGCGGACCTCGCTCGTCCAGTTCGAGATCCGGAACACCACCCTGTCCCTTTTCTTCCGCATCGACGGCAACCTGTTCCGCGCCAAGCTCCCCGCCCACGCCTCCGCCGCGGGGCTGACCCGCGCCCTGAACACCGTCGCGTCCCTGCCGGCCGGCAACCAGCCGGCCGCGGGGCACCTGACGCTGAAGTCGGGAGGACGGCGGATCGACGTCGTGGTGCGCCGTGTCTCGGCGGCCGGAGCCGAAAGCTTCCTGCTGAAGATCATCGAGCGGTCCGATTTCATCAGGCCGCTTCCGAGCGTGGGGCTGAGCTCGCACGACCTGGAGCGCCTGCGCCAGGCCCTGGCGCTCCCGCACGGGCTGGTGGTCCTGAGCTCCCCTCCGCACAACGGACTGCAGACGACCCGGTACTCGCTCATGGCGCACCTGGCGGAGGGTCAAAGGCGGACCCTGTCGATCGACGCCCCGCAGTTCGTGGCTCTCGAAGGAATCCGCCAGGAAGAGGTCCCGGTCCCGCCCGATGCCGCAAGCTGCAGGAAGGCGCTCGCTTCGGTGCCGGGCAGCGAGATCGTCTTTCTGCCCGAGATCCAGAACGCCGAAATGGCGGCGCTCGCCGTCGAGCTGGCGTCGTCCTGCCTGGTGGTCGCCTCCATCCAGGCGCGCCGCGCCTCGCAGGCGCCCGCGGCGATCCTCTGGCACAGGGTCGACGCCACCGCGCTGTCCTCCGTCCTGAAGCTGATCGTCAATCAGAGGCTGGTGCGGCGCCTCTGCGATGCCTGCAGGAAACCGGCCCAGGTCACCGACCGGGTCCTCAAGATGATGGGGCTGACCTCCGACGAGGCCCTCGACCTGAAGGTGTACCAGGCGGCCGGCTGCGACACCTGCGGGCCCCTGAGCCCGGGATACACGGGGCGGGTGGCGCTGTGGGAGGTCCTGGAAGGGACGCCCGAGATCGCGGCCCTGGTCGCGTCCGGAGGCTCTCCTGGCGAGGTCGAGCGCGAGGGGCGGCGCGCCGGCATGAGCCCCCTGCGCGCGGACTGTCTCGCCTTCGTCGGCCAGGGGATCACGTCCCTCGAGGAGTTCCAGAAGGGGAATTTCTGAAGCGCCGCACGATCGCCTCCGTGAGCCCGCCGACCGTATAGCTCTTCGGCACCAGCACGACCCGGAATCCTTCGCGGCGGGCGGTCGAGGCCGTGATCGGCCCGATGGCGGCGACCGCCACCTTCCTGATCCGCCGCGCGTCCCGCCTCCCCCGGAACAGGGCGGCGAACGAGCTTACGGTCGACGACGAGGTGAAGGTCACGAGGTCCAGCCGCCCCGAGCGCAGGGCCGCGCGGACCTGAGCCGCCCCCTCCCGCGATCGGACGGTCCGGTAGACCGGCACGACTTCGACGTCGGCCCCCCGCGCCCGAAGCGCCCGGACCAGGACATCGCGCGCCACGGTCGCCCGCGGGATCAGGACACGGGCGCCGCGCAGATCGCGCCGCGCCAGGGCCCTGACGATCCCTTCGGCGCGGAACTCCTCGGGCACCACCGCCACGCGCAGGCCGTGCTCCTCAACCGCCGCGGCGGTGGCGGGGCCGATGGCGATCAGCTCGACCCCCTTCAGGTCGCGCACGTCGGCGCGCCTCGCGTCGAGGCGGGCGAAGAAGCGCGCCACGCCGTTGGCGCTCGTGAAGATGACGGCGTCGTAGGCGCCGAGGCGCGCCAGCGCCCGGTCGAGGGGGGCGAAGCTGCGGGGCGGCACGAGCTCGATCGCGGGCGCGAGGAGGACCGTCGCCCCCTGAGCGCGCAGGGCCTCGGCGAACGGAGCGGCCTGGTGGCGGGGCCGCGTGATCACGATCGACCTGCCGCGCAAGGGCAGCCGCGAGCGCCAGTCGAGGACACGGCGCAGGCGCACGACGCTCCCGGCGAGGAAGAGCGCGGGAGGACCAAACCGGGCGGCGCGGGCGCGCGCCGCAATGTCCGCGAGCGTTCCCACCAGGATCTCCTGCTCCGGAAGAGTCGCCCAGCGGACCAGGGCCACCGGGGTCGTCCCCGCCATCCCGGCGTCCACGAGGCGCTCCACGATTCCGGCCAGTCGCCTGAACACCATGTAGAGGACCAGGGTGCCGGAGCGCGCCAGAGCCTCCCAGTCGGTTCCATCGCCCCGTTTGACCGGATCGAGGTGCCCCGTGGCGAGAGTCACCGAGGATGCGTGGCGCCGATCCGTGAGCGGAATTCCCGCGAATGCGGCCGCCCCCAGCGCGGCCGTCACCCCCGGAACGATCTCGAACGGGACCCGGGCCCGTCGCAGGGCCGAGGCCTCCTCGCCGATCCGGCCGAACAGGGACGGATCCCCTCCCTTCAGATGGACCACGTCGAGCCCGCGCCGCGCCCGGTCGATCATCAGGCGATGGACCGAGGCCGGCTCGGCGCCGGCGCGGCCGCCCCGCCTGCCGGCGTGGATCCGCTCCGCGTGCGCGGGCGCCAGGTCGAGGAGCTCGCGGGAGGCCAGCGCGTCGCGAATGACCACGTCGGCGCGCGACAGCAGATCGCGCCCGCGCACGGTGATCAAAGCCGGATCGCCCGGGCCGGCCCCCACCAGATGCACCGTGCCGATCGGCCTGCGGGAGCGCTTCACGGCGCCTCGGGGGGCGGTGCGGGGGGCCCCGCGAGACAGGCGGCCGCGCCCCGGGCCAGCATTGCGTCCGCCAGAGCAAGGCCGAGGGCCTCGGCCTCGTCGAGACTCCCCTCCCGTCGATCCTTCAGGAGCGGGATTCCGTCCGGGCTCGCAACCAGGCCGCGCAGGACGAGGCGCGCGCCGTCGACCTCGCCGACCGCGGCGATCGGCGCCTGGCACCCTCCGCCGAGCCCGCGCAGGAAGGCGCGCTCGGCCGCGACCGCCGCGGCCGTCGGCTCGTGGTGATCCGGCCGCAGGAGATCCTCGAGCTCGCGGTCCGGGTCGCGTGTCTCGATCGCCATCGCCCCCTGGCCCGGCGCGGGGAGCATCTCCTCGAACCCGAGCACCGATCCCTCGAACTCGATCCCCAGGCGGCTCAGCCCGGCCCGGGCCAGCAGGATGGCGTCGTAGTCGCCGCGCTTCAGCTTCGCCAGGCGGGTATCGACGTTGCCGCGCAGGTTGCGAATCTCGAGATCGGAGCGCAGCGCGCGGATCTGGCAGGCGCGGCGAGGGCTGCCGGTGCCGACCACCGCCCCACGCTTCAGCCCGGCGATTCCGGGGGCGCCGGGGGCCAGCAGGACGTCGCGCGGATCCTCGCGCAAAGGAACGCAGGCGATCCGCAGCCCTTCCGGCTGGGCCGTCGGCAGGTCCTTCAAACTGTGCGCGGCGAGATCGACCGTGCCGGCCAGGAGCGCCTCTTCGATCTCCTTCACGAACAGCCCCTTCCCCCCCATGGCGGGGAGAGGCTGCTCGGGATGGAGATCCCCCGAGGTGTGGATGATCCGGATGCTCGCGTCCCTGCCGGCTTCCGCGATCCGTGCCCGCAGCCATTCGGCCTGCCGGAGCGCCAGCCGGCTGCCCCGGCTGCCGATGACGAAGGACCTCACGCGCGCCTCACCGCTCGTCCTGGCGGCGGGAGGGCGCGCTCTCCGCGTGGCCGGCGACGGGAGCCGCGACCGTCTCGTCCCGATCCCCCTGCACCGGGGCCGCGTCCCCCTCCGGATGCCTGGTGTCCATGCCGAAGATCTCGCGGATCAGCTCGACCCGAAGGCCTCCCCCGTTGAGCGCCGCGGCGCGCTTCAGCGCCACCGTCGGCTGGTGCAGGAGCTTGTTGACCAGGGAGACCGCGAGCAGCCGGACCGCCTCCGCCTGGTCGGGGGTCAGCTCCCCGAGACGCGAGTGGAACCGCTCCAGCTCGGCCAGGGCGATCTCGTGCAGCCGCTGCCGCAGCTCGACGATGGTCGGCGTCACTTCGAGCGATTTCCGCCAGGCGAGGAACGCGGCCACCTCCCGCTCGATGATCGCCTCGGCCGACTGCACCTCGTGGAGACGCCCGTCCATGTTGGCCTTCACGACCCCCTGCAGGTCATCGAGATCGTAGAGGTACACGTTGTCGATCTCGTGGACCGCGGGGTCGACGTCGCGCGGCACGGCGATGTCGATGAAGAAGATCGGACGGCCCCGCCGGGCGCGGCTCACCCGCAGGGCGTCCTCGCGGCCGATCACCCGGTGCGGCGCCGCGGTCGAGGCAATGACGATGTCGGCCCGCTCCATCTCCTCGAACAGCCGATCGAAGGGGACGGCCCGCCCGCCGAGCTCCCGGGCCAGCTCGTCTGCGTGCTGGAACGACCGGTTCGCCACGGCCACCGCGCGGACCCCCTCCGACTTCAGCTGCTGCGCCGCGAGGCGCGCCATCTTGCCCGCCCCCACGACGAGGACCGAGTTGTCGTCCAGGTCCCCGAAGATGTCCCGCGCCAGGGAGACCGCCGCGCAGGCGATCGAAACCGGGTTTCGGGCGATGCCGGTTTCGGTCCTGACCTTCTTGGCCGCGCTGAAGGCCCTGCGGAACAGGGCGTCGAGGACCGGGCCCAGGGACCCGGCCCGCCCGGCCGCGGCGTAGGCCTCCTTCACCTGCCCCAGGATCTGCGCCTCGCCGACCACCATCGAGTCGAGCGACGAGGTCAGCCGGAACACGTGCCGGACCGCCTCGGGGCCGCGGTGCAGGTAGCAATGACGCTCCAGCTCGTCCAGGGCGATCGGGCGCTCCCGTTCGAGGAAGCGCGCCAGGATCCCCCCGGCGTCCGCGGCGGACGCGGTGACGATCAGCTCGGTCCGGTTGCAGGTGGACAGCAGGACCGCCTCCTCCACGCCGGTCAGCCCGCGAAGCCGGGCGGCCGCGGCGCCGACCTCTTCCCCGGGGAAGGCCACCCGCTCGCGCACGGCGAGCGGCGCGCTCCGGTGATTCATGCCAAAGACGATCGGCATGGCTCAGTACACTCCCAGCATGCGCAGGAGGACGGCGCAGAACGCGACGATGGTCAGAAGGGCGGGATTCCGGCCCCGCCATCCCCACCCGAGCCGCAGGACGATGACGACCGCCAGGATCGCCCAGGCGATCACGGCCAGGGTCTCCTTGGCCTGCCAGGTCCAGAACGTGTGGTTGATGCTGGCGGTGGCCACGGCGCCGGTGAGGATCCCGAGCGTCAGGAGCGGGAAGGCCCACAGGAGGGACACGCGCCCCACCTCGTCGCACCGCTCCAGGGACGGGAGCTTCGGGTACAGGCGCACGGGGCGCCTCGCCTTGAGCGCCCGATCCAGAAGGACGTACGCCAGGCTGGCCGCGAACGTGATGAACAGGGCGGCCACCGCAAAGATGATCACGGTCAGGTGGAAACGGAGAAGCGACGGCCGCAGGGGGGCCGCCACGGGAATCAGCTCCTCCGGCACCAGGCCCGACACGACCTGCACGACCAGGACGAGAGGAAGAATGACGACGTGCAGGACCTCCAGCCGGTAGCGCCAGAAGACGACCAGATAAATCAGGACCGCGCTCCAGGACAGGGCCGAGAGAATCTCCGGCAGCGTTCCCAGCGGGCAGCGCTGCAGGCCGATCCCCAGGGCCCAGAGCGCCGC
>Ga0114129_10010436_pt1 | contig 13247 bp, 14 predicted proteins | sample RhiMetdeltSRZDD1_FD_80071 | JGI IMG/M metagenome (GOLD analysis project Ga0114129, IMG submission 80071) | Populus rhizosphere microbial communities from Tennessee, USA - Rhizosphere MetaG P. deltoides SRZDD1 (version 2) (version 2) | ecosystem: Host-associated > Plants > Roots > Rhizosphere >...
ATCACGGGCTGGCACTCGCATGAGGTGCATCAGATCGAGTACGCGATCGGCGGTGTGGTGGAGGTGGAGACGGCGTCGGCGCACTACCTGCTGCCGCCGCAGCAGGCGGCGTGGATTCCCGCGGGCCTGGAGCATCAGGCCACGATGAACTCGGACGTTCGCACGGTGGCGGTGATGTTCGACCGAGAGCTGGTGAGCGATGGTGGCGATCGCGCCCGCATCCTCGCGGTGTCCCCGTTGATCCGGGAGATGATGATCTACGCGCTGCGATGGCCGATCGACCGGCCCGACGGCGACGCCATCTCCGACGCGTTCTTCCGCACATTGGCCAACCTGGTGTCCGAGGCGCTGGATCACGAGGCGCCACTGAGCCTGCCGACGTCCGAGAACCCGATCGTGGCGGCGGCGATGGCGTACACGAAGGAGCACTTGGATTCGGTGACCGCGTCGGAGGTCGGCCGCGCCGTGTCGGTGTCGGAGCGGACATTGCGACGGCTGTTTCAGGACACGCTCGGGCTGCCGTGGCGGACGTACCTTTTGCATGCGCGAATGCTGCGAGCGATGGCACTGTTGGCCGCGCCCGGACAGTCGGTGCAGGAAACCTCGACGGCGGTCGGCTTCGACAGCTTGAGCGCGTTCACGCGCGCGTTCACACAGTTCTGCGGAGAGACACCTTCGACGTATCGCAAAAGGGTTGGCGGCGCGAGGGTTTGACGGGCGTGACTAGACCGCGCCTCCGCGCAGCAATTTATTGACGGCGTCTTGCCATCGTTGTAGCTGGGCGGGCGTAGTGAAGGGCTCAGGGAGATGGCGTTCGATATGGCCGCGCAGAATCATCGCGCCCAGAGCTAGCACGAGCGAGTTGAGGGCGGCCCAGGTCAGATCGACATCGGGACGCACTTCACCGCGTTCTTTGCGTTGGCTCCATCGCGCCATGCCGAAGGCCGCGAGGGTGTCGAAGATCGTGGTTCCCAGCGGGCTGCCGTCGATGAGTGCGCGGCCGACGTAGTCGACGACGTCTGGGTAGCCGGACATGAACCTGGTGACTCTGCGGCCCACTTCGGCGATCGAGTCTGCCGGTGGCGCCGGAAGTGGCTGCGCGATGAGCTCAACTACCACTGCCATGACATGGTCATCGACGGCTTTGATCAGTCCGGCCTTGTTGGTGAAATGGTGCTGCACGAGGCCGACGGACACGCCTGCGGCTTCGGCGACCGTGCGCAGCGCTGTGGCCGAAGCGCCGTATGTGGCGAAGCTTCGCAACGCCGCGCTACGGATCCGCTCGATACTCGAGCGCTCGTCCGCGCTAACGGCGTCGGTCTGCGGCAGCACAACCATCATTCATACACACAGGTGAAGGGCCCTTGCATTCGGCGCGGTCGACAATACGTCTGTATCGCTCCTACAATACAGTCATATTGTCGAGTGCGAAAACGAAAGGCGGGCTGAGTGCGGAATTCGGGGGTCGGGACACTCGTATGTGCGCGGGATCCAGACCGATGGACGACGGTCGCGGACGAGGGCGCCAAGGCGCTGTGCCGCGAGTGCCCACGCCGCTGGCGGTGCGCTCAGGAAGCTTGTGAGACGCCGGGCGCGGAGGGCATCTGGGCCGGCGTGCTGATACCGGCGGCTGGTCGGGGCCGCCGGTTCGCGCTGAAGCAGTTGCGGTCGTTGGCAGAGCGCAACGGATTTCCAGTCCGAAAAAGGTGACGACCTCAACCACGGTGGTGACTGCGTAGCGGTTCCCTGCAGTCTCGGCGGTTCCGTGACAGTCGCAAAATGCTAAAAACCTGTCGCCTTGTGCCAAGACCCCCGGGCAGCGTGGCGTGCACAGTTGTGTCAACAGAAGTTTGGCGAAGACCTTGATCCCCAAGGCTGTTCATCGCCGGCAGTTCATACACAGCAACTAAGGAAACCGCCATGCGACGCCTGACCAGCCTCGACGCATTCTTTCTCGCCACCGAGGATGAGCGCACCGTCGCCAACGTTTCGGCCCTCGTGATACTCGAACGAAAGCGGGCGAACGGCCGACGTCTCACACGCCATGCCGTCAAAACACTGTTCGCACAGCGCCTGCACCTGCTCCCGCCGCTGCGGTGGCAACTCGCCGAGGTCCCGTTGGGAGTTGCGCACCCGTCATGGGTCGACGGCCCAGTCGATCTCGACTTCCACGTCCGGGAATTCGCGCTGGCGGCTCCCGGCGACGATGCCGTCCTCGCCGAGCAGGTGGCCCGCCTGGCCGCCGAACCGATGAACCGGTCCCGGCCGCTCTGGGAGGCGTACCTGATCCACGGCCTGTCCGGTGACCGGGTTGCCCTGTTGATCAAGTTGCACCACGCTGCCGTCGATGGGGTGTCGGGCGGCGAGATACTGGGTGCCCTGCTCGATGAGTCACCCAACGGCCGCGAAGTAGCGCCTACTACCAGCCGGCAGACTGAATCCGTCCCGAATCAGTTGGGGATGCTGGTACGAGGCTTGGCGGATCTGCCCCGCCAGCAGCTCGCCGCCGTCGGTGCGGTGCGCCCAGCGCTAGCCCACCTGGACAAAGTCGCGACGATTCGATCGCTGCCCGGGATAGGCGAGATCGCGGGCTTGGTAGGGCGATTCGCGCCGGGGAGTCCCGCCGAATCTGCGGCATCACCGGCGATAGTCGCTCCGCGCACCGCATTCAACGCCCGCATCACGCCGAATCGCAGCCTTGCCCTGGTGAGCCTTCCTCTGCCAGAGGTGTTGCAACTCAAGGAAGCTCACGGTGCAACCGTCAACGACATCGTCGTTTCCCTGTGTGCAGGAGCACTTCGGACCTGGCTAGACGGCAAAGATGAATTGCCAGACGAGCGCCTGCTCGCCATGGTCCCTGTCTCGGTCCGAACACCGGCCGAACGAAGCACTTTCGGCAACAAGGTCTCTGCCATGGTCGTTCCGCTACCCACCGACGAGGCCGACCCCGCAGGCCGGATCCGTGCATGTCGTATTCGTTACAGCAGGCGAAGCAGCAGCAGCAGGCCGAACCACCCAACCTCATGCAGCATGCCAACGACCTTGTACCGCCGGTGCTGTTCGGGCCGGCGATGCGGACGGTGCTGCGGCTCGCAAGTTCGAGAAGGCTGAACCCTGCGGCGAATGTCATCATCTCGAATGTCCCTGGTCCTCGGACACCGCGCTATTGCGCCGGAGCACGCGTACTCGCCAACTATCCCGTCTCGACGATCGTCGACGGAATGGCTTTGAACATCACGCTATTCAGCTATCTCGACACACTGCACATCGGTGTCATGGCTGATCCCGAACTGGTCCCCGATGTCGATCTTCTGGCACAGGCTCTGGTCAACGAGCTGGAACTGCAGGTCAGTCTGCTGAAGTCGGCGAAGTCGAAACGCCGCTGAGAACCAAGAAACACGGACTACTTCATACCGAATTCCAAACCGACCCGCTTCTAGCGGAGAAATATGAGCGAACCACGTCCAATCTCACTCTCGTCGCGCTATTGCTCCTCGTTGTCTCCCCCGGTGCACATCCCACTGGTCATCACCGGAGTACACGCCATCGGCAGCTTGCGGCAGAAGTACAGGCCGCTGCGGCCGACTGAGATCTCGAGATCGGTTGCACGGGAGCAATAATCACGTAAGTCACCGGTGGACTCGCGACGGCGATACCGACAGGTCGGCTCGGTACTGCCGGGGGGTCTTCCCAAACCATCGGCGACACGACCGGTTGAAGGTGCTCTGTTCCGTGTAGCCCAGCAGAGTCGCGATCTGACTCAGATGCAACCTCGGTTCAGCGAGATATTTCGCGGCCTGGTCGCGGCGCTCGCGCTCGATGAGATCCTGACATCGCACGCCTTCGGCGGCCAGGCTCCGTTGCAGTGTCCGCGGATGCAGCGCCAGTTGATCGCCGATGGCTTCAACGCTGCATTGCCCCGTTGGCAGGAGTCGTCGGGCCAGCTCGGCCACACGTTCGGACAGCGTGGCGGTGCTCGGCAGATAGTTGGACTCCAGGTATTTGGTGGCGATGCGTCGGGTCTCGGGATCCGCACCCACAATGCGCTTGCCTGCCAGATGCTCGGGTAGGTCGAAGCCGCACCACTTCTGTCCGAAGCGCACGCGACAACCCAACGCTTCGGAGTACGCCGCATCCGAGCCCCGTTGTTCGTGAATGAACGAAATTGCCCGGGGCCGTGCCTCCGGCCCGCCCATAAGGCGAATCATCCGTGCGCCGTTGGCCAAGCTCAGTTCGTATGCCTGGAGCACGTAGGACAGACCCGGTTCGACGACCTCGAAGGTGAACCTGACGTCGGCGCCCGCGGTGGGCGACGCGACGGTGAGTTTCAACGCCGGGGAATGAATATAGAGATAACTCGCGATCGACTCCAGCCCGTCGAGGACGGTATGAGCGTTCCGCGCGATCACGGCGATCGGTCCGAGGATGTCCATGCCCTGCCAGCGCGAAAGCCGAAGCCCGAAATCCGGGCAATTCAGTTCGTCCGCGCTGGCCTCCAGCAGGCGAGCGGCGGCCTCGAACGGGATGAACGCGTCTTCCTCGTACTCGACACCGGGCTGGATGTTGAAACGCGAAAGGAAGGGTTGCGGGTCGGCACCGAGCTCGCGAACGAGGTCGCCGTATCCCCACAGGTTCGTGGCGCGAACCAGGCTGACCATCCGATCAACTCCCGTGTCGGGAAATGACAAAAGTATGTCGGAAACAGTCAAGACCTGCAATGGCCTCGTCAACGATTCTGGTTCTACAACGTCCTGCAACGCAGCAGGCCAGAAGCGCGAGGAAGCCATGAACGCTCAACATTTCGACATCCTGATCATCGGCGCCGGGCTGTCCGGCATCGGCACCGCCTGCCAGGTGAGCGCCGAGCACCCGAACAAGACCATCGCGGTGTTGGAGCGACGCGAGCGCCTGGGCGGCACTTGGGATCTGTTCCGCTATCCCGGCATCCGTTCGGACTCCGACATGTACAGCTTCGGATACAAGTTCCGGCCATGGCAGGAACTGAAGGTGCTCGCCGACGGCGCGTCGATCCGCCAGTACATCGCCGACACCGCGGCGGAGTACGGCATTGACGAGAAGATCCACTACGGCCTCAAGATCGTCACAGCCGACTGGTCCACCCCCGACAGTCGCTGGACGGTGACAGCGCTGCACGAGGCGACCGGCGAGACGCGCACCTACACCGCCGGCTTCCTCATCAGCTGCACCGGCTACTACAACTACGACGCCGGCTACCTCCCAACGTTCCCCGGCGCGGACCAATTCAAGGGTCGGTTCATCCACCCCCAACATTGGCCCGAGGATCTGGACTACACCGGCAAGAAGGTCGTCGTGATCGGAAGTGGCGCAACGGCTGTCACCCTGGTCCCGACGATGGCCGGCGATGCCGAGCACGTGACCATGCTGCAACGCTCACCGTCGTACATCTTCTCGGTGCCCGCCCTCGACAAGATCTCCCAAGTCCTAGGTCGATTCCTGCCGGACAAGTGGGTCTACAAGTTTGCGCGCAAGCGCAACATCGCCATCCAGCGTTACCTCTACCTGGCATGCAAGCGCTGGCCCGCGCAGATGCGCCGATTCCTGCTCTGGCAGGTCCGCAGGCACGTTGGCCCGTCCGTCGACATGAGCCACTTCACCCCTAAGTACATGCCGTGGGACGAACGGTTGTGTGCGGTGCCGAACGGCGACCTCTTCAAGGTGCTTGCCTCCGGTGAAGCGTCGATCGTCACCGATCACATCGAGACCTTCACCGAGAAAGGCATCCTGCTGAAGTCCGGACGCGAACTGGAGGCAGACACCATCGTCGCGGCGACCGGCCTGGACATCCAGATGCTGGGTGGCATGGAGCTGTCGGTCGACGGCGAGGCGCGCAAGCTCAACGACCAGATGACCTACAAGGGTGTGCTCGTCGAGAACATCCCCAACCTGGCCTGGGTTTTCGGCTACACCAACGCGCCGTGGACCTTGAAGTCCGATATCGCAGGCCTCTACCTGTGCCGCCTGTTCAAGCACATGGACGACAACGGTCACACGGTGGCGACTCCCCTCGATATCGATAACTCCGCGATGGACGTCGGCATGCTCGATCAGCTGCAATCCGGATACGTGCAGCGCGCAAAGGACACGCTGCCGCGCCAGGGGTCCAAGTACCCGTGGAAGGTGCTCATGCACTACGGCAAGGACTCCAAGATGCTGCTCCAGGATCCGGTCGAGGACAACCAGCTGCAGTTCGACAAGACAACCGTCGACGCGGTCGCGGTCTGAACAAGGCCGCCCCAACACATTTCGCCATCAACTTGTTAGTGAAAGGCCATCATGAACATCAATAAGCGCGTCATCCGGGCCGGCCTACGAGCCTCGCGACCACTGTTCGCCTCGCACCGGGTTTCGGTCAACGGCAAGCGCGCCATGGTCAACATGCTCACGGGTGCCGCCCGCCCCCCGAAAGGCACGACCTTCGACCGAGTCACCATCGCGGACGTTGCCGTGGAGCGGGTACAGCCCCCGCTAGGTGGGACGAACGGAACACTGATCTACCTGCACGGCGGAGGCTACGCGCTGGGTAGCGCCAAGGGCTATCGCGGCCTGGTCGCGCACCTGGCCGCGGCTTCCGGCATGACGGCGATCATCCCGGACTACTCACGCGCACCGGAAGCTCGATATCCGGTCGCCCTCGAAGAGATGGTCGCCGTGTACTCGCGACTACTTGAAGACGGCCTCGACCCGAAAAGCACGGTCGTTGCCGGTGATTCGGCCGGCGGCGGACTGACGCTGGCACTCGCCATGGCACTGCGCGATCGCGGGATCGCCGCGCCGGCGGCGCTGGGCTTGATCTGCCCTTGGGCCAACCTCGCGATCGACATCGACCAGTTACGTCCGAAATTGCGGGATCCGTTGATCCTGCCGACGATGACGGCCGAATGGGCTCCGCAGTATGCGGGGACCGCCGATCCGATGTCGCCGGGCATTTCGCCGGTCTACGGAGATATGACCGGCCTGCCGCCGATCGTCATGCAGACCGCCGGTGACGATCCGATCCGCTGCGATGCCCTCGACATTGCCAGGGCCGTGGCCGTCGCGGGCACCCCCACCGTCGATCATCGGGTTTTCGAAAACCTTTGGCACGTCTTTCACCTTCAGGTCAGCGTGCTCGCCGAAGCGCGTGAAGCCGTCGCCGATCTCGGCGCGAAGCTCCACAACCACGTCCACACCAACAACGTGAAAGTTGCAGTGAAATGAACCGATTCGAAGGCAAAGTCGCCGTCATCACCGGAGCCGGATCCGGCATCGGCAGAGCCCTAGCCGTCAATCTCGCGACGAAGGGCGCCAAGCTCGCGCTCTCGGACATCGACACAGAAGGACTCGCCGGAACCGTCCGCCAGGCCGAATCACTCGGCGCGACAGTGAAATCCGACCGGCTCAACGTCGCCGAGCGGGAGGCCGTGCTGGCCTACGCCGACGCCGTCGTCACCCACTTCGGTGAGGTCCACCAGGTCTACAACAACGCCGGCATCGCCTACAACGGCGACCTCGAGAAGTCCGAGTTCAAAGACATCGAACGGATCATGGACGTCGACTTCTGGGGAGTCGTGAACGGTTCCAAAGCCTTTCTCCCCCACGTCATCGTGTCCGGGGACGGACACGTCGTCAACATATCCAGTTTGTTCGGGTTGATCGCTGTGCCCGGCCAAAATGCCTACAACGCCGCGAAATTCGCGGTGCGGGGATTCACCGAGGCGTTGCGCCAAGAGATGTTGGTCGCCAAGCATCCGGTAAAGGTGACGTGCGTGCATCCCGGTGGAATCAAGACCGCAGTAGCTCGCAACGCCACGGTCGCCGACGGCCAGAACGCCCAGAGCTTCGCGGAGTTCTTCGACAAGCACATGGCGCTCCATACGCCGGAAATGGCCGCAGAGACCATCATCAACGCTGTCGCCAAGGGCCGAGCCCGGGTGGTGGTCGGCTGGGAAGCGAAGGCCCTCGATGTGCTGGCTCGCGTCATCGGCCCGGCATACCAACGGATCATCGCGACCGCGGTGTCGAAGTTCTTCCCTTGGGCGAAGTAACCGGACATGTCTATTCGGGTCGATCGACGACCAAACGCGGGCGCAGGCGTTCCGGCGTGATCGCGACGTTCGCAGCGAGGTCGTCGATGAGCACAGCGGTGTAGTCGACCAAACCTGCGACGTCGATGCCGTGCGGTGCCGGCTTGTCGTCGTGGGCAAGGCCGGCCGACGCGCGGCGAAGCACGGTCACCGCCCCCTTGACGTTGCCGCGCTGGACATGGGTGATGCCGACCGCGAGCTGGGCAAGGGCTTGCCACAGTGGCTTCTCATCGATCGGGCCGCTTTTCCATGCCGCCTCGAGCACTTCGTGCGCGTTGAACGCCAAACCCCGGTCCAGCAGATCCTGCGCATAGCTGAGGGTTTCGGCGGGCTGCAGCTCGAGGTCATCCGGAATGCGGGGCACGCCTTCACTGCCTTGCGGAAGTGGCCGACCGAGAGCGTCGCGGGGACGAGTGCTTCGGGGCCGACCGGATTCGTCACGATCACGCTCGGACATGTGCCCATCATGACAAGCGCAAGAACCAAGTGGCCTCCGTTCCTTCACTTGGATGGCTGGATGCGGGCATGGCGTCGGAGAAACTCGACTTCCCATTCGATGACGTCATCGAAGGCGATTCCACCGTCGTAAACGTCGTAGTGGCCACCTTTGCTGCGGTGAAGTTCTGCTTGGGGTGCGCGATCGGCCACGTCGAGCGCGGGGCCGACCGGTGCCTGGGTGTCGTGTTCGGCGACGATGAGCAGGATCGGGATGTTGATGTCGCGGGCGTGGCGGACGGGACGGTGGGCCGGGATGCTCAGCAATGACCGTGCTGCCATCCGGTTGTGCCAGTCGATCGGCTCGCGCGGGTGCATGACTTGCTTGCCGAACAGCGCGTCCGATGTGTCGGCGATGCCCCATTCGCCGGGCGCCACATTGACCGGCAGATAGATCGTCGCGCGGCCAAGGAATGACCCGAGGCGATCGATGATCGCCGTGGCGAATAGCGCAAGGGAACGGGTGGGTCGCACCAGCCGTGAACCGGCAAGACCGTCAACCAGCGGGCATTGGGCGATCGCTCCAGCCAGGCGGTGATCTGAGGCGGCCAGTGCAGTGGCGTGCATGCCGGCAAATGAGGTGCCCCACACGAAGATTCGGTGTTCGTCGATGTTCGGTTGGGCCGCGGCCCACCCGATCGCAGCGCTGTAGTCGTCGCGTTGGCGTGGAACGTTCAGTTCGTCGCGGGGTTGCTGCCCCTCCGAGCCGCCCCATTGGCGGTAGTCGATGACCACCGCGGCGAACCCTTCCCGGCAGAATCGTTCGGCGAACGATGCCAGTCCGCCGACCTTGACGGCACCGAGTCCATGGCCCATCACCACCGCCGGAAACGGCCCCGGCCCCTCGGGTAGGTAGAACCAGGCCTCGATATCGAACCCAGACGGCGTCGGGATGCGGACGGTGGTGCGGTTGATGTCGGTCATCGATACTCCATACTTCGTCAGCGTGCAGGGATCACTGCGCGCACCGGTCCGGCTATGCGTTCGCGTACGAGCCGAAGGCGATGTCGTCGCCGACGTCGGTGCGTTTGGGCGACCAGTCGAGGAGCTTGCGCGTCTTGTCCGAGGAGAGCCGTTTGTTCAGCGACAGGCTGATACCCGATGCTGCGCTGGGCGGCGGTGTGAATGATGCGCCGATGTTCCCGACTGTGTCGGCGTCGATGCCAAGCATCTGCAGCAGCGAGAGGCTGTCGGTGTGCTCGTCTGTTCCGATCATCCGGTTGATGGCGCGGGCCAAGTCGCGCTGGGTGACGTCGCCGGCGACGCCGTGCAGGATCGCCCCGTGCGGCGCGAGTTCGACTGCCAGGCCGAATAACTCGGCCAAATCGTCGACGTGCACGTAGCTCTGAGTTGTGCCACCGCTTCCCCAGTGACCGGCATGGCCCTCCTTCCGCGCCCGGTCGATCAAGGACCGAAGGTCCGAATTGCCGCCGCGTCCGTAGACCAACCCGGGTCGTACCACCACACCGCGCACGTCCCCGTCGGCCAGGACGGCCCGTTCGGTCTCGACGCGAGCGGCCATCGCCGCCCCGAAACCGGCGGCCAGCAGCGGGTGCACGCCCGCGGAATCGGGCGCGAAAACCGATGCCGGAAGCGGTAAGCGGGTGTCTTCGTCGTAGACGGTGTCGGTGGCATCGCCGCCGTTGAAGACCCCGAAGACCGCGGACCCACTGGTGAAGATCAGAGCGCCGCCGTGATCAGCAAGCGCTTCCCGCATGGCGCGTACCGCCTCACCGTCCCGGGCGAAGGCGGCTTGGTCCCCGCTCGCCCCGCCGACGCTGGCGGTGCTCACCACGACGTCGGGTCTGGCGTCGTGAACGGCGTTGGCCAGGCTCACCGGGTCGCCGAAGTCGCCCATGACGGGTTCGAGGCCGCGCTCGCGCAGTGCACTAGCGGACCGCTCGGATCGGGCAAGTCCCAAGACTTGATGACCTCGTGCGGCGAGCGCCTCGGCGGCGACCGCACCTAGGTAGCCCGTGGCGCCGGTGACAAGAACCTTCATGATTTTCCTTCTCGCATAGTTCATCAGTCCTGTTTCGCATTGCTCTTGTGTTCCACGGTGAGGAAGGCCAGTTCGCTTGGGCCGTCGTTGTACAGGTCGTGGAGGATGTACTCGTCACCGGGGAAGGAGAAGTGCCGAGTTTCGCCGGCTCGGTAGGCGACGCGGCGGGTGGTGCCGTCGTCGTTGTGCTGCAGGCTAATTCCGTCGGTGAGGGCGGTCCAGAAGTAGTCCAGCACGTGCCGGTGCGCCGGGACCCGTTCACCGGGCGCGAGCCGGATGCTCCACACCTTGACCTGGTCGGTCTCCGAGAGCAGCACCGATCCGACCTGGCGGTTGTGGGCGTTGTCGACGAACTCCTGCCGGATTTCGGCGCTCCAGCCGGCGAAGTTCTCGGCGATGACCGTTCCGGCAAGTGGTGATGTACGCGGCGAGTTCGGTTCTGCGATGGGCGAATTCATCGGATTCTCCTTGTTGATGGTGGGGTCAGACTTGGCGCTGCGCGCCGCCGTCGACGCTCCATTCGGCGGCGGTGACCTGGCGCGAGAGCGGTGAGACGAGGTACGCGACGACCTGGGCGATGTCGTCGGGCTGGCCCATCCGGCCAGTCAGCAGTGGTCGGATTTCGGTCACCATGCGGGTGATCGCGGTTTCCTTGTCTGTGCCCCACAGCGTGGCGGCCTGGTCGCCGAAGCCGCCCGGCCGGTCGTAGAGCGGTGTGCGGGTGGGTCCGGGGACCACGACGTTCGACCGGATGCCTTGGGGACCGAACTCGGTGGCCAGGGATTTGGACAGCGCCAACAGCGGAAGTTTGGCCGCCGCGTAGTCAAGGTTGCCGACTTCCGGCAGCCGCGCGGAGTCGCTGCCGAGGTGGACGAGGCTGCCGCCACCGCTCGCGACCATGGCGGGCACGGCGGCGCGGCTCATGCGGCGGGCGGCGTGGAAGTTGAGGTTGAAAGTGGCCAGCCATTGCTCGTCGGTGATCTCGAGGAAGCTGGTGCGGGCATGAAGTCCGCCGGCGTTGTTGACGAGAGCATCGATCCGGCCATGCTGTTCGAGCACGGTGGCGATCACGCGGTCTGGTGTGGCGGGGTCGGTGAGATCCGCTTGGACCGCGGTGGCGGGGGCGCCGGGTTCGGTGTCGATCGGATCGCGGTCGACACCGACGACGACGGCTCCTTCCTCGGTGAGCAGGCGGGCGCTGGCTTGTCCGATGCCTGAGGCGGCGCCGGTGACGACCACGACCTTGCCGGTGAGTTGTAGGTCCATGGTTCTCCTTCGGGGATGGGTTCAGCGGTAAGGGCAGGTCGCCGCAGCGCCGGGTCGGGGGAAATCTGAGGTCAGCGGGGCGCCAACTTGGGAAGTAGGAGGTCCCGGGCAGTGGTGAGCAGGGCGATTACGAGGGCTACCGCGGGACCGCGTCGGGGCCGCACGGCCCTGCCACGGCCCATCCGGGCGATCTGCTGCTGGTGCCAAGCGCTGTTGAGGAGGTCGTCGATGTTCTTGTGGCCCAGGGTCTTCGGCGTCACCAGGCTCTTCTCGGCAGTTCCATCCAGGAGGCGTTGGGGCAGATCCGGCTCGTATGTAATCGGGCGGGCGAGGCCGACGACGTCAATGGCACCGCTGTCCAATGCGTCGTTCATGCCCTGCCGGGTGCGGAATCCGCCCGTCAGCATGATCGGAACCGACACTTCCTGCGAGAACCGTTCCGCGAATTCGAGGAAGTACGCCTCCCGCGCCCGCGTCGATTCTCGCTGTGGCATGCCCGTGACCATGGCGGTGCTCTCATATGTGCCGCCCGAGATCTCCAGCAGGTCGATGCCTTCCTTGTCGAGGGCACGGGCGACGGTGAGGGAGTCGTCTGAGTCGAAGCCGCCGCGCTGGAAATCGGCGGAATTCAGTTTGACGGCGATGAGGAACCGAGCAGAAGTCGTCGCCCGGATCTCTCGGACCGTCTCGACGAGCAGTCGCATACGGTTCTCCAGCGAGCCGCCCCAACGGTCGGTGCGCTGGTTGACTAGCGGCGAGAGGAACTGGTTGAACAGGTAGCCGTGCGCGGCGTGGATCTGCACGCCATGGAAGCCGGCATCAGCGGCGATCTCGGCGGCGCGAGCGAAGCGGGCGATGATCGCTTTGATCTCCGCGTCAGACAGAGCGCGCGGCGCCTGGAAGAGCCGGTTGCCACCCACAGCGAGGGGCACCTCTGACGGGCCGACGACGTCGTGACGACGCCCGGGCAGCCGGTTGCCGCGCATGGTCTGCCGCCCTGGGTGGGACAGCTGCAGGATGAACTTCGCATCGGTGCCGTCGGTCACCGCGGCCCACCGACGCAACTGCTCGCGGTTTCGGCCGTCCTCGATCACCACGTTGCGCGGTGCTTCCAGAGCCGCGCCGTCGACCATGACGTTGCCGCTGATCAACAACCCGGCGCCAGAGCGCGCCAGCGCCCGGTAGGCGGTGATGAGCTGGTTGGTCGGTGCCCCGCGACGGTCGGCCAGATGCTCGCTGGTCGCCGCCTTCGCAAGCCGGTTCGGCAGGGTGATTCCGCTGCGCAGGGTAAGTGGCTCGGACAGCGCCGTACGGAGTGCCGTTCGGTTCTCATTCATCTCAGTCCGCCGTTCATGCTCGTTGTATGTCGTACATGTACA
>Ga0114129_10010437_pt1 | contig 13245 bp, 9 predicted proteins | sample RhiMetdeltSRZDD1_FD_80071 | JGI IMG/M metagenome (GOLD analysis project Ga0114129, IMG submission 80071) | Populus rhizosphere microbial communities from Tennessee, USA - Rhizosphere MetaG P. deltoides SRZDD1 (version 2) (version 2) | ecosystem: Host-associated > Plants > Roots > Rhizosphere >...
CCTTGATGTAATTATGCTTCAATGTTCAACCATCTGAGTCAGAAACGCATTGAGCTCATCCGCGATTAGTTTATGCCCCCTGGATGAAGGATGCATCCAGACATCAGCAAATAAGTAACGGTCCTCAAGATAACAAGCACCACCCCGCTTTTCCAAGCAAGCCTGCCGAAAAGCTGGAAGCGGATCGATTGCAGGAATACCTGCCTCTGTCGCCTTAGCAGTCAGTAAATCTTGTGGAAGAGTCGGATAACTTTCATCGATTACTTGGAACTCCAATGGGAATATAATCAACACAACCGGAATATCCTTCTCTCCAGCCAGATGATAAATTGCTGATACTTGATTCCAGAACTCTTTCCATTGTTTGGACTCAGGGTCTGAAGGGAAATACTTATCAGGCTCGGTCGGCGGCTCAATCACATCAATTCGATCTCGACCCTGGGCCCGGGCCTCCATCCAGCGAAGTTGAACGCTAAGAAAGGGCCAAAAATAGGTGTTAGAGCGGAGCCATTTGATTGGAGCTGGCTGATTTTCTGCCAGCAACGCGCTTTTGCCCTTGATATCATTAGCGAGGGTCAGATCAAGCAAGATTAGATCTGGCTCATACTGGAGGCCCTCCGCCTGCAGATAGGCCAGTTCATTTTCCAGGTTCCAACCAGGCACGCCGGCGTTAATTACCTCGTAACTCATGTCCCCTCCGCCCTGCTTATTAAGCAGTGCTTCCAATTGCTGGCCATATGTATCTTCCAAGCGAACACCCCAACCCATTGCAACCGAATCGCCTAAGTTTAATATGCGAATCGTGCCAAGTGGTTTTTCAAAGGTTGTTTCAGGGTTGCGCAAGCCATGAGAATTAATATTCACTGGGATGGACTGCCACTCATAATGACTATCGGGCTTCATCAAGGTATAGCCGGCCCCGGGTTCGTGATATTGTATCCACTTCATCCGTCGTGAAGCGACCAGCTCCCAGGCATAGGGGCCGTTGGCCTGCACCCGTTCCCAAATATAAGCCACACCTTCCAATAGCCCAATGAACAATAATGGACTGAGAACGGCCATGGCTATTTTCAGCATAGTTTCTGTCCGTTTGCTCAAAGGAGGGGACTGGACTGCTGTAGAAGTAGTTATTGAGGACATATCAATTGGGATATTTATGTTTGCAGGTTGTCAGAAACCGAGCCCATTTTTTAATGGAAGCCTGCGACGCCAAGTTCTTAACTGTCTGGCTAGTTCAATTAGGGCCAGTGCAGCAAAGATCATTGACACTGCATCAACCGTTAACCGGTAGCGAGGTGCGGGCCAGGACAGTAGATGAATACCTGTATGAATGACAATAAATAAATACAGAACTACAAAGTTGCGCCATCGTGATAAGGATAACCACAACCCATAAAGCATAAACGGTAGGTATAAGCCAAAAGAAAGTACCCGATTTAGATTACTAATTCGGCTCGAATCACTGGAGGGCCAGAACCAAAAATACTCGAGCGTTTTATCTAGGGCCAACAATACATACCGTTCAGGATCCGAAACGATAAATTCGATGCCCCTATGGGTCAAGGCACGATCAAGCTCGGCTTCATTCTGCCCTTCCAGTTCCTCGGGCACGGGCACTACCACTAACTCATTATTCCAATTGGTTCCCAAGTTAGGGTTGTTGGAAGCAAAGAGAGCGTAACCAGCATTAGAGTTCAATAAAAGAAATTCTCGATATACCTGATAGTTTCTTATTGTCCAGGGTATTACCAACAGGCTGATGATAGCAACCGGGAGCGCAAAATACAACCAACGAACGCCCTTTCCTCGGAGTTCTATTAACAGCCAAAAGAGCAGAAAGGGAGCGAAAAGCAATACAGTTTGCCTAAGTAAGCACGCCAAGCCAAGCGAAAAACCAAGCCCTATCCAGCGCATCACGGTAGGATTTTCTTTGAGTTCGAGGCTTAGATATAGCGTAAGCAACACTAATACAATAAAGAACGTCTCGGTCATTAGGGCCACGTTATAGTATATAAAGTAACCATAGACAGCAGCCAAGCCAGCGCTAACCAGCCCGGTATCTTCATTAACAACCCGACGACCTATCTTGTAAACTAGAAAGCACAGGAGAGCGCCGCCTACAGCCCCTTGAATGAGCCGGGCCACCAGGGGATGATAACCCGTTACCGCATATATTCCAGCCAAATAGAGCGGGTACAGAAAAGACCAGTGAGCGGTGGGAGTGTTAGCCTTTGTGAAGGGATACCAATTCTCTGTAAAACTATAACCTCGACCTTCCAACAGACTGCGCGCCAACGCATCGTAAGACAACTGATCGTGAATCCCGGGCAAGACGGTTACTATATCACCCATGTAAAGGGCAATCGGGATGCGGATCAACACAGCCGCAACCAGGATCAGTTTCAGCAGTTGTTTGTTCCTGGTTATTTCTCTATTGAGCACTATAGACCTCGAGTGCGACATCGTATACGCGTTGGGCTAACTTGTCGATGGTATGGTTTTTTTCAAAAAGCCGCCGTGCTTCTTTGCCCATCCTGGTAGCTTCATCCGGATTGTGCCACAAATGTAATATGGCCTGGCGCATGCCTTCCACGTCATGCGGTTCCACCAGCAGTCCAGTCTCCCCATGCCGAATATAGGTTTCGGTACTAGGCGACCGTGTCGCTACGACAGCTTTGCCAAAGCTCATCGCCTGAAGTACGCTACTGTCGCCACCGGCATGAGAGATCGGTTGGAGCGGCACCGCGTAGAAATAGGTTTCATATAAGTAATCAAGGAACTCCCGCTCGGCCAGCCACCCCGTCGCTTCCATATTTGTAGGAAAGTCGATCCCGGCTAAATTAAAAGCGCGGCCGCTTACTTTAACGTTTACCTCGGTACCCTCGACCGCGCGGGCCAAGGTCTCATAGTCCCTGTAAGAGCGACCCGAGGAAAGAATAAATTTTCCCGCACGGGCGAGAGCGTCGGACTTTATCACTTTTTCGGGATCGTACCATCGCAAGGGATCATACCAGCCATGAGGACAGTAACTAATCTTCTCTGGAGGTAGAGACAAGAGCCGCTGGTATTGCTCAACCTCACCCGGGGTAAAAACCACCACCTTTGAGACTGAACGCAGTCCAAACCTCGCCAAGCTGATAAAGTGACTGAGAACGCCGCGAATATTGAAGGCGAGGATGATCAGCGGGGGGTGTTTCTGACCAAAGATTCTACGCCATACAGCATAGGGGAATCCATTTTTGCCTTCCCAGGCTATTACCAGGTCATAGTGTGTTTTCCGAGTCTTAAGTAGGGCCTGTAATCCGGATCGCCAAAAGGCAGGGTAGTAGTTAAACATCTTGCCCCACTTTTGAAAGCGGTCTACTGCCCCGGTCGCGACTAGAAAATCTACTTCATCACTGTTTGAGGGTAGGTACTTCCACAACCACCGGTCACCTGGCTTGACCTCATTATCAAGTAAGCATAGAATCTTCATCTGGACTGAATCTTTTCCTGTCGGCCGGAATGGTCTCTCTTCGATCATAAACGCTGCGCAAACCATTCAATCTAATTCTCATTAGATCATAGAACATCTGCCATGTATCTTGCAGAATAGAGATCCGGCTATCCGGATTAAAATACCAATTGATTGGCACCTCAGTAACACGATAGCCATACCTAAGCGCAAGGTAGATAACCTCAACATCAAATGTCCACCCAGAAATTGTTTGATGCATAAAAACATCGCGCGCAACCTCGCGCCGAAAAATTTTAAAACCACATTGAGTATCATCGAAACCCGGAACGGCTAACAACCGCACTATCGCATTAAAAACGCGGCCAGTGAAGTGTCGATGAAAAGGCTCATTATATCGTCTAGCACCAGGGGCTTCCCGACTGCCTATAACAATATCATAACCAGCTGCACAAGCAGGCAGAAAATTTTCTATCTCAGCGATTGGCATAGAAAGATCTGCATCACAAATAAACAAATATTCACCTCTTCCATGCAACATTCCCTCGCGCACTGCGGCGCCTTTACCTTTGGAGCTATGCAAGACAATAATATTGTCAAAATAGCGGGCGTAAGACTCTGCAAGTTCGGTAGTTCGATCCTGACTACCATTCTCTACGATTAGAATCTCTATTGCAAAAGTAAGAGTCTGCATCCAAGCAGTGATTTTCTTTATTGTATCGGGCAATCGACGTTCTTCGTTATAGGCAGGGATAATGATGCTAAGTTTTGGATAATGGATGGGAACACTTGCACTTATATCATTCTTTTCTGACATATTCATGTATGACATTTTTTGTCTCCCTTTGCCTCACCGGTGAATTTTACAATTGGAAAGAATATTCATTCCCGGAAATCAAACGGAAGAGCAAAGCGCTAAAAAAACAAAAAAATCAATTGACAAAATGTTTCCCGATTATTAGCATGCAAAAATCGTTGTTTGAGGGTAGATATTTCCGCAGCCACCGATCACCCGGCTTTACTACATTATCAAGTAAGCATAAAATCTTCATCTTTAATATCGCAATATTTCTCTAGAAGAATTTCTGAGCACTTCCTCGATGTGCTTGTTAATAGTTTCGGCAGCCAGATCGTGACCAAGCTGATTCCAATGGGTATCTAAAGGATAGTACAATTCTGTGCCCAAGCCCGCTTCTTCCCGAAAGATCGGGGTCAGGTCAAGAAAGCGGATATGGTTCTCTGCGGCGAATTCAGCCATCAGGCGGGCTTGATCATGCATATGTTGGCGGACGAGTTCCGGGGTTGCCGTTTTATTCCGAAATTGTAGGAATCCTGTATCATCCAGTTCTATTGCGGAGACGTCAGTAAAGACCTGTTCAGCGGTTTCGGGATCATTCAAGTAGGGTAGATAGACATGTTCCTTAGACGGCACATACACTAACAGGAAATGAGCTCCTGCTGCTTCACTTATATCCTGCATCTGCAAAATAATCTCGCTCACTAGGCGATAATTTTGCGAGGCTGCAATCTCTTCTTCGCTTAGAGATAACCAAGAGATATAGGATGAGAAAAACACCATCTCAAGTTCTTTATGATTAATCGTTATCATAATTGGATAGCGATACGTTGGCATGGCCGCGGCTGCAGAGCCACTCGACATCCTCTCTTGCCAGGCTTCAACGCTCTGGCTAAGGATATATCTTCCAAAACGGAATAAGATAAATGGATTCGCTTGTTCATAGGAAGCGGCATCATATAAATCATTCCCCTCGAAATAAGCCAATATCACCCATTGGGGCTGCTTATTCAAGCCATATTGCTGCAGCACCTTTAACTCGTCCTGGGGTCCAAAACCTACATCTCCGAGGTTCAGCACATCACTTCCAGAATACTCAGCCAGATTTTGCGGCCAGGGGGACCCAACGCCGCTGGCTCTGGTGAACGAGTCGCCCAGGGCAACAATGTCATATGTAGCTTTCTCCGGCGGAGAATTCCGGAAACCTAGTTCGTCAGTTATCATATGAACATTAGCTACCACCTGATCCTGATCAGGCGACAAGGGCACGATTTTTCCCCGCATATAATAGTATAGATCGCCGTCAGATTGTCTTAAATCATAGGTTTCGTCGATGAAGGCCTTTACACGGCGTGCCGGCGGATTAACTCTTACCTCGGGTGGGACCGAATTGGGGAATGCCCGCATCAGCATTTCCACCAACCCCAGCGCCATGGCCAAACCCAATAAGACCAGAACAATGTTTCCGAGAACAGGTACAAAGCGACTCTTTTTTCCGAGTTGTTCCTTCATCTAATTATGCTCTACTGAAAAAGAGGGATTTCCTTGTCTTTTTCCTGAAGTTTACGATAGAGATCCTCGGCAATGAGTATGTGTCCTTTGGCATTCGGGTGCTTATCCCAGTAGGCCACCACTAGAGATTCTAAGTCCTGGTTATCGTATGCGTCGGAAAGGTCCAAGACTATAAAACCGGATTCCCTGGCCACACGAGCGAGGTGGACAATTTCCTCGTGTCGCAACGGGTTCTCTAAAGTCGGCATGAAGATCCACACGGGCAGAATACCATGCGCCCGAGAAACTTCTACGATACGTCGATACGTCCACGAGAGGATCTCGGTCCCGACCGGTTGTAGAAGTCTTTCGGCTTCGACTTTCGTCGCTCCAGGCTCGACCCCCGCCCGGCGGGCCACCTCAAGCAGGTCTGGATACGGAAGTTCAGCCCCAACCGACATTCGATCAGCAAGGTACAAGACCACAGCCTCCTCTTCGCGTTGATGGGCCATAAAGAACATGGCGTTCGGTTGAAAGGCTAGTGCCTTTTGTTCCAGGACCATTAGATTCTGGATAGCAGAATAGCCGGGAACAGCGAAGTTCAGGATTTCATATTTGCTATATAGGCTTCCGGCATTCTCGCTATTCAAGCGATCCTCCAACAGCGGCTCGAAACCTTCGTCATCGGCAACGCCATATCCCATCACGAAAGAGGGACCGGTCAGGGCAATGCGATAAGTGCCAGGAGCGGGAATTCTCTCGTAATCCCGATCTCGCATCCCCCAGCGATTGATACTTAACTTTTCACCATGGAAGGAAATGCTAGTTGAGGGAACGAGCTCTACAATAAAGTTGTCACCAGTTTGCCGGGCTGCCTCGGTCTCAGTAAGAGTGGGCCAATCGGATGGCCGCTTCGAATAAATCTCCCAAAGCTGGGAATTAAACCGGTTCACGCCGATCAGATCCTCGTAGTACCCTCGCTGGAGAAGCGCGGCCTCTCGGTCACTGAGTCTGTTCGCCGTCAGATCACTGATTAATTCTTGAGTTTTGCCCCCAATTTGACTGTAGATCACCGGATTCCCGATAAGGAATAGCAGTACGATAGCGCCAACAGTCACAGCGTTAAACCCGAATGAAGTGGGCTGCTTTAGATTCTTTTCGGTCTTATTATCTGCAAGCGAGCTAATCCAAATCACCAGGCCAAACACCACTGTAATTATCAGAAAGACCAGGAGCAATACGGCAATGTTTTCCGGGGTAACTTTCACCACCGAAATCAGAGCAATCCAATCCCGGATAGAATCGCTGCTCCATAGTGACCAGAGGACAGTCATCACAGTGAAGGTGACCGCTGTACCGAGTGCCCGTGCAGCAATGTCCCCAGCGGTCATGTAGCGCTGTCCTAAGGTCCGTTTTCGGCCGCGCCTGGACTCATAGAGTGTATTGACTACCACCAAACATGCCAGAATAAACCAGAAAAGCATATCCGGAGCGGTGAGAAGGAATGTACCCCGGAGCCAGAACCATTGATAAGCGTGAAAAAACCAGGTCAGAAAAAATACAAAGGCGGTCGCAAAAATAAGGCTCTTGTTGGCTCCCCACTGCCTGATCCTAAAGTAAGTGGGGTAATAAAACACCTTTAACATGAAATCTTTCCAATAGATATTGATCCGGCGCCATAAATCGGTGAAGCTGGAGGCCAGGAAGTAGAGAAGGTGTGTTTCAGGCAGGTTGAAACCAAACAGGTGCAGAATTCCAATGATTAGGTGAAACTGTCCGGAAATCCGGAGGTAAAGGGCAAAATTGGTGATTAGAAAGCGGACCAGCTCAAGAGTATTGGATACATCGCCCGGCGCAAGCATAATGTAATAATTGATGTAACGGTATAGGATTAGGTGGATCACTCCCCGGAGCATCCACTGCAGGCCTCTCTGATAAATTTGGTGCTGGTCCTCGTTGTAATACGTCCGGCGAAATGTGCTGTAATCTACAACTGGAAAAAAAGGAAAGACGACATTTGGCAATAGAAAGAAATATGAAAGGCTACTGGTCAGAGTCGGCATCGCCTTACTATGCTTGAGATCATACATGTATATGATCAACCGGAACATAAACATCGAGGCCAAAACTGGCCAGATGACATCAAGCGAGGAGGATTGTATCCAACCTGCCCGTAATGCAGCCAGTGCAGTGCCTGCCACGAGCAGTATCACTACCCGGGCGTTATAAGAGATTGGAAGGTGACAGATTCCGATGAGACCAAGACCAATACCTATTAACTTAATGCCATTTACGAAACCAAGGATTCCCGTAATAGCGGCGAGGGAGATAAAAAGGAAGAAAGGTAGGCGATAGTGGGAAGGAAGAAAATAATGAATCAGAAAACCATAGAAGGTTAACAACATAAGGTTCTGATAGAGCGCTTGGTTCTCCAAATGGAAGAGTCGAACCACAAATACCAGGAGTCCAAGCTGAAAGGCTATACTTAGAAACCGGCTGATCTGGAGCTTGTCCAGGGTGAGCAGGTTCGGCCAAAGGCCTACATTTCTACCATCCGCAGACGAGGCCGAGATCGTGCCAGTCGTCAGAATGCTAAATCCGATCGAGGCCAGCGCAAGATGTTTGGCCCCAAATTCTGGCAAGCCGTTTATGACAAGCAAGTCAGCGGCGAAGACAACTGCAATCGTCGCTAACGCAACCTGAAACCACTCACTGATATAGCGCTGCCTGGCGGATGAGATCCAAACAACGCCAGTAACGAAAACAGCGAACCCACTCAGGGCCAGGGAGACTTGCCTCGGGCCGATGCCTCGCGGGCCGCCGAAGTTTAGAAGATCAGCAGCTACAGCTATAACCGTAATGGCGGCACCCGTCAAAATAAGCGTTATGGGCAGAAGCCGGTTCCACCGATTGCTTCTGGATAGTATTCGTTGCACAGTCAGATGTCTCCTCTACATCTTGGAACTGACAAGCTGAGCAATGTCGGAGATGGTGTCCAAATAGTCGATCATTGTCTCATGTGCCTGGATTTGTATCTGGAATCGTTGTTCGAGAAATGCCACCAGCTTTATTGTGGCAAGCGAGTCGAGAATTCCTCCAGTAATGAGCGGGGTCGAGTCGGTCAACTCCGCAGCGTTCTCCCCAGGGAGAAATTCTTCAAGGATATACCCTTTTATGATCTCTTTTACTTCTTGCATTGACAGTTTTTCTCCATTAATGTTCGTCATAGTTGTCACCTTTCTATCTTAAAGCTTGAATTTAGGTTGAGGTCTGGCCCATAACCAATCAAGGCTGACTGAGGAGATTGCGCGTCTCGATAAGCGCTTTTATCTTTTCCGCCACAAATTCATGACCAGATTGATTCCAATGACCATCCTCTGGAATAAGCATTTCTTGAGGATCAAAACCTGGCATTGATTCAACATCTAATACCAAAAAACCTTCGGTTCGCAGTGTGTCAATGAAGTCTTTGTAATTTTCTGTTGTTGGGCTATCCCACCACCTGTCCGTAGCCACGATCATAAACTTTGCTTTCCTCAACGCGGCGATATTTCTCATTTCATCGATTAGAGTTATCGTCAGCTTAAACGGTTCACTTTTGGCGCTAAGGCCGGATACTGGCGAGTTCGCGTGATCAGAATTAACCTTTAGCTTACTGTAAAAGGAAAGCAAGTCAAAATATCTTTGAACGAGAAAATAGGCGAGGGCAGAGCGCTGCGATAGAGAGTATACAAATCTTCCCCGCGGACTAGTTTTTGGAACCGGATAACCTTTTAGGACAAGCTGGCCTTTCTCTAACACAAATTTTGGCTTATAGTAGATTGTGCTGACAATCTCCCGATCGTTGTCACCCACATCATTACCAGCAACCACTAATATGACAAGATCAGTTTCGTATTTAATGCCTTCACTCCTATACCAGAGCAATTCCTGGTCAGTGCTGTAACCCGAGACACCGGCATTAATCACCTCAGCATCCAGTGATGCTTCAAGTCGTTGTGAGAATCGCTCTGATTCTTCCACACCGTAACCCCATGCAAATGAGTCTCCAAGCACTAATATGCGCTTGAAATCATTTTGACGTTCGTACGAGTGCGTGCGGTCGCGTAAACCATTTTGATTTATTCGCACAGCGGTACGAAACTGCGGTGTTTCAAAGATACCCTCTTCCCCGGGTTCGTGAGCCCATCCCAGTAGAGAATCATATTTCCAAAAGCGATCTCGTTCTGGACTGACATACATTGGCTTAAAATCCATGAGCCGCAGTGCTATCTCACTCAGAAATAACGCAACGAGAGTGGAAATGATTATCAGAGATACATTAAGCAGTATGCCGCGGCTATTTATTTTCACTATGATTGCAGTTTTTCTGGCTTGCTGTGGCGGGTCCGTCACAGCTGATTGGTGCCGCACTATCGATCCTTGACTCGAGTTGCTTGCCAGATCACAATACCCATGACACTGAGTAGAAGAAGCGCGACTGGTAAGAGAGCCATTGTGAACGGAGATATTGGATCGTTGGCTTCGTTACGAGGCGTTTGGCCCTGAGGGTTGGCTGGCCCACTGTTAAGCGTACTAGTTGGGGTTGACAAAGGCTCAGAAGTGTATGTTGCTGGCGCTAAGGTAGGCGGTAACAAAGTCTGAGTCGGGACTTCCTGGATCGCGGTCTGTTTTGGTGCAAGTTCGAGCGTGCGCGTGGAATAGAGCAGGGTCCTCATCGACGTATCGCCCGCGCCAGTCGGTACTGCCAAGACAACAACCATTTTTCCTTGCTTATTGACGGCGGCAGCCGCCAACAACTCCACGGAGCTCTCCTGTTGCGAAGCCAGAGACCAATGAAGAGGTACTTCGGTCTGCCAGCGACTGCCATCCCAACGCCAGTGACCAAGAGCGCCCGGACCAACACCCACTAACTGCAATCTTCCAACAGGATCTTTCGCAACTGCCCTAAGCCTTCCTTCATCCGGCAATCCTTGCGGAAACTGCCATGAATTCCCACCATCCAAGGAGACCTGATCCCACACGGTAGTGAGTGTGTCCTGCGGCTGCCATAGTAGATGTAGATTACCTTTGTCATCGGCCACAATCTCTCGCCAAGCCACAGGTTCTTCAACGACCAGCTTCGCATCGTTGAAGGTATGGCCGCCGTCATTGGAACGAGCGTAATAGAGCGAAAGTGGCTGTGAAACTCCATCTCCCTGAATCGACTGTTCTCTCCATATGAGGTGCAATGAGCCATCGGCCGATATAAGCAAAGAAGGCGCGCCGACGAGATCGAAACCTGCTGCCGCTCCGTTGAACACTTGAACCGGTTCTGACCAGGATGTGCCATTGTCTTTTGACTCAACCAGGTAGATCCCGCGCTCCTGGTTCACGGAAACAGAATAGGCCAGAAATACCGTTCCAGCGGCGTCAAAGGCAACGTCCACCGAACCAATCGCCCCATCATGGCCTATTTCGAGTCGGGTAGGTTTTGACCAGCTGGATTCTGTAGCCGCCTTGCCGCTGGCCGCCCGGCTAAAGTAAAGCTCGCCCCTATTGTTTGGCGCGATTAGGAACAGCTCATTTCCGGGTCCTGCTGCTATCGTTGGCAAGGTAGCTTCCCCATCAGGCAGTCTCAGCACGGGAGTAATACGTGACCACGACTCGCCATTCCAGTATGTGTAATAGATGGCCGGGTCCTGATGCTGGCTAAAAAAGGCGTGAATTAAGCCGTCATCTGTGGCCACCATCTCAACTGCTTCCATCTTAAGGTTATCGCTGGTAACGGGCGAAAGCTGGCTCCAGACAGGTGGCGAAAACCACGATGTATTTGATCCCAGATCGCGGAAAGTGAGCCAAATATCGCCGCCTCCGCCCTGGTCACAGCCAACGATGTACATCCGCTCTCCTAACATAGCGGCCCGATGGCAGCCGTAGATAACTTCCGTGTAAATCTCTGGCTCTTCAAATTCGAACAGAGTCGGTTGCTCCTGCATCGGGCTCCATTGGCGGCCGTTCCAGGCTGTTAGGAAAACCTGGGTGGGAGTTTCAGTCAAAAAATATAATGGGTCCTCGGGGTCGGTAGCTGGTCCCGTCACAAATTCGATTGATTGGGCACAGCCCGACAGATCCTCGGTCATTGGTTCTGGGTTGCTCCAGGTAGTGCCAGAATCGCTAGAGTACTGATAGATCTGGCTGCATGCGCCTCCTAGCAGGCCGCTTTGCCAGACAAGTACAACACTGCTCTGATTAGCAGCTACGTGAATATTGAATGGGCCAGTCAATCCAGCGTCTGGCGCCGGACCTTCGACGAGCGTTGGTTTTTCCCAGCTCTTCCCGCCGTCTGCAGATTGCGCTAGGAGCACCTGCTTACGAGGACGGTTATCCCATGCAACATATACGTGCGGAGCGTCCTCCGCTCCCGCCGTGGAGATGCTGATATTAGCTTCACCTTCAACCAGGCTGCGTAGGTAAGAAGATTCATACAGGAGTGTCGGTACGGACCAATTTGCGCTACTATATTTGAGGCGCGTGTAGTAGATGCCAGCCGGATAGACGGGATCATCGATCGTACGCACATAGGCCAAATGCAATTCGCCACGCGCGTCGACTGTGACGGCAAATGAAGCCGCCCCAGGCGTTATGAGCCGTATGGGATCCCACGCCGCCACATGTGCGAATTCATAATCTTGCGCATAGCTGGTGAACAACCTGCCTTGACGGGAAATCCAGAAAGCATAGATAGACTTGCCAGGGCCAGCTATGAATAATGGATTTGGGCCGGTGTAAATCGACGTCTCAGCCGCCTGAGACTGCCCAGGGATAGGCAGCCTGAACAAGGTATCCAGGTTGGTTGTCTGTGGCGCGCTCCATTGATCGCCATCAAACTGCGTATGCACAAAGTTCGAGAGGTCATCCTGCCAAACCGCGTGTACAATCCCCTCGGAATCGATCACAATGGCCGGGTTCGTAGCGACACCCGAGTGGGAAAGGTTCAGAGGTTCGGCCCAGGGATCATCCGTAGACTGGGCCAAGGCCCATGAAGGTGTGACGTAGGCGATGAACAGGGCCGTGGATACAGCCACTAATGAAATTCCAATAGATAATCTTCTCACTGGTAATCCTGATTCTTACAAATTAGATTAGACAAAGTTTTACCTTTTTCGCTAGTCTCCGGCCTGTTCAACCTGTTTGCAGCGGTCGTTAATACCAACACTGAGGTTATGTGCCTCGGGCTTTGGATTGTAATAAACGAGGAACTTTTGCAGCGAACCATCAAAAAACATTTCGTACGATGAGACGAGATCATAATTGTCTTCTGGACTCGGTAGCTGCTGATCTATGTGGCCCTGTCTGGGAGCAAGGATATGGATATAATCAGCATGCAACCCTTGCTGGAACCTTTCATGACAGTGGCGATACGATACTAACTTCTCATAAATATATGAGTCTCTGTAAGTGTATGGCAACATGCCTGCTGCAAAAGTAATGATACGTGGACGGCGGTCGCTATCTCCATTGA
>Ga0114129_10010438_pt1 | contig 13245 bp, 10 predicted proteins | sample RhiMetdeltSRZDD1_FD_80071 | JGI IMG/M metagenome (GOLD analysis project Ga0114129, IMG submission 80071) | Populus rhizosphere microbial communities from Tennessee, USA - Rhizosphere MetaG P. deltoides SRZDD1 (version 2) (version 2) | ecosystem: Host-associated > Plants > Roots > Rhizosphere >...
GACGCGGGCTGCGAGAGGGCAAGGCGCGACCGGCCGGGTGAACGAAGTCTGAGGCGCGGTGACGTCGGCCGGCTTCGGAGAGGAGAGCAGCGGCCGGTGGGCGCGGCAGGCGAGGCAATCGTGGCTGGCCGGCGAGTCCACGGAGGCCGTCACGTTGCGAACGGCGAGGGCCTGGTTGCTCGGGGGCGACGCCGGCTCGGGGTGGAGCCCGAAGGCCGCGGAAGCCGCGAGGCACGCCGCGACGAGCATCGCGACGCGCATGCTCCGGAGGCGGCGGACTTTCTCCATCGACACGAGCATCTTACCGGCAAACGGGAGGCACGCCTGTCCCATTCCGGCCGCACGCCTTACGGGCAACTCGGACCGCCTAGAATGTCGCGGTGCCGGACCCCGCCGCCGCCGCTTCTCTCCCCGGCGAGGCTTCTCAAGCCGCCCACCTCAAGCGGAGGATGTACTGGCTCCTCGGTCTCACCTTCATCCACGTCGTGGGCGAAGGCGGCCTGGGATTCTTCGAGGCGCTCCGGACCGGAAGTCTCGCGCTCCTCGCGTTCGCGCTCGAGAGCGTGATCGAAGGCGGCGCCGCTTTCCTCGCCGTGCGGCACCTGCGGCTGCTCGCGGACCGGGAGCAGGACCATGCGCGGCGGGACCGCATGCTCGCGCGCTGGATCGGCATCTCGTTTCTCCTGCTCGGAGGCTACGTGGTCGCGCGCGCGGTGTACGAGCTGACGCACGGCTCGCACGCCCAGGAGAGCGTGCTCGGTCTCCTCCTGACGCTCTTCGCGTCCTTCGGGATGCCCTTCGTGGGCTACGGGAAGTGGAAGACGGCGCGACGCCTCGGCAGCGAGGGGCTGGCGGCCGAGGCGAAGGAATCGATCGCCTGCTCGATCGATTCCTCTCTCACGCTTCTCGCGATGATCGGGGGGGTCCTGGGCGCGCCGGGTTGGGTCGATCCGGCTCTTTCACTTCTCATGGTCCCGTGGTTCCTGCGCGAAGGCCTCGCACACGTTCGCGGTAAAGTGCACGCCCACGTGCACTGAAGCGCGGATCCGCTTTTGAATCCGCTGGCCGTGATCCTGCATATTTATGGATCGGAGGAACACTGATGGCCAACAACCCCAACGTCCAGGAGGTTTCCGACACGAGCTTCGAGGGCGACATCCTGAAGAGTTCCGTGCCCGTCCTCGTGGACTTCTGGGCGCCGTGGTGCGGACCGTGCCGGACCGTAGGACCGATCGTCGACGACCTGGCGAGCCAGTACGCGGGCAAGCTCAAGGTGGCGAAGGTCAACGTGGACGAATCCCAGCAGGTTGCCTTCAAGTACCAGGTGACATCCATCCCCACGTTCATTCTCTTCAAGGGCGGCCAGGTGGCCGACCGGGTCTTGGGCGCTCTGCCCCGGAGCGAGTTCGTCAAGTTCATCGACCGCAACATTTCCTAAAAGTCATCCGACCGGATTCCCGCATCGTAAGATGAAGGGAATGACGACGCGGCTCCTCGTTCTCTTCGCTCGTGAGCCCCGGCGGCAGGCGCTCGAAAAGGGGCTCGCCGGCAGATCGGGAGAGCAACTCTTCACCGCGTTCGCTCACGGCTGGGCCGACGCGGCCCGGCGCGCCGGAGCACGACTCGCCGTTGCGGCTCCCCGCGCGGATCGCGCCGGCTGGCATCGGTGTTTGTCCGGGACCGGCATCGCGTTTCTCGAGCAGCGCGGCAGCTCGTTCGGCCGACGGCTGGAGGACGCGGCGCGGCAGGCCGCGGATCTCGGCGGCACCGCGGTCATCGTGGGCGGCGACGTCGCGCCGTCTTGCGAGATTCTGGCCGCGGCGTTCGGGCTTCTCGAAGTGGGAACCGACGCCGTTCTCGCCCCCTCGCCCGACGGTGGAGTCTCGCTCGTCGCCCTGCCGCCGCAAGACCTGGATCTCCTGCGCCGCATCGCCCCGAGGCGGGTCGACGTCTTCTTCCGGCTCTCGGAAGACCTTCGCGCCCGCGGCCGGCGCGTCCGCCTCGTCGCGGCCGCCCCGGACGTGGACGGCCGCCGGCAGCTCGGCCGGCTCGTGCGCACCCTGCCCGCCTGGCTGCGCGAAACCGCACGGCAGGCGCTCTCCCCGATCCGTTGTCAGTTCCGCGAGCCACACCTCCTGTCGCTTCTTCCCGAGCGGACCCGCCCAACCGGCCTTCGCGCCCCTCCGGCAACAGCCGCCTGATCGCGGCCCGGAACCTCCCGGGCTTCCACGTTGTTCGAACTCTTCGGAGATCGGAGAGGAATCAGTCATGCCGCACATTTCGGAGAAGACCGTCCTTCACGCTCCTCCTCTCTACGCGTTCCGCGAGGGGGAGATCGACTACTTCCTGGACTCGGAAGCGCCGCACTGGATCGCGGTCGACGAGCGCGGAGCGGAGATCCTCCGGTGGCTCGATGGCCGAAAGACTTTCGGGGATCTCGTCGCTCGGTACGCATCACAGAAGGGCCTCGAGGCAGGGAAAGCCTGGCTTCACGTCCACGACTTTCTCCAGAGCTGCCTGCGCGCCGGGTTCCTCTCCGAGTCACCGTTCGAGCGGCCGCCTTACGTCGGCCGCCGCCGCTATACGACGCCGACGGGACTCCACGAGCTCTGGCTGCACACCAACAACTCCTGCAACCTCGCGTGCACCCATTGTCTCGTCAGCTCCGGGCCGGGCGAGATTCCAGGCCTTCCTCCCGAGCTCCTCCGGAGGATCGTGCGCGAAGCGCTCGCGCTCGGCGTCGAGCGCTTCTACCTGACGGGAGGGGAGCCCTTCCTTCGGCCGGACATCGAGGAGATTCTCCGCACGATCAGCGAAGAGGGGGAGCGTCAAGTGATCGTGCTCACGAACGCCACGCTTTTCCGGGGACCGCGGGGAGGCTTCCTGTCGGCGCTCTCCCGCGAGCGCGTCAAGTTTCAGGTCTCGATCGACGGCGCGCGCCCGGAGACGAACGATCCGATCCGAGGAGCCGGTACGTTGGTCCGGGCGCTCGCAGGCGCGAAGTTGCTCGCCGATCTCGGATTCGACGTCTCGCTCACCACCGTCGTCACTCGCCAGAACCTTGCGGAGCTTCCGGAACTCACGCGGCACGCTGCAAGTGCCGGAGTGAAATCGCAGCACCTCATGTGGTCGCATCGGCGCGGGCGCGCGAAGGAGTCGGACAACGGCTTCTTCCCCGAGACCGCGGACATTCTGACCGCACTCGAGCGCACGGCCGACGAGGCCGCGCGGCTGGGCGTGGCTCTCGACAACCTCGAGGCGGCTCGCCGGCGCGTCAACGGTCAGCCGGGAGTCAAGTACGACCTCGGCAACGCCGGCTGGGACTCTCTCTGCGTGTACGCCGACGGCGTCGTTTATCCGTCGGCGGCGTTCGCCGACCACCGCCCGCTCGCCTGCGGTCGTGCCATCGAGAATCCGCTTAACACGATCTTCGAATCGAGTCCGATCCTCGCCCGATTCCGCGACGCGACGCTCGCGCGCCGGAGCCAGGCTCTCGCCGACCCGTTCCACTTCCTGACCGGTGGCGGTGACCTCGAGCACGCCTACCTTTTCTCGGCGGACGCGAGCGGCGAAGGGGACCTCGCCGCTCCCGATCCGTACTACCCGATCTCGATCGCGCTCGTGCGGCGCGCAATGCGCGAGACCGCGGAGACGAAGCGCGCCGTCCGGAATCTGCGCAGCGGGTACGATCCTCCGGCGCTCTATCACGCGATGGGGGAGGGATCGATCGCGTGCGGGCTGGCGGACGGCGCGGCGGCCGAAATGCCGGTCCTGACCCTCCACTCCAACTGTGTCCTCTCGTTCGACGTTGACAAGCCGCGCGAGCTCGTGCGCGAGTACTACGGCAAGGCGGCGGAGAAGCCGAACCCCCAGCTCTGCTGTCCGACGAAATTCGATCCGGCGGACATCGGCCACATACCGGCAGCGGTCGTCGAGCGTTTCTACGGCTGCGGATCTCCGGTCTCGGTCGCCGACCTTCGAGAGGGCGAGACGTTCCTCGACCTGGGCTCGGGGGCCGGCATCGACGTCTTCATCGCGGCCAGGAAGGTCGGCCCGGGGGGTCGGGCGATCGGCGTCGACATGACCGACCCGATGCTCTCGGTTGCGGAGGAGAACCGTCCGATCGTCGCGGCGAATCTCGGGTACGATTCCGTCGAGTTCCGAAAAGGCTTTCTCGAGGCGATCCCCGCGGGCGACAAGAGCGTCGACGTCGTGACGTCCAACTGCGTCGTCAACCTCTCGCCGGACAAGGCGCGCGTCTTCTCCGAAATCTGGCGGGTCCTGAAGGACCACGGCCGCGTCGTCATTGCGGACATCGTCAGCGAGCGCGAAGTTTCGCCGCATCTGAAAACGAATTCCGAGCTGTGGGGGGAGTGCACCGTCGGTGCGCTCACATCGGAAGGTTTCATCGCCGGGCTGGAGAGGGCGGGCTTCTATGGGATCGATGTCCTGAAGAAGACGTACTGGAAGTCGATCGAGGGTTATCCCTTCTTTTCGATGACCGTGCGAGGCTGGAAGTTCGAGAAGACTGCCGGCTGCGTGTACCGAGGGCAGCGAGCCGTCTATCTCGGACCCGCGAAAGCGCTCGTCGATGAAGAGGGTCACACCTTCCCCCGCGGCCTCGAGGTCGAGGTTTGCACGGACACGGCGGCGAAGCTTACGGGCGCGCCTTACGCTGGCTCCTTCAACGTGATCGAACCGGACGGCGACAGCTCACTCGAGGCGGTCGCGCGCTGCGCGCCGGGCGACCCCTGCGCGCCGGGCTGCTGCTAGCGCCAACGGAGCGGATGCCGTGAGCTTCGCGCTGTCCGCCGTCGCTCTTCTCGCCATCATTCTCGGCTTCGCGAACGGCTCGAACGACGTCTCCAAAGGCATCGCGACGCTCGTCGGCAGCGGCGTCTCGAGCTATCGGCGGGCGGTCGCGTGGGGCACGGTCTGGACCGTCGCCGGCGGGCTGCTGTCCGCCTTCGCGAGCCAGGGTCTCGTCGCGACGTTCTCCGGCAAGGGCTTTCTCGCTCGCCCGGAAGGGAGCACGGCATTTCTCGCCTCGGTGACGATCGGAGCGACGGCATGGGTGCTCTTCGCCTCGAAGACGGGTCTCCCGGTGTCGACGACCCACGCGATCACGGGAGCCCTCGCGGGGGCGGCGATCGTGGGACAGGGTGCGTCCGCGCTGCACTGGGCATATTTCGCGAGGAAGACCGTACTTCCGCTCGCGGTGTCACCGCTTGCTTCGATCGCGCTCGTCTACGCCTTCTTCCCTCTCATGCGACGGAGTCTGGCCAGGGTGAACGCCTACTGCGTCTGCCTCGAGCGACGGTTCGCGGTGCTTCCCTCCGGCGCGGCGTCGATGAGCATCGTTCTGGCGGAAGGTCCCGTGGTCGCGCTCGAGGAAGATTGCGGCGTGTCGCCCGCCGTCACCAGCCGCTTGAACGTCCTCGACGGCCTGCACTGGCTCTCCTCGGCGGCGACGAGCTTCGCGAGGGGGTTGAACGACACGCCGAAGATCGTCGCGCTCGGGATCGTTGCTTCGACGGCGCTCGGCACTTCCGGATTTCCTTTCTACGCGGCGGTCGCGGTGGCGATGGGTGTCGGAAGCGTCCTCGGCGGTTTGCGGGTCACGGAGACTCTCGCCAGCCGCATAACCCGGATGTCCGCCGCCGAAGGGTTCTCCGCGAACCTCGTGACGACCCTTCTCGTGGGGGCCGCTTCGCTCGCCGCGCTTCCTGTCTCGACGACCCACGTCTCGTCCTCCGCGATCATGGGCGTCGGGCTCCATCGCGATGCTCGGACGGTCAATTGGAAGACCGTGCGCGACATGTTGCTCGCCTGGATGGTGACGCTGCCGGTTGCCGCGCTCGTGGGCGCTTGCGCCCACTGGCTCCTCGGCGGGATCCGGTGACCGGCGGCCAGAGTTTCCTGGACTCCGCGGGGGAGAGCGACTGGGAGCAACTCGTTGCTTTGCTCACCTCGAGCGGATTGCCAACTGGAGGCCTCGAGGAACACCTGCCGACAACGCTCGTCGTTCGGGAGGGGGATCGGATTCTCGGGTCCGTCGCGATCGAGATGTACGGCTCCGACGCGTTGCTCCGGTCGCTCGCCGTTTCGGCGGAATGCCGGGGCCAGGGTCTGGGAGGACGGCTCGCCGCCTCTGCGCTCGACCTCGCCGGGTCCCGGGGCGCCGCCTGCGTCTACCTTCTGACAGAAACGGCAGCCTCTTTTTTCCGTCGGATCGGCTTTCGCGATGTTCCCCGAGCCGACGTGCCCGAGCGGTTGAGGGGCTCGCTCGAGTTCGCCAGCCTGTGTGCTTCGACTGCGGAGGTCCTTACGCTCCCTCTTTCCGACCGGTCTCGGACGCAGGAAGCCCCCTTGTAATCTTTCTGTAATCTCGCGTTTTGCCCTTGAAGTTCTGCAATCAGGGACTGTCCTCTGGGAAGATCACGACCTGAAGAAGACGTTCTCGTAGAGCGATGAAGAAAATCGTCTGGGCCGTTGTCGTCGTGGGGATCGTCGGGGGCGTCGTCCTGCTCCTGGGAACCGGGAAGAAATCCGAGCCGAAATACCGAACTGCGACGGTGGACCGCGGCGACGTGACGCAGACCGTAACGGCGACCGGCGCTCTCTCCGCCGTGACGACGGTCAAGGTCGGCAGTCAGGTATCCGGCATCATCGCGAAGCTTCATTCCGACTTCAACAGTGAGGTCAAGAAGGGCGAGCTGCTCGCCGAGCTCGACCCGACTCCCTTTCAAGAAAGGGTTGCAGCCAATCAGGCGGCGCTGGAGAAGGCGGTGGTCGAAATGCGCAACTCGGCGATTTTGCTGCGCCGCCAGAGCGCTCTCCAGAAGGAGGGCCTCTCTCCCCAGGCGGATTTCGATCAGGCGAAAGCCAACTACGACGCCGGGCGCGCGGCCGTCGCGCAGGCGCGGGCGGCGCTGAATCAGGCGAACACCGATCTGCGAAACTCGAAAATCGTCGCGCCGATCGACGGGGTCGTCGTCGACCGGCAGTACGATGTGGGACAGACGGTCGCGGCGTCCTTTCAGGCGCCCACGCTCTTCACAATCGCGCAGGACCTGACGAAGATGCAGGTCTCCGCGGACGTCTCCGAGTCCGACATCGGACAGATCAAGGTCGGGGAACGGGTCCGGTTCACGGTGGATGCGTTTCCCGAGCGGGAGTTCCGCGGGAAAGTGTCCCAGATCCGGTTGAACGCGACCGTCAACCAGAACGTCGTGACCTATCCGGTGATCGTCGAGGTCGACAATACGGACCTGTCGCTGCGTCCCACGATGACCGCCAACGTGTCGCTCGACGTGGCGACGGCGCGGAACGTGCTGCGAATTCCGAACGCCGCGCTGCGCTGGAAGCCGGAGGAGAAGCCGACGACGACTTCGGTCGAAGAACGGGCCGCCCAGGTCGGACGACAGAGCGGCACTGCCGCCATGGCCGGTCAGTTCGCGCAAACGGGCGGAGGAGGCGGCCGTACCGGCGGCACCGCGCGGATGCGCCCGCAGACCGTGTACGAGCTCCCGACACCGGACGCCGCGGAACCGAAACCCGTCGAAATCCGGACCGGCATCACGAACGGACGGTTCACGCAGGTCGTCTCCGGAGACTTGAAGCCCGGGAACTCCGTAGTCGTCGGCCTCGCCACGACAAAGGTGGATGCGAACCGATCCCCTCTGGGAGCTCCGGCCGGGCCGGGAGGCGGGCGGAGGGGATTCTGAGCGCGGTGGCGAAAGAGACCCGGCCGGCCCAGGTCATTCGGATCGAGGAGCTCGTTCGCGTGTACGAGATGGGGGAGGTCCAGGTGCGCGCCCTGGACGGCGTGTCCCTGTCGATCGAACCGGGCGAGTTCGTGGCGGTCATGGGGCCGTCGGGGTCGGGCAAGAGCACTTTCATGAACATCGTGGGGTGTCTCGATCGGCCGACGGCGGGTCGCTATTTCCTCGACGGAACCGACGTCTCCGGGCTCGACCGGGACGAGCGCGCGGAAATCCGAAACGGCAAGATCGGCTTCGTCTTCCAGGCCTTCAACCTGCTTGCCCGGACATCCGCCCTCGAGAACGTGGAGTTACCGTTGATCTACGCGGGCAACGGACACCGATCGAAGGATCGGGAGGACAAGGCGCGCCGCTGCCTGGAAATGGTGGGACTCGCGGGGCGCGAGGATCACATGCCGAGTCAGCTCTCGGGAGGCCAGCAGCAGCGCGTCGCGATCGCGCGCGCTCTGATCAACGACCCCAAGCTGATCCTCGCGGACGAGCCGACGGGCAACCTCGACACGAGGACTTCCGAAGAGGTGATGGCCGTCTTTCAGGAGCTGAACGCGCGCGGCAAGACGGTCGTGGTCATCACGCACGAGCGGGACATCGCCGAGTACGCCCGGCGCGCGGTCGTGTTCCGCGACGGCAAGATCGTGGAGGACCGGCCCGTCGATCGTCAGCGCCTGGCGAAAACCTCATGAGCAGCGAGCTCCGCAGGCCGAGCGCATGTTGAAGTTCCTGACGATCTTGAAGGTCGGCATGAAGGCGATCGCGCGAAACAAGCTGCGCTCGGCGCTCACCGCGCTTGGCGTCATCATCGGCGTCGCCTGCGTCATCGCGATGATCGCGGTTGGAGGCGGCGCTCAGGCCGCCGTCCAGGCGCAGATCTCCTCTCTCGGAACCAACTTCTTGATGGTCTTTCCCGGAGTCGCGACCCAGTCCGGAGCCCGGATCTTTACGGGCCAGTCCACGATCACCGAAGAGGACGTGGCCGCGGTTCGCGCGGAATGTCCGTCGGTCGCGTACGTCTCGCCGATGTCGCGCGGCGGCGCTCAGATCGTCTTCGGGAACTTGAATTGGGGAACCTCCGTTCAGGGCGTCGGAACCGAGTGGCCCTTCGTGCGCTCGTGGAACGTCGACCAGGGGAGCTTCTTCGGTGACTCGGAGGTACGTTCCGCCGCGAAGGTCACCGTCCTCGGGGCGACGGTCGCCCGGTCGCTCTTCGGCGACCAGAACCCCGTGGGGGAGATGGTGCGAATCAAGAACTTTCCCTTCCGGGTCATCGGGGTCCTCGAGGCCAAGGGCGGAAGCACGATGGGCCAGGACCAGGACGACACCGTGATCGCCCCCTATACGACCGTCATGAAGCTCGTGAAGAAAACGAAGAAGATCGACATGTTCATGGTCTCCGCCACCTCCCGCAATTCCGTGGACCAGGCGCAGTCGGAAATCGAAGCCCTGTTGCGCCAGCGCCATCGTCTGCAGCCCGGTCAGGACTCCGACTTCATGATCCGCTCGCAGCAGGAGATCGCCCAGACGGCCGATCAGACGTCTCGGCAGATGTCGGCGCTGCTCGCCGCGATCGCATCGATCTCGCTCTTAGTCGGTGGGATCGGCATCATGAACATCATGCTGGTATCGGTGACGGAGAGAACCCGCGAGATCGGAATCCGCATGGCGATCGGGGCCAAGGGACGTGACATCCTCACCCAGTTCCTGATCGAGGCCCTGACGCTCTCGGTTGCGGGAGGCGCAATCGGCATCGCGCTCGGGATCACGACCTCCCGCTTCCTCGCCTGGAAACAGCGGTGGCCGATCGTGCTCGCGCCGACCGCCATCCTCCTCGCGTTCGGCTTCTCCGCGGCGATCGGGATCTTCTTCGGCTTCTATCCCGCCCGGAAAGCTTCCCGCCTGGACCCCATCGAAGCGCTGAGATACGAGTAGTCCCGGCGGCCGCGCCCGTCGCGGCGCGCCTCGACGGCACCGAGCGCGGTAAAATACGCCGTCTCTACCCATGAAAGCCCGTCGGATTCGTCCAGGGGACGAGTTCCGCCGGTGAGCGGCTCGACTGCTCCCTGGCGCCGGCTGGACCCGCGCCGCAGCATCGCGTCGAGATTGCTGCTCGGCTTCCTCCTCGCGTTCTGCATCCCCGGAGCGGCCTTCGTCATTCTGCTCGAACAGCGGCTTTCGGACCTCGAGCACGCCTCGGGCCGGCAACTCGCGGGAATCCGCATCAAGGACGCACTGCGCCGCCTCCAGGAAGACGCGCGATTCCGGGCCGAGTGGATGGATCGGCGCGCGCGCCTCGTCGAAGACACCGCGCTCGCGGTCGCCGATTCGACGAGAGCGGCTCTGGCGAGACCGGATTCGCCCGTCGAGCGGCCTTCCGCGCCGATCAAGCCCCGGACCGGACTGACGATCGTTGGCCGCTCGAACGGATCGTCCGCGTTCCGGCTCTCCGAGGAGGGACGGAACGCGGCCGCGCGAGCCGACCTCCTCCGGATGCGCTCCATGCTGCCCGTTTTCGAGCGGGCTCTCGAACGCCGCCCGGCGATTTTAAGCGTGTCGGTCGAAACGGCCTCGGGCGCGGCGCAGCGAGTGGCGCGGGCTGACCGACCGGCCCATCTGGTGGCGGGAGCTCCCGTCCGCTCTCCGATACAGCTCTCGTCGCGCGATCTCGCGTGGAAAAACGGAGAGCGCGCCGAAGGGCGACCCGTGGCAACGGTGGCTGCGGCGGTTCGCGACGACGGTGGAAAACTTCTCGCCCGGGTGGGCGTCGACGTGGATGCCCGGCGTTTCATCGGGGAGTCGCTCCCACGGGAGGGCGTCTCCGGAGATCTCTGGATCACCCTGGACGCCGACGGCCATGCGATGGCGGCGACTCCCGGCGCGGGAGGTCTGGTCGGATGCCCGGACCTGGACGCGGCCCCGCTCCCAGCATCGGAGCACGCGCCCTGCCGCGATCTGTGGCGCGGCTTGCAGACGAAGAGCCCCTCCGCGGATTCCTCGCCCGGCGGAAACTACCGGCTCGCCGCTGCCCGCGTTCCCTCGAACGGCTGGATCTTCCTCGAAGGCTTCTCTCCCGCGGCTCTCGCGCGGATCGCGACCGATGCAAGGCGGGAGGTCACGCCTCAGTCCTACGCCGAATTGAAACGCGACGTGGTGCTCCTCTTCCTCTACCTCGTCGTCGCGGTCTTCGGGGCCGTGCTGCTCATTTCGCGCCGGATTTCCGAGCCCGTGCGGGAGCTCGTCGCGGCGGCGGAGGAGATCGGCGAGGGACGGCCGGTCCAGCTGGCCGGGCCGAGGTCACCGGACGAGCTCGGACGCCTTGCGGCCGCCATCGACCGAATGGGAAAACGCGTCGCGCGCCGCGTCGAAACGCAGCGGCGCCTGCATCACTTGTCGCGCGCGGGCTACCGCACGACCGACGTGAAGGAGATCCTGGCCCGCTCGAGCGAAGCGATCGGAGCGTTCACGCGCGCGGAGACCGTCCTGTTCCTCCTCTACGATCCGAACACCAACCGCCTCGAGGGCGCCTGGCCCGGGTGGAACCTCTCCGAGGAGCTCGCCGCCCAGGTGAAGATCCCCATCGATGCGCGCTCAATCGCGGCCACGGTCTACAAGAGCGGCGACGCCTACTACTCCAACGATCTCGAACGGGATGCATACGCTCACGCCGAGTCGCGGAAGCTCTTCGGCGGACGCAATGCACTGTTCGCTCCCTTGAAGACGGACCGGGACACGATCGGGGTGGTCGTCGCGATCAACCGTCCGGGAGGCTTCGGACGCGAGGAAGTGGACGCGATCACGTCTTTTGCGGACGTCGCTTCCCTTCTCTTGAAGAACATCCGGCTCTATTCGACGCTCACCGGCACGGTCGAGGAGCTGCGCCGCGCCAGCCGCCTGAAGGACCACTTCCTTCAGAACGTCAACCACGAGCTCCGCACGCCGCTGACGGCGATCGTGGGCTGGACGGATCTCCTCATGGAGGAGACCCTCGACGAGAAGACGCTGCGAAAAGGACTTTCCCAGGTCCGCCAGTCCGCGCGCGTTCTGCTCGCGCTCATCGACGACCTGCTCGATCTCGCGAGAATGGATCGCGGCTCCCTCGCGCTCGACCGCAAGCCGGTGTCTCTTCCCGACGTGATCCAGCGCTCGATCGACACGGTCCGGATGATGGCGGACGGGCGCCTGGTCTCCATCATCTTCGCGCCTCCGCCGGCCTCGATGTCTCTGGTCCGCGCCGACCCCCTCCGGCTCCAGCAGGTCCTCTGGAACCTGCTCGCCAACGCGATCAAGTTCTCCCGCCGGCATGGCCGTATCGTCGTCCGCGTGGAACGCGATTCGGAGCGCTATCTCGTCAGCATCGAGGACGACGGAATCGGAATCCCCGCAGGGGAGCTGTCCCACGTCTTCGAGCGGTTCCGGCAAGTCGACGGCTCGCCGACCCGCCAGCACGCCGGAATGGGGATCGGGCTTGCGCTCGCGCGGTCTTTAGTCGAGCTGCACGGCGGATCGATCTGGGCCGACAGCATCGTCGGGAAAGGGAGCCGGTTCACCTTCACGCTCCCGATCCGGCCGGGCGACCGCCGCTCGGGCGAGGTTGAGGCCGTGGCGACGCCGGAGCCCGCGGCCGCCGCCGCGGCGGAGGGACCCCTGATCGGGTAGAAGCGGCCGGGTCCGGCCTTCAGGCCACGAACGAGGCGGGCAGACCGGTTCCCTTGAGCAGGTCCTTGACCACGCGCGCGGTCTCCTCCTTGCCTGGGACGCACAGGTTCGGGTCCTTCTCGCTTCCGTCCGCGAGCGCTTTGGCGTACCCCTCGCAGTCGTAGCCGCACGCGGTGCAATCCGTCTGCGCCATGGCCGCGTAGAGCTTGATCGAGAGATTTCCCTCTTTCGCCATGTCCATCCGCTTGGGAAGGGGAATCGTCTCGTCGTGGAAGGGCGGGGCCTCCGCCTTCTTGATCGGCGCGGCGGTGACCGCCTCCTCGTCCGGCCGGCCGGTGTCCATCCACCGGCCGTAGGAGAGACACGCCGGGCAGACGAAGGTGTAGTCCCAGCCCTGCGGGATGAAGACCGCTGGGGTCCGATAGACGACCAGCGGGGTGAAGTCCTGCGGGCACGCGGGAGCTTCCCGCTCCTGCGCGTCCAGGACCATCGTCTTGATGTGCGGGCGGGAGAACTCGATCTGCTTCGGCTTCTGATCGAAGCGGAACATCTCCCCTTTCGGGCAGACCATGACGAGCTGGGGCTTGTAGACGCGCTCGACGAAGAAAGTCCGCATCGGAACGTCGTGCTTCGGGCAGATCGACGGCGCGTCTTTCCAGTAGCTGGAGACGAGACGCGACTTCTCGGAAAGCGACAGCTTCATCGGCGAGATCGTAGCAAAAAGGTCTCAGACCGCCGCAAACGGGTTCGAGCGCCGCTCTTCGCCGATCGTCGTGTCCGGTCCGTGCCCGCACACGACGCGGAGCCCGTC
>Ga0114129_10010439_pt1 | contig 13244 bp, 12 predicted proteins | sample RhiMetdeltSRZDD1_FD_80071 | JGI IMG/M metagenome (GOLD analysis project Ga0114129, IMG submission 80071) | Populus rhizosphere microbial communities from Tennessee, USA - Rhizosphere MetaG P. deltoides SRZDD1 (version 2) (version 2) | ecosystem: Host-associated > Plants > Roots > Rhizosphere >...
CGATCTGCCGGTGATCGACGACGGCGTGACGGTCGAGCACCTCCTATCGCACCGGTCGGGCATCGGCGACTACCTCGACGAGGAAGCCGGACTCGAGGTCGAGGAGTACGTGATGCCGGTACCAGTGCACGAGCTCGCGACGACCGAGGACTACCTCGCGGTGCTCGACGGCCACGCGAGCAAGTTCGCGCCCGGCGAGCGCTTCGCGTACTGCAACGCCGGCTACGTCGTGCTAGCGCTCATTGCCGAACGCGCGAGCGGCGTGCCCTTCCACGAGCTGGTCGAGCAGCGCGTGTGCCGGCGCGCCGGATTGACGGACACGGCGTTCCTGCGCTCCGACGAGCTCCCCGCCCGGACCGCCCTCGGTTACGTCGAGGTCGACGGCGCGTGGAGGAGCAACGTCTTCCATCTCCCCGTGCGGGGGAGCGGCGACGGCGGGATCTACTCCACCGCGGCGGACATGAGCTCGTTCTGGCGGGCGTTCTTCGCCGGTCGGATTGTCTCCACGGACTGGGTCTCGGAGATGGTTCGGCCGCGCAGCGACGCGCCGAAACACTCGAAGCGCTACGGGCTGGGCTTCTGGCTGCACGCTTCGAACGACGCCGTCCTCCTGGAGGGGTCCGACGCGGGTGTCTCGTTCCGGTCCGTGCACGATCCGCGCGCACGCGTGACGCTCACGGTGATCTCGAACACGAGCGATGGCGCGTGGCCGATCGCTCGGTATCTCGAGAATGCGGCTTCAAGCTGAGCGACTTTCCTCGAATCTCAGCAACCTGCTTGACGTCCTCTTTGAGGACGTCGACGAGGTCCTCCAGTTCGTCGTCGAAGGGGAGGGGTAGGAACACGACACGGAGCCCACGGAGGAGTCGTTGATGGCGGCGACAGTAGAGGGCGTCATCGAGAGCATGCAGACCGGCGACTGATTCCGAGGCCGTGGCGGTGAGGTCCCGGTGAGGTCTCGCGCCGCCAACTGCGCGGCAAACCCGTATGACTACACGAAGGTTGGACTAGCTCGTGTAGTCCTCCACGGGGTCAGTTTATCCCGCGCAGAACTCCGTCCCTAAACGCCAGCCTGTAGATCGCGCAGTTCTCGACACGTGCTACAGAATCGTCTCGAAGAGCGTGTGCGAGCAGCGCCCGCAGCGACCCGCCGTGCGAGACGATCAGGATGCGCGCCCCGTCGTGGCGGGCGGCGATTGCCGCCACGGTTCCCACCACTCGAGTGCGATGCGCCTCAGGTGTCTCTCCGTCGTGGATCTCGACGCCCGGGAAGCGCTCTTCGATCTCGGTGCGCGTCAGTCCTGACCACGAGCCGACGTCGATCTCGCGAAGGCCGACTTCGCGGCGCAGTGGGATGTCGCGTCCGGCGTGGATGATCTCGGCCGTCTCAGTGGCTCGGCGCAGATCGCTCGTGTAGATCGCGTCCAGCTCGAGCCCGTCCAGCTCGCGCGCGAGCTCGTGCGCCTGTGCGCGTCCGGCGTCGTTCAGGGGCGGGTCGGCATGCCCCTGGTAACGGAGGTCGCGGTTCCAGTCGGTTTCTCCGTGCCGGACAAGGATGAGCTCGGCCACTCGGAGCTAGGGTAACGACCCGTGGATCTGGGACTGCGCGACCGTGTCTGTGTGCTCACCGGGTCGACCGCCGGAGTGGGGCTGGCGGCCGCGCGTATGCTCGTGGAGGAGGGTGCGAAGGTCGTCACGTGCTCGCGCCGGGAGGATGGGCCCGGGATCGGAGAGGCGCTCCACGTGTCCGCTGATCTCGGCGAGCCCGACGCTCCGGGCGACCTCATCCGCCGCACGGAAACCGAGCTCGGACGCGTGGATGTCCTCGTGAACAACGTCGGGGACTCGTATCTGGCGAGATTCGACGAGCTGTCGGAGGAGCAGTGGGAGAACATGTGGCAGTTGAACGTGATGAGCTACGTGCGAGCGATTCAGGCAGCTCTTCCCGGGATGCGTGAGCGTCGGGACGGCGTGATCGTCAACGTGTCTTCCACAGCAGGGAAGCGTCCGTCGACCGGCATGCCGAACTACACCGTGACCAAGGCGGCCGTGCTCTCGCTCTCGCGTCTCGTCGCCGACCTGTATGCGAAGGACGGGATTCGCTGCAACGCCGTCGCGCCCGGCCCGACGTTGAGCGAGACCTGGCTCGCGCCCGGACGTCTCGCCGACCAGCAGGCGGACCAGACGGGCAAGTCGCGCGAAGAGGTCTTGCAGGCGGTGGGTGGGGGCCGGCCGCTGGGCCGGATGGCCGAGCCGGAGGAGATCGCGGCCGTGGTCGTCTTCCTGTGCTCGGCCCGCACGTCGTACGTGACCGGCGCCGCCTGGAGCGCGGACGGCGGCACTGTCCCGGTAATCATCTAGAGCCGCTCCTTTTTCACCTTTTCGGCACTTTCTCAGCACAGGTGCCGGCCGCCGCATGGGTAGCGTCCACACCGCGTCCCCTGGGCGGGTGGGGGCTAGGGACGGTTCCCCGCGGGTGTGTGCACGAGGAACGACTTCCCCGAAGTCGGGCCGCCGAGGCGACCACTACCCTTGCTCCATGGCCCGTAGCACCTCGACCGAGACTCATTCCGAGCCGGTTGCCAACGCGTTCGAAGCCCGCGTTCGCACCCAGGAGGGAGAGAGCCTGTCCGACCTCGCCGTCCGCTCCTACGAGACCCGCGGCCGCGTCCACGAGGAGCCGCCGTGTCGCCTGCGCACGCCCTTCCAGCGCGACAAGGACCGCATCGTCCACACCAAGGCGTTTCGCCGTCTGATGCACAAGACGCAGGTCTTCATTGCTCCCGAGGGCGACCATTACCGCACGCGGCTCACCCACACGCTCGAGACGACCGGCATCTCGCGCGGCGCCGCGCGAGCCCTGAGACTGAACGAGGATCTGGTGGAGGCGATCGGGCTCGGCCACGACCTCGGCCACCCGCCCTTCGGCCACGCCGGCGAGGAGGCACTCGACCGCGCTCTCGACGAGCGCTTCGGCCTCCGCTTCCGTCACAACGAGCATTCCCTGCGCGTGGTCGACGTCATCGAGCGCGACGGACGCGGTCTGAACCTGACCGAGGAGGTGCGGGACGGGATCCTCAACCACACCGGCCCGACCGATCCGTTCACGCTGGAAGGGCGGATCGTGAAGCTCGTCGACCGCGTCGCCTACATCAACCACGACATCGACGACGCGGTGAGGGCCGGTGTGCTCGACCCGCACGAGCTTCCCACGGAGGAGATCGAGCTCCTCGGCCCGACTGGCGCGCGACGCATCGACACGCTCGTCCACGACATCGTCGAAGCTTCCGCTGCGGCCGGCGACATCCGCCAGAGGCCGGAGATCAGCGAAGCCATGCTCTCGCTCAGGCGCTTCATGTTCGACCGCGTCTACCTCGGTCCCCACACCCGCGCGGACAACGCTCGTGCAGCGGCGGTGGTGCGGTCGATCTTCGACCACCTGATCGATTACGGCCAGCCCGTGCAGGACGTGGTCGATTATGTAGCGGGGATGACCGACCGCTTTGCATTCGCCTTCGCGGCGGACCTGTAGGGTCAGCCGGTGCCCCGGATCAAGGACGAGTCGGTCGAGGCCGTCAAGGCCGCGATCGACATGGTCGAGCTGGTGGGGGCGCGAACGCAGCTCAAGCGCGCGGGCGGGAGGTACACCGGCCGCTGTCCATTCCACGAGGAGCGCACCCCGAGCTTTTCGGTCAACCCACAGGACAAGCTCTACTACTGCTTCGGGTGCGGCGCGGGCGGGGACGCGATCACGTTCGTCCGCGAGACCGAGCAACTGGACTTCACGCAGGCGGTCGAGTGGCTCTCCGACCGATTCCGGATCCCGCTCGAGTACGAGGAGGGAACGCCGGCGAGCGACTCTCGGCGGCGCCGGCGCGAGCGGCTGGCCGCACTGCTCGAACGGGCGACGAGCTTCTACCAGCGCTACCTCTGGGACACGGACCTCGGCGAGCCCGCACGTTCGTACCTGCACGCGCGGGGCTTCGCCGAAGAGGTGTGCCGGGAATTTCGCCTCGGGCTTGCGCCGGGCGGCGCCACGCTCGCGCGCAACGCGCTGAAGGAGGGCTTCACGCGCGACGAGCTCTCCGCCGCAGGTCTGGTCAACCGGCGCGGCAACGACTACTTCAACGGTCGCCTGCTGTTCCCGCTCGCAGATCCACGCGGGCGCGTATGCGGATTTCAGGCGCGGCGACTGCGCGACGACGACCCGATCCCGGCGAAGTACGTGAACTCGCCCGAGGGCGAGCTCTTCCGAAAGGGTGACCTGCTATACGGCCTCGACAAGGCCCGGCGCGCGATGGCCAAGCAGGACCGGGCGGTCGTCGTCGAGGGAAACACGGACGTGCTCGCGCTGCGGCAGGCTGGCTTCGAGCCGGTCGTCGCCTCGATGGGAACCGCGCTGACCGAGAACCAGCTGCGCGAGCTCTCCCGGCTCACGCACCGGCTGTACCTCTGCTTCGACGCCGATGCCGCGGGCCAGGACGCAACGCTCCGAGGCATGGAGCTGGCGACCAAGCGCGGGCTGGAGGTGTACGTCGTCCCGCTTCCAGCCGGCACGGATCCCGCCGACGACCCGCCCGCCTTCCAGGAGCGGCTCTCGTCGCCGAACCCGTACGCGCTCCACCGCGTCCAGCTCGAGCTGACACGAATGGAGGACCGCCAGCACGCGTACCTGCGCATCCAGGAATTCCTGAACGGCATCCCCGAGTCGCCGGAGCGGCAGGAGGCGTGGCGGCTCGCAAACGACCGGCTGGGTCTGACCGTGCAGCTGCGCGCCGGCGTCTCCTCGACCGCCGTCAGCACGGGGCCTGTCTCCGCCAAATTGCTCGAGGCCGGGATGCGCCTGGAGCGCGACGCTCTCGCCGCCTGCGTCGCCCATCCGGAACTGGTCGAGATTCTTGCCGAGCTCGGCCCGGAGCACTTCGAAGATCCGCTCAGCCGGCGGCTCCGCGACCACCTCGTCGCACCAGGTGAGGTCGATCCCGAACTGCTCCGCCTGCTCGCCGAGCTGGACGCACGCGCCGAAGCCGAAGGGATCGACGTCGAGACGGGCAAGCAGCTGCTCCTGCGGCTGCGCGAGCGCCGGCTCGAACGGGAGCTGGCCGACGCCGACCTGGAGAAGACGAAGGAGCTTCAGGCGAAGCTCGCCAGCGTCCGCGAGGCGGTGCGGGAGTTCGCGTAGCCGTCGCTAAAATGCGGGCTCGACGCCGGTTGACGGCGGTAGTGATCCCCGGTAGCTCAATTGGCAGAGCATCCGGCTGTTAACCGGAGGGTTGTTGGTTCGAGTCCAACCCGGGGAGTAGGCAAAGCCCTGCTAAGAAGCGATTCTCTGTCTGTAGAAATGGTCTCCGTTTTTAGCGCGTACCCCAACGTTCCCCCGGAAAGGGCGTAGAGGCGTTTCCGATAGCGCCTACCTACGATCTCCGCCGGAAGGCAACGAGAGCTCCGCGCTCCGACCCTCCCTTGACCGTCTGTTCGAGAAGAAGTTCCGCCGGTGGCTACTTCTTGGCTTTCTTTGCCTGCCGCTTCTCCTTCAGCGTCTTTTGAGCCGGCTTCTTCGCCATGCTCTTCTTCGTGTTCTTGTCCTTGGTCGCCATGCCTGACCTCCTTTGTAGGTGGGGGTGAGACTGTCGTATGGCACTGGATGCCCATCTGACTCTGGCGGCTGACGTATCGCATTATGTGCGTCGCGGCTCCGCGGCCGTCACTCGATCGGTGATCGGTACCGCCGTCCTGAAGGGCCAGATCGTGGAGGACGCACGGCGCTTAAACGACTACTTGGCGGGAAACATCGGCACACTCCTCACGCTCTCCAACCTCGCACCCGAAGATCGCGCCGTTTGGCTGCAAACGGTTGATCAAAGGCGAGCCCCGCGCATCCGCATCAGCTCTCGAACGGTGACTTCTGGCTAGGCGGAGGCTGGGCCGCAGCGGACCTCGCAACGTGGTGGCTGCTTCCTCTCGCGGTCGTACTCGTGGCTCAACCTCTCACTCCGGCGCCACGGCGAAGTGAAGGGTTCCACAAAGTCCCATCGCGGAGTCGCGCTTCCCCATCAGAGCAGGGTGTCGGTAGCTCAGCGCATGATCCCGGTGTGCCCGAGTGAGTAGCGGCCTGGCTGTGGCCACACGCACAGGCCGTGCGGCCCAGATCCAACGGCGATGCGTGCGAGGAGACGGCCGGTGCGCGTGGAGAGCGCGTATACCTGTCCGTCGTAGCGGCCTGTCACCCACAGCACCTTCCCGTCTGCGGAGACGTTTCCCATGTCGGGGCTGCCGCCAGGAATCGGCCAGGTTGCGACGACCGTTTGCGTCCTGAAGCGGATCACAGAGATCGTCGCGGCATTCCGGTTGGTCACGTACAGCAACCGCGAGTTCCGGCTGGCGTAGAGGCCGTGTGCGCCGGCTCCTGTCCGGATGAACCGGACCGTGCTCAGCGATCTTCCGTCGACAAGCCAGACCCCGCCGGTGGTCCCGTCGGCGACGTAGAAAACGCTCCCGTCGGGGGCGAGCTTCACGTCCTGCGGCATCGAGTCGCCCGGGAGCCTCAGTGTCCGGATGACTCGCTGCGTTGGGACGTCGACCTTGATCAGCTGGTGGGAGAACTCGCAGGTCGCGACGAAGTAGTTCCCGTCCGCGGAGAAGTCGAGGTGGTCGACACCGACGCACGGCACGTGCAGGACGTGGCGGAGATGGAAGGTGTGCGGCGTTCGGAAGTCGAGCCGCGCCATGCGCTCAGCAACGACGATCGCGTAGCGACCGTCGGGGGTGAAGTACATGTTGTACGGGTCCATGACGCCGATCCGGCGGACGGGGTTCCCGGTCCGGGGATCGATCACGGTCAGGGTGTTGCCGAGGTCGTTGGTCACGTACAGCGTGCGCAAGTCCCAGGAGGGAACAATGTGCTGCGGGAGCGTGCCGACCCGAAAGTGGCGGACGACGCGGAACGTACGGGGGTCGATGACATCAACGGTGTTGCTCTCGGAATTGGGGACGTACACGAATGGCCGCGCGACACGAGCTGCACCCGTCAGTGCGCCTGCGCCAGCGGCGGCGTACACGTTCGTTCGGGCCGCTGTGGTGGGATGTCCTTGCGTCAGCGCAAAGAGCTCGTGCGGCTCGTGCGGAGGGACGCGGATGGCGAAAGTTGCCGCAGCGCCGGAGCGCTTCGAGGCCAAGCCGCCGTGGGCGAGCCCCCACCCGATGTCCGCAAGCATGAACGCGATCACCGACACGATCACGGCAACCGCGCGACGACCCGGACGGTGGAAAGTGGGCACCTCAGCGAACAACTGTGGACGCGAGCGCATGAATGGCGCCTGAACGGGGTTGACCCACCCCGGGGTATGAGCAGAAATCGTTCTTCTTCGGTGCCTCTCTCACTTGATGCGTCGGTTTGAGCACCGTTCAGGCGGCAATCAGGTGGGCGCCTCCAGGATGGGCGAATGCGCACAGGACTCTTTGCCGGACTCGTCGTCCTTGCTTTCGCGGGGAGCGCGGCCGCGTCGTCCGGCCCGCAGTACTCCGCGCACGTGACCAACCCCTGGTTTCCGCTGCTACCCGGCAGTGGCTACGTGTACCGCGGATACAAGGACGGCAAGCCTGCTCGTGACTTCATGGTCGTCACACACCGGAGGAGGGTGATCCGCGGCGCGAGATGCGTGGTCGTCTCCGATCGGCTCTACCTGCGCGGGCGCCTCGCCGAGCGCACGACCGACTGGTACACGCAGGATCGGGCAGGCAACGTCTGGTACTTCGGTGAGCGTACGGCCGAGCTCGCGCCGAACGGGCACGTGCTGAACACGACTGGCACCTGGACGGCCGGTGTCCACGGTGCGCGGCCGGGGATCTATATGCCCGCGCACCCACACCGGGGGAAGTCCGGGCAGCAGGAGTACTACAGGGGCCAGGCGGAGGACCACTACGCGGTCGTCGGACTGGGCGAGCGCGCGAGCGTGCCCTTCGTCTCCTCGCGCCACGCTCTGCTGACGAAGGAGTGGACGCCGCTCGAGCCCGGCACGCTGGACCACAAGTTCTATGTCCGCGATATCGGCGTCGTACTCGAGCAGACCGTCAAGGGCGGGTCCGAGCGCGGCGCGCTTGTCTCCTTCCACCGCGGGTCGTGAGAAGGCTCTCGGCTCTTGGCGTCGTGCTCGCCGCAGCGGTGGCCTCGGGCTGCGGCAGCGCTTCCAAGCCCACGATGTCGCCCGCGATGACCGTGACGCACGCGACGACGACTACTTCTTCCGCCGCCACGACGTCCACCGGTCCATCAGCGCTTCAGGCCGAGGCAAACTCGGCTGCAACCGGAGACATCCCCGACAACCAGGTGTTCCTGCTCTACCACAACGCTAAGGCGGGTTGGTCGATGAAGTACCCGGAGGGCTGGGCGCAGAGCGGGTCGGCGAGCAACCTTGCGTTCCGAGACAAGAACAACATCGTCCGCGTGGTGGTGACGAAGGGTTCACCCACCGTGGGCGCGGTCAGCAGCCAGTTGAAGAGCGCTCACGTCCTTAGGGGCCCACAAAAAACCGACGTCTCTGGCGCGCCCGTGATCAAGGCCGTGTACAGGACGCAGAGCGCGCCGAACTCAGTCACGGGTAAACGAGTCACGCTCGTAGTCGACCGTTATTACTTGTCGCACCGATCCAGGGAGGCAATCGTCGATCTCGGGACGCCGCAGGGGGTCGACAACGTCGATGCCTACCGCCTGATGATCGAGAGCTTCAGGTGGCGGTGAGGAGCCTCTGGCGCGAGCCCGAGCGCGCTGAGATCTCGTTCGGGGCGCTCGAGTTCCACGACGTCTTCAAGATCTACCGCTCCGGGCCGACGGAGACGGTCGCTCTGCGCGGGCTCGACCTCCGGATCGAGCCGAGGGAGCTCGTCGCGATTCTCGGCCCATCAGGATCGGGGAAGAGCTCGGCTCTCCATCTTGCGGCCGGCCTCGACGAGCCATCTGCCGGAGAGGTGCGCGCCTTCGGGCGCTCGCTCTCGCGGCTGGACGAGGCAGGGCTGGCCGCCTATCGAGCCTCCGACATCGCAATCGTCTTCCAGGGGGGCAACCTGTGGCCCGAGCTCTCGGCGCGCGAGAACGTCGAGCTCGCACTCCGGCTGGCTCGTCATCGGGACGTGAACGGCGCAGCCGACCGCACACTTGCGGCGTTTGGCCTGGAGAGACGCGAAAGGCAGCGTGCCGGCTCCCTCTCCGGAGGCGAACAGCAGCGGGTTGCGATCGCTGCGGCCGCGGCGCGCGAGGCCCGGCTCGTACTCGCCGACGAACCGACGGCAGAGCTCGACGAACGCAGCGAGACGACTGTGCTCGAGGCGCTGCACCGGCTTCGCGAGCAGTTCGAATCCTCCGTCGTGATCGTCACGCACTCGACACGAGTGGCTGAGGCAGCCGATCGAGTCCTCGAGCTGCGCGATGGCCGGGTAGCGTGAAGCTCGCCGCCTGCCGCTCGGCTTCTGTGGTCTATGGCACCGGAGAAGCGGCGGTCCGGGCGCTCGACGGCGTCGATCTGGAAGTTGATGCGGCCGAGCGAATAGCGCTGCTCGGCCGGTCAGGCTCGGGCAAGACGACGCTCCTCCACCTGCTGGGAGGACTCGTCCAGCCGACTGCGGGAGATGTGCTCTGGAAGGGGCAACCGCTCACGGCGCTCGACGAGGCGGCGCGCGGCGCCGTCCGCGCTCACGGTATCGCCTATGTCTTCCAGGGCGCGAACCTCCTGCCGTTCTTCACCGCATATGAAAACGTCACCTTCGCCGCCGTCCACGCAGGCGATGACGACGGTGCGACCCCACTCGAGCTACTCGAGCTGGTCGGGCTCGAGGGGAAGATAGACAGCCTGCCCTCCGAGCTGTCGGGCGGGGAAGCTCAGCGCGTCGCGCTCGCGCGGGCGCTCGGCCAGCGGCCGGAGCTCATGCTGTGCGACGAGCCGACCGGCCACCTCGACACGGACACGGGCGACCGCATGCTCGAGCTGATCGACGCGTTGCAGAGGGAGGTCGGATTTGCCCTCGTAGTCGCAACGCACGACCCGGACGTCGCTGCGCAGCTCGACCGCTCGCTGGAGCTCCACGACGGCCGCGTGCCTGCACGGGAAGCGGCATGAGTGGCCTCGCCCGCCTCGCGCTCGTGGGCCTCGTCCGTGGGCCTGCCAGGACGACGATTCGCGTCCTCACACTTGCCGCCGCAGTCGCCCTGCTCGGAGCGATGCTGCTGTTCGTCGGGCACTCGTTGCGGACGATGACCGCGACCGCGACGCGCAGCGTGCCGCTCGACTGGCAGGGGCCAGTCGGCTCCTACCGGTCTGACGTGCGTGTCGCCCAAGGCGTCGCAGCCCAGCCTGGCGTACTGGAATCCGCTCCGGCGGCCACCGGGCCGTTCGCCGGCATCGAGCACGTAGCGGCTGTGGGGAAGATCCACTCCGGCGCAGGATCGATCCTCGCCGTGCCGCGGGGCTACCTGCGAGGCATCCACACCTTCCGCTTCCTCCGCGGCTCGCTGCGGCCAGGCGAAGTCGTTTTCGACCAGCAGCTTGCCGCGACGCTGCAGGTACAGCCGGGCGACGTCGCGAAGCTCACTGTGAGGCCGGGGACGAAGCCGCTCCGATTCCGGGTCTCGGGGGTTGCGCTCGTGACGGCTCCGGACGTTCTTTTCCAGCCGCTCGATCCGGTGCTGGGCCCAGCACCGGCGCAGCCGCCCTCCGACATCGCCATCCTGTCCCTCCACACTTTCGCGACGAAGGTGGCGCCGCTGCTCCAGGCGATCCCGCCAGCGGGCGGAGGAACGGCGGCCATCCCCGGCGTGCAGACAAGAGTGCAGTGGCAGGTGCAGGCCCAGGTGGACCCCGCCGCGCTGAGGGGGAGCCCAGCGCGTGCATTCAACCGCGCGAATCAGCTGCGAAACGCGGTCGAGCGCTCGCTCCCGGGCCAAGTTCAGTTCGTGGACAACCTTTCAGACACGCTCAATTCCGCAGCCGGTGACGCGCTCTATGCCGAAACCCTGTACATCATGCTGGCCGTTCCTGGCGCGCTCGTCGCGCTCGCGCTCGCCTATCTCGCCGCGCTGGGGACGGTGGAGCGCGACCGCCGCGACCTGTCGCTTCTTCGGGCCCGCGGCGCCTCCCGCCGAGATCTCCTCGCCCTCGCCGTATTCGAGAGTGTCGCGATCGGCCTCGTGGCGGGCGCGATCGGAACAGGGGCCGCGCTGCTCGCCGTCCACATGGCCGCTTCCGGCGGAGGGATCGGCCCGGGCCGCGCACTCGCCACTCTTGGGATCTGCGTGTTGGTGGCAACTGTCGGGGCCGCGATCGCCCGGATCGGAGCGAGCCTCACCGTCTTCCGCGGCAGCGTCGTCGAGGGACGTCGCACGGCGGTGCGAGAGCGCAAGCCGCTCTGGCAGCGGCTCTACCTTGACCTGGTCTGCCTCGGGCTGAGCGGGCTCGTCTACTGGCTGACCGCACGGACCGGCTTCTCGGCCGTGATCAATCCAGACTCGAATCCCACCCTCTCCCTCTCGGTCTACATGTTCCTGGCCCCGGCCCTGCTTTGGATCGGCGCGACGCTTCTCCTGGTCCGTCTCCGCGGCCGGTTCGTCGGGCGGCTCGCCGCGTGGGCAGCGGGACGGCGAGCCCAGTCGCCGACGCGGTTCCTGCTCGCGAGCGCGGGACGGAGGGGGGCGGCGATCAACCGCGGCCTCATCGTGATTGGGCTCCTCCTGGCCTTCGGAGTCAACCTCGCGCTCTTCACCGCAACGTACGACCAGCAGGCGCGAGTGGATGCGCAGCTAACGCTTGGCGCCGATGTCGTCGTGACCGCGCCGCCCGGCGTGGTCTCCGAGCGCAATCTCGTATCGCGCATCGAGCGCACACCGGGTACCTCCGGCGTAACTGCGCTCGACCACTCGTACGCATACATCGGCCCCGACCTTCAGGACATCTTCGGGATCGACCCCTCGACGGTGACGCGGGGGACGAGCCTGCGCGACTCGTACTTTCTCGGCGGGACGGCGAAGCAGATGGTCTCGGGGCTCGCGGGACGGCCCGATGGGGTCCTCGTCTCGGAGGAAACGATCACGGACTACTCGCTCCGGGCCGGCGACCTCCTCAAACTGCGGTTGCTCGATCACGCGACCGGCCGCTTCCACGTCGTCCCCTTCCACGTTGTCGGCGTCGTGCAGGAGTTCCCGGCCGCGCCGCGCGACTCGTTCATGGTCGCGAACCTTGGGTACGTCGAGGAGGCAACCCATGACTCTGGCCCGAACGTCGTCTTCGTCAGGTCGGCGGGCGACCCCGTCGGCCTCTCGCAGCGCATCGTGGCGGACACGAGACGCGAGGGCACGGTCGTCAAGAACATCCGGCAGCAGACGGCCCAGACGGTCAGTTCGATCACGACAGTCGATCTCGGCGGGATCAGCCGCATCGAGGGGGCATTCGCGCTCTTCCTCGCAGCTGCGGCGATGGCGTTGTTCGTCGGCGTTGCCCTTGCCGAGCGGCGGCAGGAGTTCGCGACCATGGCGGCGCTCGGAAAGCCGCTCCGCTCGATCGCCGCCTTCCTCTGGACGGAGGCGGCGCTCGTGCTGGCCGGTGCTTTCGTCCTCGCCGTTGTGCTCGGCTGGCTTCTCGCCGAAATGCTGATCGCCATGCTCCAGCATGTGTTCGACCCCCCGCCCGACCACTTGGCGGCCCCCTGGGGCTACCTCGCCGCCCTCGCCGGCTCGGCGCTGCTGGGGACGTTGCTCGCGGCCGCCGTTGCCGTTCGCGGCATCCGCAGTCTCCGCCTCGGAGCCATACTTCGCGAGGAGTGACCGGCCTTCGCGTCCTGATCGTCGAGGACGACCCCGAGCTCCGCGGGGTGCTGCGCCGCGGGCTCGAAGAGGAAGGATTCGAGCCGGAAGCAGTCGCGACCGGCGGTGAGGTGCTCACACGCGCCGACGTGTTGGCGCCCGACGCCGTCGTCGTCGACATCGGCCTCCCAGACGCGGACGGCCGCGACGTCTGCCAAGCCCTGCGCGCCCGCGGTTTCAGTGCGCCCATCCTCTTCCTAACCGCGCGCGACGCGCTCGTCGACCGACTGTCCGGCTTCGACGCAGGCGGGGACGATTACCTCCCCAAGCCATTCGCGTTCGCCGAACTCGTCGCCCGGCTGCAGGCGCTGCTGCGTCGCTCCGGCGCGGACAGCGCCGTCGAGGCGGCCGGTCTGCGCCTCGACCCGGTTCGCCACTCCGTCTCCAGCGACGCCCAGTC
>Ga0114129_10010440_pt1 | contig 13244 bp, 9 predicted proteins | sample RhiMetdeltSRZDD1_FD_80071 | JGI IMG/M metagenome (GOLD analysis project Ga0114129, IMG submission 80071) | Populus rhizosphere microbial communities from Tennessee, USA - Rhizosphere MetaG P. deltoides SRZDD1 (version 2) (version 2) | ecosystem: Host-associated > Plants > Roots > Rhizosphere >...
GGCGGCGGCCTCAACGCCCTGCGCGGCCACGCGAACATCCAGGGCGGCACCGACTGCGGCATGGCGTACCACAACCTGCCCGGGTACATTCCGGTGCCCAAGGTGGATCAGCCGGCGCTCGCGACGTTTCTCACCGCGGTCACGCCGCGGCCGCTTCGTCCGCAGTCGACGAATTTCTGGTCGAACACCGATCGCTTTGTCGTGAGCCAGTTGAAGGCGTACTACGGGCGCGCCGCCACCAGGGAGAACCAGTTCGCCTACGACTTTCACCCGAAGCTGGCGCAGTCGGCCTCCGGCGCGTACGAGAACTGGAGCTGGGCGTTCATCTTCGACCACATGTACCGGGGCGACATGGAGGGTCTTTTCAGCTTCGGCATGAACCCGGTGAGCAACGGCCCCCACTCGCGCAAAGCGATTGCCGGTCTCGCGAAGCTGAAATGGCTGGTTGTCGCCGAGAATTTCGAGCAGGAGACCGCGTCGTTCTGGCGGCCCGACATCCTGGCGCTCGTCGATCAGAAGCCGGAAGAGGTGCAGACGGAAGTGTTCCTTCTGCCGGCGGCGAATTTCGCCGAGAAAGACGGATCGTTCGTCAACTCGGCGCGCTGGATTCAGTGGAAGTGGAAGGCCATCGATCCGCCGGGCGAGGCGCGGCCGGATCCGGAGATCATCGCGCGGATCTTCCTCAAGATTCGCGAGCTGTATCTGGCCGAGGGCGGCGCGTTTCCGGATCCCGTGGTGAATCTGAACTGGTGGTACAGCAGCCCTGCAAACCCGTCGCTCGACGAAGTGTGCAAGGAGCTGAACGGGTGGGCGATCGAGGACGTCCGCGATCCGCAAGGCAATGTCGTCGTGCGCGCGGGTCAGCAGCTCGCACGGTTCCTGGACACGCGCGCCGATGGATCGACTCTGTCAGGTAACTGGCTGTATGTCGGCATGTACACCGACGCGGGCAACCTCACGCAGCGCCGGTCTTCGGCCGATCCGAGCGGACTCGGACGTTATCCGGATTGGGCGGTGAGCTGGCCGGCCAACCGTCGCATCCTCTATAACCGCTGTTCGGCCGACGGGCAGGGCCGGCCGTGGGATGCGGCACGGACCGGCATCGCGTGGAACGGGCAGCGATGGATCGGCGACTCGCCGGACTACACGGTGGACAGCGCGCCCGACGCCGGGCTCGGCGCGTTCATCATGCTGCCCGAGGGGGTCGCGCGGCTGTTCGTTCCGGGTCAGTTCGTCGAGGGTCCGTGGTCGGAGCACTACGAGCCGGCGGAGTCGCCCGTGCCCAATCCGCTGCACCCGGCGCAGAGCTTCAATCCCGCGGCGCAGCTCTTCACGACCGAGTTCGACAAGCTGGGGAAGTCCGATGAGTATCCCATCGTGTGCACGACGTACCGGCTGACGGAGCATTTCCATTACTGGACGAAGAACAATCCGTACACGATGCAGCTGCAGCCGGAGTTCTTCGTGGAAATGCCGGAGGAGCTGGCGCGCGAGAAGGACATCGCGAACGGCGATCGCGTACGCGTGACTTCTGCGCGGGGATCCATCGAGGGGCGCGCGATGGTCACGAAGCGGATCAAGCCGATGCAGGTCGCCGGACGGACCGTCTACCAGATCGGCTTCCCGATTCACTGGGGCTTTCTCGGGCGCGGCCAGCAGCGCGGATCGCTCGCAAACCTCGTGACGCCCACCGTCGTGGATCCCAATTCGTTTGCCCCCGAATACAAAGGCTTCCTGGTTCGGGTGGAGAAGGCCTGATGGCGACGCTCGAGCTCCGGCGCGTCTCCGCTTCGTCTGCGCCCGCGCCGGGCATCCGTCTGCTGCCGATTGTCTCGAAGCTCGTGGACACCTCGACCTGCATCGGCTGCAAGGCGTGCGAGGTGGCGTGTCAGGAGTGGAACGATCTGCCGCCGGAGACCACGGTGCAGATGGGGACGTACCAGACGCTCCCCGAGATGACGCCGAATTTCTGGAACCTGATCAAGTTCCGCGAGCACGAAGACGAGGGCGGACTGCACTGGCTGATGCGCAAGGACCAGTGCATGCACTGCACCGAGCCGGGTTGTCTGGCGGCGTGTCCCGCGCCCGGCGCGATCGTGCAGTACACGAACGGCATCGTCGACTTCCAGCAGGATCAGTGCATCGGCTGCGGCTACTGCATGACGGGCTGCCCGTTCAACGTACCGAAATTCAGCCAGCAGTCGCGCCGCGTCTACAAGTGCACGCTGTGCGTGGATCGGGTATCGGTCGGCCTTCAGCCCGCGTGCGTAAAGGCGTGCCCGACGAGCTGTCTGCAGTTCGGCACCAAGGACCAGATGCTCGAGGTCGCGAACAAGCGTGTCGACCAGTTGAAGGCCAACGGGTTCGCCAACGCCGGTGTCTACGACCCGCCTGGCGTCGGCGGCACGGGAGTCGTCACGGTGCTGGCGTACGCCGACCGGCCCGAGCTCTATGGACTGCCGCGCAACCCGACGATCCCGCTCGCGGTGCGTCTGTGGAAGGGCCCGCTCAAGTCGCTCGGAAACGTGGCGATGCTCGCCGGTCTGGTGGCGGCGGCCGTGCATTTCGTGCGGTTCGGCCGCAAGCAAGGCGGCGGCAGCGGGGACCGTGCGCAATGAACCGCGAGCCGCGCATTCAGCGTTATGGACTGTCCGAGCGGCTGGTGCACACCGTGGCCGGCCTGTCGTACGTGTATCTGCTGCTCACGGGCCTGGCGTTCTGGACTCCAGCGCTCTTCTGGCTGGCCGCCATGCTCGGCGGCGGCTTTCTCTCCCGCATGCTGCACCCGTGGGTCGGCCTGCTGTTCACGGCGGCCGTCATCGCGATGCTGGCCGCGTGGCGGCGCGACATGCGCACGACCGCTGAGGACCGGCGGTGGCGGCAGGCGATCGGGCGCTACATCCGGAACGAGGATTCACTGGTGCCGGGCGCGGGGCGCTTCAACTACGGGCAGAAGGCGTTTTTCTGGCTGATGGTCTGGGCTGGTCTCGCGCTCGTGCTGTCGGGCGTGGTGATGTGGTTCGTCGATTCGATCCCACCGGAGCTTCACGTCGTCCGCACCGCGGCCACGCTGATCCACGCTGTGGCCGCGCTCGCCACAATCGGCGGATTCATCGTGCACGTCTACATGGGCGTCGCCGTCGTCCCCGGCGGCCTCGACGCCATCGTGCACGGCGAGGTCAGCGAAGAATGGGCGCGGCATCACCATCCGCTCTGGTTCGCCGAAATGCAATCGACCAAGGGGTCCCGCGAGCGGCGGTAGTCCTGACGACTTGCGAAGGATCGCTCCCGAGAGTTCGCTTCGCGCCACAGTAGACGCCGTCTGGGAGCGGCGAATCGCGCGAGCGCGTCAGTTGGCGGACGAAGGGTCGCCGGCAGCCGAAATGCTGACCTTTTATGCAGCCCTCGCCGATGTCCAGCGGTCGCTCCTCTCCGGCTCCGCAGGCCCGCGGAATCGCGCCGGGACTTTCGTCGACGCCGTCGACCTGGATTCGGCGGTGGCCGCCGTACCCGGCTTCCTCGACTGGCTGGCGCGCGCCGCGCCGCCGCCGTTGGCGGGGCCGGCGATTGGCGCCGATCGCCGCGCAGGCGGTGACTGGAATGATCGGATGCGCGAGCGCCTGGCCGGCGATCGCGCCGACGCCGAAGAATCAGAAATCGTCCGGACGTTCGTGATCGAGGCCGTGCTTCAGCCGTTCGCCGAAGAAGCAGCCACCGCGCGCCGCGACGACGCGCCGGCCGGCGGGCCGGACTCCAGCCGGCTCGGCGCGCTCGCCACGCGGTGTCCGATCTGCGGCGGGCTTCCAGCCGTGGCCTCGCTCCGTGAGGAAGGCCAGGGATCGAAGCGGACACTGGTGTGCGCGCTGTGTTTCACCGAGTGGGACTACGTGCGCGTGCGCTGCGCATCGTGCGGCGAGGAGCGTTCCGACGCGCTGCCCATTTTCACGGCGGACGTCGCGCTTCCGCACGCACGGATCGACGGATGCGATACGTGCCAGACGTACGTCAAGACCATCGATCTCACGAAGAACGGGCTGGCCGTCCCGCTGGTCGACGATCTCGCGAGCGTTGCCCTGGATCTGTGGGCGCGCGAGCGCGGTTACTGCCGGCTTCGCGCGAACCTGCTCCGGCTCTAGCTTCTAACTTTTGACTTCTCGGGAAATCGACACTTGTGTTGATTTCTCCCTACATGTTTGAAGAACATCGCAGCGCATCGACACGTTTGTCGGTTGTCGCTCAGCGCACGCTGCGAGGCGTTCGCATCAACAATTCACTGATCTCCCGGACATTTTGGGGCGGCGCGCTTCGCGCGCGCCGCCGGCACATCGCTTGCTGATGGCTCTGCGGCATGCGCACATCCTTCATCGGTTTGCTTCTCCTCGTCCTCGCCGTGGCTGCCGCGCCGCTCGACGCGCAGCGCACGACCGGCGAGATCATCGGCAAGGTCTCCGACGATTCCGGCGGCGTGCTGCCAGGCGTGACCGTCACGCTGCGCAGCGCGGCCATCGCCGGAGAGCAGACGGCGGTGACCTCCGACACCGGCGTCTACCGATTCCCGGTACTGCCGCCCGGCAGCTACAGCCTCGACTACGCCCTCTCGGGTTTCGGTATTCTGAAGCGCGACGCCATTCCGGTCGCCGTCGGCGCCACCGTCGCGCTCGACGTGACGCTCAAAGTGAGCACGCTCGAGGAGGCGATCACCGTCACCGGCGACGCGCCGGTCGTGAACACGGCAACCTCGCAGGTGAGCACCAGCTACAACAAGGATTGGGTGCAGAACGCCCCGGTCCGGCGCTTCTCGTACTTCGACTTGATCAATTCGGCGCCCGGCGTGAGCCAGACGTCCAACATCGGGTCGTCGACCTCCGCGACCTCGCTCGGGTCGAGCACCAACGAAAACTCCTATCAGATTGACGGCACCGAAATCAGCTCCACGCCGTGGCCCAACACCGACGCCGTCGAGGAAGTCGAAGTGCTGCAGCTTGGCGCATCGGCGGAATACGGCAACGTCCAGGGTGCGGTCTTCAACATCGTGACGCGGCAGGGCGGCAATCAGCTGCACGGCGACAGCAACGTGTATTTCCAGAACGATGCGCTGACCGGCCGGAACACGAGCGCGAGCTTCGACAACGGCCGGCCGTACCATCGCGAGCAGTGGCGAGACGCCACCGTGCAGGTGTCCGGCCCGTTCATCAAAGACAAATTCTGGTACTTCGGCTCGCTGGAGTATCAGCGCGACTGGGATTCGCAGCCGGGCGCCGATCCCGCGTTTCCGTCGAAGTCCGATTCGCGGCGCATGTTCTGGAAGTTCAACTACACGATCACGGCGAATCACCGGCTGCTCAACGGCTACCACGACGACTTCTACTGGATTCCAGGAACCACGTCGGCGTTCACCACGCCGAGCACGATCGATCTGAGCCACGGACACAACCCCACGCCGAACGTCGTCTACACCGGCGTGCTCAGCCAGCGGACGCTCATCGAGGTTCGCTACTCGGGATTCTGGCTGCAGTCGTCAAGGGATCCGAACCTCGAAGGAGAGTCGCGGATCGGGACGCGCTATACGGACGACGTCACCGGGCTGGTGACGGGCGCGATCAGCCAGTGGACCGAGAACCGCAGCTGGCGGTACGGAGTGCAGAGCAAGCTCTCGCACTACGCCGAGAACGTGCTGGGTGGCAGCCACGATCTGAAGGCCGGATTTCAATACGGAACGAACGGCAACGTCGGCCTCAACGGGCCGAACGACACGGTGAGAATCCTGAGCGGCGGCAGACGCGTCGGGACGACACAGCTGCCGTACTACCAGGGCACGCGGGCGCGGACCTGGGGCGCGTACCTCGACGACACCTACCGACTCGGAGGCCGGACCACCCTGAATCTCGGCGTACGCTACGACTTCAGCCAGGGATTCTATCCGTCGTTCCCGATGCTCGACGCGCTCGGCAACCCGACCGGTCAGATGTCCCAGTCCAACGACGACGTCTACCACTTCGGCGTCGTCTCGCCGCGCGTCGGCATCAATTTCAAGCTGCTGTCGCAGACCGTGGTGAAAGGCCACTACGGCCGCTACTACAGTGCGCTCGATCGCGACTTCTCGGGAATCGTCCCGTCGACCACCGCGGAATTGACCTTCGACGTTGACGCCGCGGGAAACCGCTCGAACTTCACGTCGCAGCGTCCGGCAAACCTGCGCGTCGATCCCAACCGCAAGGATCCCTACTCGGATCAATTCATCATCCAGGTCGAACAGGGCCTGGCCGACAACCTCGGCCTGCAGGTGAACTACGTCCACAAGAGCGGAGCGGACTTCGCGGGCTGGGTCGACGTCGCCGGCACGTACGAGCAGGTGCCATACGTCGACAGCGCTGGCATCGACGCGACCGGCGGCACGGTGATGGTCTCGAAGCTCGTGTCGCCGCCCAACGATCGGATCTTTCTCCTGACGACGCCGGAGGGCCTGCATACCCGGTACGACGGCGCGACGTTCATGGTCACCAAGCGGATGTCGCACAACTGGCAGGGCGTCGTTTCGCTCGTGCTGTCGAAAGCAACCGGCCGGATCGCGTCGAGCGCGCGCAGCGGGCCGTCGTCGAGCCAGACGAGCGGCGCCGGGTCGTTTGGCCGCGAAGCCGCTGGCCCCAACGATTACGTCAACACCGACGGCCGTCTCATCGGCGACAAGCCGGTCGTCGCGAAGGCGCAGATCGTCTACAGCTTCCCCTGGGGCATCATGGCCGCCGCCAACATCCAGCATCAGACTGGGCGGCTGTGGTCGCGGCAGATCCGCCCGGCAGGACTCGGCTTTCCGAGCCCGCCGACGATCAACATGGAAGCCAACACCGGAGATCGGCGCGTGCCCGACGTCGACCTGCTGGATCTGCGGGTACAGAAATCGTTCGCGTTCGGTCCGACGACCAGGCTCGACTTCTTTCTCGACGGCTTGAACATGACCAACAGCGACAGCTCCGAAAGCGTCGCGTCACAACTCGGCACCGCCGCCGTGACGGCGTTCGGGGTGCCGACCAGGTTCACATATCCGCGCCGGCTGCAGCTCGGCGCGAAGATCCGGTGGTGAGAAATGAGAAGCATCAGAGTGATCGTCGCGTGGGCAGCGATTTTCTGTCTGAGTACACCGTTGTTTGCAGGCGACCAGCCGTACGTAGGCCCGAGCTTTAGCTCGGGCGATGTTCGGTACGTAGGCCCGACCTTCAGGTCGGGCGATCACGGCAACGTTAGCTCGGGCGCTCAGAGCGCTCAGGCGAACACTCAAGCCGGGTCCACAGGACCCGGCCTACAGCCGATGTCGAAGACCTATCTCTGGGCCGGCTCGGCGCTGTTCGTCGGCGGCATGGCAGTCGCGATCAACGGGTTTCTCAACAACCGGAACGGCGAGTTTCCCGAGTTCGGCGAGGCCGAATCGACCAACGTCCGGATGGGCGCCGCAGGCCTGGGTGCCGCATTTGCCGGTGGCGTGCTGCTGTTTCTGGGCAAGGAGCGCGCGGCGCGAGCTCCCTCCATCACCGTCAGCCCCGGCGGAATCGCGGTCTCGACAGCGGTGCGTTGGTAGCCGCTGTCCGCCACAAATTGCAACTTTTGGCGCGATCTGACTGACGGTATTCTCGTGACCGAGTCTGCTCCGCGCCGGCGCAGTGTCCTCTGTTATATTGGGGCGATTTTGACGTAGGGCGGGTCTTGTTTTTTAGACCCGCCTCGAGCCGGGTCCGAAGGACCCGGCCTACTCGATGACCTCGATCCGAAAGGGGCTTTCGTTGATAGCTTTGACCCGACGGGAGTTCCACCAATTCGAGGGCGCCGGACGGCACTACCTGTATCTGGTCCCGAGCGCGGCGATTTTCGAGCTCGACGCGCCGGGCCAGGCGATTCTCCAGTCGCTGAACGAAAAAGGCCGCACCGAGGACTCGCTGGTCAGCGAACTCTCCGATCGATTTCCGACATCAGCGGTTCGCGAAACCATCGCCGACCTGGTGAACGTTCGAGCGATCGGCTACGAGCATCAGCGTGATGAGGACAGCAGCGTGAAAATGCTGCCGATGATGCCGTTTCCGCTGAACACGGTGGTCCTCAACGTGACCAACCAGTGCAACCTGGCGTGCACGTACTGCTACGAGTACGGCGAGGACAAGATCGTCGACACCGAGCACGGCAAGCAGTCGAAGTTCATGTCGGAGGCCACCGCGAAACAGAGCGTCGAGTTCCTGCTCCGGGAAAGCGGCCGCATCGCGCACATGACCTTCTTCGGCGGCGAGACGCTGCTGAATTTTCCGGTGCTGAAATCGACCGTCGCCTACGCGCGCCAGCGCGCCGCCGAAGCTGGCAAGACGATCGACTTCAGCCTGACGACGAACGCGACGCTCCTCAAGCCGGAGATCATCGAGTTTCTTGCCGAGAACGACATCGGCGTGACGATCTCGATGGATGGCCCGAAAGAGCTGCAAAACCGGTTCCGCGTGTTTCACAACGGCGAAGGCAGCTACGACGTCGTCGCGCCGAAGATCAAGGAGCTGCTGCGCCGCCACCGCAGCCGGCCGATCGGCGCCCGCGTCACGCTGACCTCCGAGACGATCGACGTCACCCGGATCTACCGGCACCTCACCGAGGAATTCGGCTTCTGGGAAGTGGGGTTCGCGCCGGTGACGACGTCGCCGCAGCAGCAGTACGCGATCGGCGACAGCGGGTTCGACCGGATGCTCGGTCAGTTCCGCGAGCTGGGGCACGAATTCCTCGAGCACGTCGCGGTCAACAAACATCACGGTTTCTCGAACGTCAAGGACACGCTCGAAGAGATTCACAAGGGCGTGAGCAAGGCGTACCCGTGCGGTGCCGGGCTGGGACTGCTCGGCGTGTCGACCGACGGCGACGTGGCGGTGTGTCACCGCTTTGCCGGTTCCGACAACCACAAGCTCGGCACCGTGCGCGATGGAATCGATCGCCAGGCGCAGACCGAATTCCTCGAGCACCATCACATTGCCGACAAGACCGATTGCCATACCTGCTGGGCGCGTCCGCTGTGCGCCGGCGGGTGTTACCACGAGGCGCACGTGCGCTACGGCACGACCGAACGGCCGAACCTCCACTACTGCGAGTGGATTCGCGGCTGGACCGATACGTGCCTGCAGATCTACGGCGAGCTGGCGGTGCGTAATCCCGATTTCCTCGCGCGATTCGATCGCGACGAGGCGAAGGCGGAGGCAGTGCTGTGACCCACCTCAAAGCGATCAATCGCAAGGCCCACCGAGTCGAGGAGTTCGTCAACCACGCGAAGGATCAGGACGTCGTCGCGCTGCAGCAGACGCCGGCGCAGCCGCACATCCCGCTCGGTTGCTCGCTGGCGTTCTCGCCTGGTTGGGAGGCCGATTCGACCGGCGGCACCGCTGGCCTCTGCCAGCCGGTGGAACGCGACATCTTCGACTGCCACCTCGGTTGCTTCTGGCCGGCGCACGTGCCCGATCAGCTGAATCACGCCCCGAACTGGACCGGCAAGTGCGCGACGGCACAGAAGGACTGGCGGAAGCTCGATCTCGTGTTTCCTGGATAGAACGCTGCATCGTGTCGTTCTACTTGAAACTTGTCGTTCTGCTTGTTGCTTGTCGTTCTACTTGACGCTTGTCGTGCTAACGGACACTTGTCGTTCTGACAGAAACTTGTCGTTCTCGCTGAAGCAGCGAGCACGTAGAACGAAAACGAGTGGGCAGAACGAGCACGATCTAACAGAACGACAAGGATCACCCAGAACGACAAGTCTCAGAAAGAACGACAAGGATCCCGCAGAACGACAAGAATCCGGTAGAACGTCATGCCTAAGCTGCATCATCTCGTTGCGTTGATCACGTTACTGCTCCTCCCTGTGCTGATCGTTGCCGCGCCGCAGCAGGTGCCGGCGCCGCCGCCCGCTGGTCAGCCCGCCCAGACGCCGGCCGCAGACGAAGGCATTCCGGTGACCGATCCCGACGTGATCAAAGCCTGCGGCAGCTGTCATGTCCCCGACGACAAGCAGCGGATGACGCGTATCTCGTTTCGGCGCGCCGCGCCCGAAAACTGGGAGCTGACGATTCGCCGGATGATGTCGCTCAACAACGTCCAGCTCACGCCGGAAGTGGCGCGCAAGGTGATCAAGTCGCTCTCCGATTCTCACGGCCTGGCCCCGGAAGAAGCGCGGCCGGTGATGTTCGAGGCCGAGCGGCGTCTCATCGACTTTACGTATGAGGCCGACAAAGAGACGCACACGCTCTGCAGCACGTGTCACTCGATCGGCCGCGTGCTGAGCGAGCGGCGGACGCGAGACGAGTGGAGCGGGCTGTTGGCGATGCATCGGTATTTCTACCCGGGAATCGACGGAGGCTCCGGCGGTTTCCGTCGCGGTGCCGGCGGCGGTGGTGGCGGTGCCGGCGGTGGTAACGGACGTGCGGCTGCCGGCGGTGCCGGTGCGCGCGGCGGCACGGGTGACGCGGCGCAGGGTGGCCGGGGGCGCGGCGGCGATCAGCCCATGGACCACGCCCACGATCATCTGTCGCGGAGTTTTCCGTTGATCTCCGCCGAGTGGACCTCGTGGTCTGCGGCGATGCGGACGCCGAAGCTTGCCGGCCGGTGGACGCTCGCCGGCTATCAGATCGGTAAAGGGCCCGTGTTCGGCGAGGTCACGATTGCCGAGCGGCCCGACATGCCCGACAGCTTCACCACCGACGGCCGGTTCACCTACACGAGAACCGGCCAGACGACCACGCGCAAGAGCCGCGCGATCGTTTACACCGGTTTTCAGTGGCGCGGCCGATCGGCTGACGCCCCCGACGATCCAGGCACGTGGCGCGAAGTGGCGTTCGTCGAACGGACCGGACAGGAGATCAAGGGCCGCTGGTTCACAGGCGCGTACGACGAAACCGGCATCGACATCACGCTGAGGCGGGCGACCGGCGGTCCCGTGATCTCGGGCATCGACGTCCGCGCGCTCAGGACGTCGGCCACGAATCAGCGCGTCCGGATTTACGGCGCCAATTTCCCATCGAATGCCTCGGCATCAGACATCGACTTCGGACAAGGCGTGAAAGTCTCGCGCGTTGTCGCCGCGACACCCGACATGCTGACCGTCGACGTCGACGTCGCCGCGAACGCACGCATCGGTCCGCGCGATCTGTCGTTTGGCGGCTCGACCATCGCCGCGCCGCTTGTCGTCTACACGAAGGTCGACGGGATCAAGGTCGTGCCGCAAGCGGGCATGGCGCGCCTGGGCGGCGTGACGTTCCCCAATCGGCCGGAGCAGTTCGAGACGCGCGGCGTCAGCAACGGACCGGACGGCAAACCCGGCACGCCCGACGATCTCGACCTCGGCCCGATTGACGGCGTCCGCTGGAGCCTCGAAGAATACACGGCGACGTTCAAGGATGACGATGTGCAGTTTGTCGGCGAGCTCGCGCAGAGCGGCCTGTTCACGCCGAACGTCGAGGGACCGAACCCGAAACGGTCCGGCAATCGTAACAACGTGGGAGATGTGTGGGTGGTGGCGAGCTACGCGCCGCCAGGCGGCGATCAGTCGGCCAAACCGTTGCGCGCGCGGGCTCATCTGCTCGTGACCGTACCTTTATATATGGACTGGGATTCGCGGGAGGTGGGGCGATGACGCGGTTTGCTCGTGCGACGGGCCTGCGTTTGTTGTGCGCCCTGGCGCTCCTCAGTACTGCCGCCTTCGTACCGAATAGCGTGTTTGCGCAAACGCGGCCGTCCGCTCAGGAGTCGCGGCTGACCGGCGGCAACGGCACGCTCTACATCGGCGGCTATCCCAACCTCATCTGGATCATCGATGAAGCGACCGAGAAGGTCGTTGGGACCATCCACACCAAAGGCGGTATTCCGCGCCGGCTCGGGCTGACGCGCGATCGCAAGCGCTTCTACATCATCGATGCGACGCAGGAAGTCGTGGAAATCGTCGACATCACGTCACGAACCACGCTCGACACCTTCAAGCTGACCGAGGGCAATAAGCGCGTTCGCATCAACTCGATCGAACCGGATCCGACCAACAGCTACGCGATCATCCTGACGAGGACCGCAACCAAAGCGCGCGATCACGTGGAGATCGGGCCCGCCACGCTGCAGCAGTACGATTTGAAGGACCACAAGGTCGTCCGCACCATTCCGTGGCCCGATGGCGAGGAGCGCGATCAGGCGAACCTGATGTTCTCGCCCGACGGCAAGCTGCTGTACTTCCTCGGCAACGAAATCCTGATTTTCGAGACCACCAATTTCACGCAGGTCGACAAGTGGGACCTCTCGAATTTCGAGGAGGGGCTCGGCCAGGTCAGCGTGAGCTTCGGCGGATTCGGCGGCCTCGACACGGTCAACGACGAGCCCGGCTTTCTGACGACGACGCTGACGGTGGAAGACCCGGTGCAGCACCGGCGGATGGTGGGCGTCGCGCGGATCAATCTGAATAAGAAGGACCTCGACTTCTACACCCTGGGCCCGGCGGGCGGCGTCAACATCGTCCTCTCGCCCGACAAGAAGCGCGCTTACGGACTGGAGTCGGCGGTCGGGCGCTATCAGTTCTGGACGATCGATCTGGAACAGAAGAAAGTGATCTCGCGCGAGGAGTTTGCCGGGCGGCCGCGCATGTCGCTCAAGACCAGCTCGAACGGCAGGCTGCTCTACATCTACAACGCCGGCAACACGATCGACATCTACGACGCCGTGACTTACAAGTATCTGCGCACGATCGATCTCGACGGCGACGTGACGACTGGCTTCTACGTCGTGCCCCGGCAGGCTTCAGCGGCCAGGTAGCGCCCGCGGCCCGCAGCTCTGCGTTCCTCGGCCTCCCTGCTGTTCAAACGACTCTTCGGTGAACCCGCGGCCCGACACGCGCCTGAAGCTGACGCCGCGCGTGGATGACAGAATGAGTGTTTCTCCAGGAGGAATTCCATGGCCGGAGCAAAGTTGATCGTTCTTTACCCGACGCCTCGCGACGTCAACACGTTCGAGCGGGCGTACACGCAGGATCACGTGCCGATGGTGTCCGCTCAGAACTTCAAGGGGATCATGAAATTCGTCGCCTCAAAAGTCGTCGGCACCGCCGACGGGAGTCCGGCACCGTTCTATCGAATCGCCGAGCTTCATTTCCCGTCGATGGAGACGCTCCAGGCAGCAGCGGGCTCGCCTTCCGCGCAGAAGGCCGTCGCGCACGCGGTTTCGATTTCGACCGGCGGGAAACCAGTCGTGCTCGTTTCGGA
>Ga0114129_10010441_pt1 | contig 13244 bp, 11 predicted proteins | sample RhiMetdeltSRZDD1_FD_80071 | JGI IMG/M metagenome (GOLD analysis project Ga0114129, IMG submission 80071) | Populus rhizosphere microbial communities from Tennessee, USA - Rhizosphere MetaG P. deltoides SRZDD1 (version 2) (version 2) | ecosystem: Host-associated > Plants > Roots > Rhizosphere >...
ACACGCCGCTGACGGGCATCTCGAGCTTCACGCAGATGCTGCTCGAAGGCGCCGATCGGGCCGATCCGAAGACGAGGCTGCTCGAGAAGATCGAGAAGCAGACCTTCCGCGCGGCGAAGATCGTCAACGGGCTGCTCAACCTGTCGCGCCCGGGCACGCAGGGGACCGAGCGCATCCACGTCGATCTGAGCGCCGTGGTCAACGACGTGTTCGGGCTGCTCGAGCATCAGTTCGAGGCGGGCAAGATCAAGGTCCGGCGCGAGCTCGCCGACGCGCCGGTGACCGTCATCGGCATCGAGCACCAGCTGCAGCAGGTGTTCCTCAACCTGTTCCTGAACGCGCGCGACGCGATGCCGCGCGGTGGCTGGATGTCGGTCGTCACGCGGATCGAGGGCGGCGGCGCGGTCGCCGAGATCGCGGACACAGGATCGGGCATCCCGGCCGAGCACCTCGCCCGCATCTACGATCCGTTTTTCACGACGAAAGCGAACGGCCGCGGCACCGGCCTGGGGCTGTCGATCACCTACGGCATCGTGCGCGAGCACGACGGCTCGATCCGCTGCGACAGCGCCCCGGGGCAGGGCACGCGGTTCATCGTGACGCTGCCGCTGGCCGAGGCTCGCTCGGAGGTCCGCGCGGCGCAGTCGTAAACCCCTGGACGTCCGGCGCGAGAGCCGGCGCGTGAACGCTATGGCACAGTCCCGCAACGGCACCGTCCTCGTCATCGACGACGAGGAGATCATGCGCGAGATACTCGAGACGCTGCTGACGCGCGAGGGGTACGACGTGCGGCTGGCGGCGTCGGGGACCGAGGGCGTCGAGATCGCGCGGGCGCTCCCGGTCGACGCGGCGATCGTCGACATCATGATGCCGGGGCTCGACGGCATCTCGACGCTCGACGAGCTGAAGCGCATCGACGAGGACCTCGCCGTGATCATGATCACGGCGTACGCCTCCGTCGAGAGCGCGATTTCCGCGATGAAGGCGGGCGCCTTCGACTACATCACCAAGCCGTTCAAGAACGACGAGGTGATCGCCGTCCTGCGCAACGCGATGGAGCGGCGGCGGCTGGTGCACGAGAACCGCGCGCTGCGCCAGAACATCCAGGAGCGGTACCACAAGTTCGCGAACATCATCGGCCGCAGCCCGCGCATGCGGCAGGTGTTCGACCTGATCATCCAGGCGGCGCCGAGCCGGTCGACGATTCTCATCCAGGGCGAGAGCGGCACCGGCAAGGAGCTGGTCGCGCGCGCCATTCACGCGCACTCTTCGCGGTCCGACCGCGCGTTCGTGACGGTCAACTCGGGCAACCTCCCGCCGGATCTCCTCGAGTCGACGCTCTTCGGCCACGTCAAGGGCGCGTTCACCGGCGCCGTGTACCCGAAGAAGGGGCTCTTCGACCTCGGCGACAAGGGCAGCATCTTCTTCGACGAGATTGGCAATGTCCCGATCGAGACGCAGGCCAAGCTGCTGCGCGTCATCCAGGAGCGCGACTTCATGCGCCTCGGCGGCATGGAGACGATCAAGGTCGACGTGCGCATCATCGCCGCCACCAACGTCGACCTGCGGCAGATGATGGAGGAGGGGAAGTTCCGGGAGGATCTCTTCTACCGGCTCCACATCATCTCGATTCAGCTGCCGGCGCTGCGCGAGCGGAAGGACGACATCCCGCTGCTCGTCTCGCACTTCCTCGACAAGTACGGCCAGGAGAACAAGAAGGTCGGCCTCGAGCTGACGCCCGAGGCGCTCGATCTGCTCGTCGAGTACGACTGGCCCGGCAACGTGCGCGAGCTCGAGAACGTGATCGAGCGCGCGGCCGTGCTGTGCTCGGGTCAGAAGATCGGCGCCGACCTCATCCCCGAGCACGTCCGCAAGGCGCCCAACTTCCACATGCCGCAATTCGTCGTCCCGCCGGAGGGGATCTCGTTCAAGGAAGTGATCACCGACTTCGAGAAGCGCCTCATCGAGTCGACGCTCGAGGCCGCCGGCGGCGTCCAGAAGCGCGCGGCCGAGCTCCTGCACATCAAGCCGACGACGCTGAACGAGATGATCAAGCGGTACGACATCCGCCCGCGGCGCAAGCGCCAGACCAACGGCGGCGAGGCGCAGGATGCGGCGCCGCCGCAGCCCGCGCCGGCGCCGCAGCCGGCGGCCGCGGTGGTGGGCCCGCTGACTACCGCCGGGGCCGCCGACGAGAAATAGCGCGGTCTACTTTGCGCTTCTGACCTTCGCGAACGTCCGCTCGTATTTGCCGAGCACCACGTCCCAGCGGTAGTTGCGGCGCACGTACTCGCGGCCGTTTCGTCCCATCGCCGCGCGCAGCCGCGCATCGTTGACCAGCAGCTTCAGTGCCTCGACGAACTCGTCGCGGTTCGCGTAGAACAGTCCGGCGTTGCTGTTCAGGCAGTGCTCGACCAGCACTTCGCTGCGGGCGTTGGCGAGAATCGGCGTCCCCACGGCGAAGGCCTCGAGCGCGAGCAGCGACAGGCTCTCGAACGGCGACGGGACGATCACGACGGTCGCCGCCTCGAGCGCCTGCATGCGCTCGCGCTCGGACAGCAGGCCCGCGAAGGTGATGAACGGCTCCTCGGGCAGCGCCATCAGCTTCACGCCCATCAGGGCGAGCGTCCCCTCGCCGCCGCTCTGGACGTACGCGCCGAAGTACTCGATCAGCTCCTCGCAGCCCTTCCCGGGATCGATCCGGCCGCCGTACAGCATGATCGGCCCGTACAGCCGGTGCCGCCGGCGGAACACCGCGCCGCGCGTGAGCAGATGCGACGAGAACTCGCGCGCCACGCCGCCCGCCTCCGCCAGGGCTCCGACGGTTGCGGGCTCCTCTTCCACGGCTGCGGCAGAGCCCTCCTCTTCGGTCGGCAGATCCGGCATGCGCGGATACGGCTGATGCTGCGGGATGTCGACGCCGACGCCGACCACTTCCTCGAGCGCCGCCCGATCGACGAACGCCTCGTGGATGAAGCGGCGCTCGCTCTCGGTGTTGAACAGAATCGCCGCCGGCCGCCTGAAGACGTCCTTGTAGATCTCGAGGTGAATCGCCGGCTCGTCGTGGCTCGTCGGCACGAGGATGCAGCGCCGCGGGCTCACCTCCAGCCCGAGGACGGTCGGCGCGTAAAGATAGGTGAAGAAGATCAGCACGTCGTACTGCTGCTGGTGCCGCCGCAGGTAGTCGATGAGCGCCGGGCACCACGGCCCCTGCTGCTTCAGCCACTCCATCTCGTCGGCCGGGCTGTGCGGGTTGTGGAAGATCCAGTCCGAGTACTTGTTGAACGCGGCGATGTCGCGCGTCCGCGCGTTCGCGAACCGCCGGACGGTCACGCCGCGAATGCGGTCGGCGCCTTCGGGATAGTCGTTCTTCCAGGTGATGTAATCGCGCGCGCACGTCGTCAGGACCTCGACGTCGTGCTGTGCCGCGAGCCGCTCGGCGACGATCCGGCAGTGATACTCCGAGCCGCCCAGCACTTCGGTGCCGTAGCGCTGGACGATGAAGGCGAGCTTCACAAGGCCGATCCCCGGGACCTCAGGGGCTCCGGACGGCTTGGCGTCTGCTGCAGCAGCCGCTGCAGCTCGCGCGTGATGTGCGCGTCGCCGAAGTCGGCCAGCCGCCGCCGCTGGCCCGCGACGACGCTGGCGCGCACCGCATCGTCGAACGCGAGCGTGCCGAGGAGCTCGGCGGCGTACTCGAGGTTCTTCGGGGCGAACTGCACGCCGGCGCCGCCGAGCGTGTCGGGCACGGCCGCCGCCGCGTAGGCGAGGATCGGCACGCCCGCCGCCATCGCCTCGACGAGCGGCACGCAGAACCCTTCGTGCTCGCTCAGCGAGACGTACGCGGCCGCGTGGCGATAGTAGATGGCGAGCTCTTCGTCGGGCACGGGCCCGGTGAAGATGAAGCGATCGTCGAGCAGCCGATACTCCCTCATCAGCGCGCGAATCACCGAATAATAGCGCGGCACCACGTCGTACCGGCCGACGAAGATGAACCGGTAGTACGCGTCGACGTATCGCTTGTAGTGCTCCGCCAGGCGGATGACGTCCTCGATTTTCTTGTTCGGCGCGATCCGGCCGACGAACAGGAAATTCACGAGGCCGTCGTCGAGCATCCGCTCGAGCGCGGGCCGCCGCACAGGGTCGGTGACGCGCGCAGTGTCGACCGCGATCGGAAACACGCCGGTCGGCGCGAAGCCGAGCGCCTCGAGCTCGCGCCGGTTGTACTCGGAGTCGCCGAGCGCCAGATCGACGCGGCCGACCAGTGTGCGAAGCTCGTCACGCCCGAGCGAGGCGAGTCGGAACAATCCCGCGTCGTAGGGCGCGAAATAGGCCGCCGGCGTCACGTTGTGGTACTGCAGAATCCGTCCGCGCGGCAGCGACGCGAATGCCTCCGTCATCGGCGACGGCAGCGCGTAATGAAAGATCGTCAGATCTCCGCGCGCCGCCGCCCGATCGGCAAACGGCCGCACGTCGGTTTTCAGCGCATCGTCGATGACGAGCGCATACACATCGGCCGTGTGGCCCAGACCGCGGAGCAGATCCCGGACGCGGCGCGCGCTGTCCCCGATCGCGTCGCCGATGTGCGCCGCGGGCACCCACTGGTTGACGATCACGTGGACTCCGGCAGCGCCTTGAAAATCGCCGGACGGTACAGCCGCAGCTCCTCGAGATCCGCGGCGGCGTCGAACTCGGTCCAGAAATCGAGCGCGACGTGCGGTCGAGGGGCGCGCGGCATCCGCCGGATCCGATCGACGAACCCGAGCAGCGTGCCGGCGAAATCCTTCGCGCGCAGACGGGCGACAGCCTCGAGCTGTGCCGCGACGATGGCGTCCTGCAGCGCGCAGTTCCCGAGGATGCCGTCCATCAGCGCCGCCACCACGCGCGGATCCTTGTCGTCGTACAGGACGCCGGCGCCGTCCATCGTGGCGGGGACCGCCGTCGCGGCATACGCGAGGACCGGCACCTGCTTGTAGAACGCCTCGACCAGCGGGACGCAGAACCCTTCGTGCTCGCTCGCGCACAGGAACAGGTCGGCGATCTCGTAGTAGGCGACGAGCTCCTCGTCCGACACCTGGCCGGTAAGATGGACGTTCGAGAGGCCGAGCGACGTCGAGAGCTGTTGAAGCGACGCCAGGTACCGCTCGAAGCCACCGAACGCGCCGACGATCAGGAGACGCGACCGCGGGTTGAACAGCGTGTGGTACGCATGGAAGAAGCGGATCAGATCCTCGATCTTCTTGTTCGCAATCACGCGGCCGACGAACAGGATGTTCGTCCACTCGTCGTCGAACTGGTGGGCGACGAGCCGGTTCGGCGGACGATCCAGATGCGAGAAGTCGGGGACGACCGGCAGCACCGCCGTCCGCGGAAAGCCGAGCGACTCGAGGTCCTGCCGGTTGAACTCGGAGTCGCCGAGCGCCAGTTCGCAGCGATCCGTGTAGACGCGCAGCTCGCGCCGCCCGCGAAAGCACTGGCGGGCGAGCTGCCGGTTGACGCCGATGAAGTACTCGGGCGGCGTGATGTTGTGATAGATGAGCGCCATCCGATCCGGGAGCGCGTACGCCGTCCGCGACGCCTTCGAGCCGAGCGAGAAATGGTGGATCAGCAGGTTGTCGGGGCTGCTGTAGTCGACGAGCTCGCGATAGTCGCGCGTCAGCTCCTCGAGCCGATGGTCGGCGGTCTCGACGAAGATCTCCGACTCGTAGCCGGCGGACCGCAGCACGCGCTGGATGCCGAGCACCTCGTGGCCGATCGCGTCGCCGTAGCCGAGCGTGGCGAGCACCTGGTGGACGCGAATCACGCGGTCCGTCTCCCGTCGCGCGCCACCGCCGGTCCGGTCGGCAGCGCGGCGAGCACCGCGATCGCCGGGCGAATCTCGCGGCGGCGCCGCGCGAACCAGCCGGGCAGCGGCTCGATCGCCGCCGGCGCCGGTTCCGCCGAGAGCCGGGCGAACATGTCGAGGTACTTCTTTTCGATCACCGGCCAGTCGTAGTGCTCGCGGAAGAACTGACGTCCGTTGTGGCCGAGCGCCGGCCCCAGCCATTTGTTGCGCTCGATCGTCCGCAGCGTCTCCTTGAATTCGTCGAAGGTCTCGTAATAGAGGCCGGCGTTGCTGCGGATGCACTGGCCCTTCAGGACATCGCAGCGGCCGTTGGCCAGGACCGGGCGGCCGAGCGCCCACGCCTCGAGGGCGACCATCGACAGGCTTTCGAAGTACGACGGCATGATCAGGAGGTCGGCCGCCGCCATCGCATCGAACTTGTCCGCGTCGTCGAGGAAGCCGAGGTGGTGGACGCGCGGGTGGTTCGGGATCGGCAGCAGCGAGTTCCCGATGAGGACCAGGGACAGGCGCGAGGCGGGATCCTGGGCGTACCCCTTGAAGAACTCGAACAGCTCCTTGCAGCCTTTGTTTTCGTCGATGCGGCCGACGTACACGGCGAACGGGCCGCGGATGTCGAATTTCTGGCGAAAGCGCGCCGCCTGAGGGCTGCTCGGCACCGCCGAGCCGATGCCGACGACGACGCCGGGCACGTCGTGATTCGCGGAGACGCCCTGAATCATGGCGCGCTCCTCGTGCGAGTTGTACATGAGCGCGCGCACGCCGCGGAAGATCGGCGGAAACAGCGCGAGGCCGATCGCCGCGTCACGCTCCGCCGTCGGCACCAGGACGGCGCGGCTCGCGGCCGCCCGCACGCCATGGTAGGCGTGGTAGTAGCGGTAGCTGACAAAGATGCAGTACTCGTACGAGGTCTGGTTGCGGCGCAGGTACGCGACGAGCTTCGGGCTCGTCGGGCCCTCCGAGTCGAGCCATTTCAGCTCGTCCGCCAGCGAGTGCGGGTGCTCGAAAACGTGGTGCGAGCGCACGCCGAACGTCCGCGGGTCGCGCTCGTGCCTGACGGGAAAGCGGCGCACGGGCACGCCGTTGACCGTCTCGACGCCCGGCGGCACGTCGTTACGCCAGGTGACGTAATCGGTGGCGCACGTGGTCAGGACCTCGACGTCCGCGTGCCTGGCGAGGTGCTCCGCAATGTAGCGCGCGTGAAGCTCGGCGCCGCCGTTGATGGCGTGACCGTACCGCTGAACGACAACCGCGATCTTCACTGCTCGGGGGGACGTCCCCCTCCTGAGCCTCCCTCGCTCGGCTGGGCCTCGGGCGGCAGCGCGCGCTCGACCGATTCGGCCGTCTCGTGATGCGCCGCCGCGGCGTCGCGCGCCGCGGCGGCATCGGGCGCGGACGTGGCCGGCGCGGCGGCTGCCGCATCGGCCGGAGGCGAGCTGCCGGACGATGGAGCCGGCGGCGCCGGCGATGCCGCGCTGGAAGGCGCTCCCATGATGGCCGCGGCCGGCTGGCCGCCGCGACGACCGCGCCGCCGGCGGCGCCGGCGGCTGCGCTGTCCCGGACCTTCCGCGGCGCCTGGCGTCGGGCTCGGCGCGGCGGCTCCGGCAGCAGCCGCCGGCGGTGCGGGCGGCGGCGGCTGCGGCGGCGAGGGTCGTCCGGCATCACGACCGGCATCGCCGTCACCCGGCTTGTACACGACGACGCTCTCGAGGGCCCGCGCGCGCCGCTCGTTGAACTCGAGCCGGCCCGTGAGCGACTCGACGCGCATCGTCAGGTTCTTGTTCTCGATGCCGAGCCGCGTGAGCTCGAAGACGAGGTTGTGGATGATCTCGTAATAGAGGGCGTCCATCTCGCGGCGGTCGACGCGCTCGATCTCGCGGACGTTGTCGCGCTCCACGATCAGCCGGTCGCGCGCGGCGATCGCCTGGTTGCGTTCGACGATCTGCGTGTCGCGATGGACGACGTCGCGATCGCGATCGACGAGCCGTCGATCGCGATCCGACGCGTACTCCAGCAGCAGGTGATTCAGCCGCCCCTGCCGGTGCAGCGCGTCGATGATGGGGTTCGGGTTGAACAGCAGCTTCAGCAGGGGGTTCAAAAGCTTGCGAATGAACCGCAGCGGCGCGCGGTGCGTCGTGTAGATCGACTCGGTCTCGAACGAGTACATCAGATCGCTCGAGACGCGCAGCGGCTCGCTCGGCGGCAGCGGCGTCATCGGACCGGCGTCGAACGCGGGCAGCTCGGGCAGCTCCAGCGGCGGATAGACGGTGGGGCGGCGTTTGCGGAACTGCTCGATGAGATCCGATCGCAGCCCGCGGGGATCGATCATCTTCTCGAGCTTGACCGCCGCCAGCTCGCGCAGCTGCTGCTCGGTGTAGTCCACGCCGCGCTTTTCGCGGATGCGCGCGCGGATCTGCTCCATGATCTGCTCGACGTCGATCGAGTCGGAGCGCACGTTGAAGTCGGACATAGTCAGCTATCAGCGATCGGCCGTCACAGCGGCCGGTAGACGATCAGCACGACCGCGACGGCCCAGAGCGCCACGCACAAGAGCAGCGGCCGATCGGTGAGCAGCAGATCGGCCGGGCTGCCGCCGCCCTCGCGCTGGTGGACCAGATAGAGGTACCGGAAAATCCCGTACAGCGGAAACGGAATCGTCAGCCCCAGCCAGCGCGTGCCGAACTTCGCCTCGGTCTCGGGACTGATCGTGTAGAACACGTACGCCACCAGCGTCGAGGCCGTGACGACCGAGATCATCTGGTCGAGCAGGTACGGGCTGTACTCGCCCAGAATCCGACGGTGGCTGGTCGCGCTGTCGGCCAGCATCACGATCTCGTGGCGCCGCTTCGCGAGCCCCATGAACAGCGCCAGCAGGATCGTGCAGACGAGCAGCCAGTTGCTGATCTCGACGTCGACCGCGAAAGCGCCGGCGACGGCGCGAAGGACGAAGCCGATCGCAATCGTCAGCACGTCGATGATGACGATGTGCTTCAGCAGCGCCGAGTACGCGGCCTGAAGGGCGACGTACGCGATCGCGACGACGGCGAAGTCCGCGCCGAGCGCGAACGACGTCGCAATCGCCGCGGCACCAATGACGACGGCGGCCACGATCGCCGTCGGCGCCGACAGCGCGCCCGACGCGATCGGGCGCTTCGCTTTCAGCGGATGCTGCCGATCGCTCGCCCGATCGGCGACGTCGTTGATCAGATAGACGACGCCGGAGAGCGCGCAGAACACGGCGAACGCCGCCCACGCGCGCGCCTGCGCCGCGGGCTCGAACAGCCGCAGCCCGAAGCCCAGGCCCGCGAAGACCAGCAGGTTCTTCGTCCACTGGCTGGGCCGGAGCGAGATGAGCAGGTTCAGGGCGAGCGATCGCCGCCGCACGCGGTCGTCCGATCGTTCGGGCGACGACGAGGAGGTGGCGGCGATGCCGGGAGCAGATGTGCTGCGCGCCATCTACGCGCGGGGACGGGTTAGACCTTGGCCGACGCCGAAAAGCTGCGAACCGCGTCGCTCTCGTTCTCGAAGGTCTCGAACACGGTCAACAGCTTCGTGATCGACAGCAGATCGGTGATCCGCTTCGTCAGGTTCAGCAGCTTGAGGCTGCCACCCTGCCGGCTGACGGTGGTGTAGGTCCGCACGACCTCGCCGAGCCCGGCGCTGTCGATGTACGGAACGCCCGCGAGGTTCAGGACGATCTTCTTGTGGCCCTGGTTGACGAGGCTGTTCACCTTGTCCTTGAGCAGCTCGTCGCCCTCGCCGAGCGTGATCTTCCCCTTCAGGTCCAGCAGCACCACGTCCCCGACGACCCGTTCCTCGATTTGCATGGAAAACGCTCCAGATGAATGCTGCGCGTGAGCTTATCATCCGCCTTCGCCGGCCTGCAATGGTGCGCCGGCTCCGGCGCGACAAGCTCGGTGCCTGCGGACCGCCGCGGCACACACGCGGCGTCGTCGCGGTCGCGCAACAACAACTCGTGTCGATCGAACCCGGCGTCAGACGCCGCCGGCCCCGGCGAACTTGCGGGACTGGAAGCACTCCTTACAAAAGACGGGACGCCCCTGCGTCGGCTTGAACGGTACCGTGGTTTCCTTGCCGCAGGCGGAGCACGTTGTCGCGGTTTCGACCCGTTCGCGGGTCGACGATCCACCGCCGGCCGGCCGGCTCGCCCGTTTCGTCTTGCAGGCCTTGCACCGCTTCGGCTCGTTCTTGAAGTTCTTGTCGGCGAAGAACTGCTGCTCGCCCGCCGTCCAGATGAACTCCGTACCGCAGTCCACGCACCTGAGGATCCGGTCTTGGAACTCCATCGCTACCTCGTCGGGGTCGTTGGCGACGCGTCACTCCAGTTCGCGCCGGAGCTTCTTCCGATTCCGCTTACGCGCCAGCGCCTGCTTCGCGCGGCGCTTGTCGCCGGGCTTCAAATAAAACGAGTGTTTCTTGATGTCCTTGATGATGTCTTCCTGCTGCACCTTCCGCTTGAACCGGCGAAGGGCGCTCTCGATCGATTCGCCCTCTTGAATCTTCACTTCGGCCAAATCCGTTGCTCCTTCACCGACGAAACCGTCGATCCAAACATGCTAGGCTATCACAGGTAATCGCGGATTCTAGGCGCAAAGTCGCGCCCAAATCAACGAGCTTTAAACGGTTGGAAATGAACGGCTTGAGCGTGGGGAACGCCGTCCGTCGATGAGGGTCCTCGTCGTCGGCGGCGGCGCTCGCGAGCATGCGCTGGCCGCCCGCCTGGCGGCCGAGCGCGACGTCGACGAGGTGGTTGCCGCGCCCGGCAACCCGGGAATCGAACGCGTCGCGCGCGTCGTGCCCGTCGATGCCGCCAACACGGACGAGCTCGTCTCGCTCGCCCGTCGCGCGCAGATCGATCTGACGGTGGTCGGCCCCGAGCTGCCGCTGAGCCGCGGGATCGTCGATCGGTTCCGCGCGGCCGGCCGCTTCATCGTCGGGCCGACGCGGGCTGCCGCCGCGCTCGAGTCGAGCAAGGCGTTCGCCAAGGCGTTCCTGGCGCGGCACGGCGTGCCGACCGCCCGCTTTCAGATCGCCGACACGCTCGACGCGGCGCTTCGCGTCATCGCGTCGCGCCAGTTCGCGTTTCCGCTCGTGCTCAAGGCGGACGGCCTGGCCGCCGGCAAAGGCGTCGTCATCGCGGACGATGAGCGTGCGGCGCGCGAGGCCGTCGTCGCGGCGATGCGCGACAAGCGGTTCGGCGCTGCCGGCGAGCGGCTGGTGATCGAAGAGTGCCTGACCGGTTCGGAGCTGTCGTTCTTCGCGATCGCCGACGGCATGCGGGCGATCGCGCTTGGATCGGCAGAAGATCACAAGCGCATCTTCGATGACGATCGCGGTCCGAACACCGGCGGCATGGGCGCGCTCGCGCCGAGCCCGCTCGTCGACGACGCGCTCGAGCGGCGCATCATGCGCGAGATCGTCGATCCCGTCATGGCCGGCATGGCCTCAGACGGCCATTCGTATACCGGGTTTCTCTATGCGGGTCTGATGCTGACCGCGAGTGGACCGAAGGTGATCGAGTTCAACGTGCGGCTCGGCGATCCGGAAGCGCAGGTCGTGCTGCCGCTCGTCGACCAGCCGCTGCTGCCGCTGCTGACGGCCGCCGCCACCGGATCGCTCGGCCCGTCGCGGTGTCGTCTGGGCCGCGAGAAAATCGTCGGCGTGGTGATGGCGTCGCGGGGATATCCGGAGTCCGCCGGCGTCGGACACGCGATCGACGGGATCGAGCGAGCCGAGGCCATTCCCGGTGTCTCCGTATATCACGCCGGCGTCGCGCGCCGCGACGGCCGGCTCGTAACCGCCGGCGGTCGCGTGCTCACGGTCGTCGGCCGCGGCGCCGACTTCTCGGAGGCGACGCTGCGCGCGTACGCGGGCGTCATGCAGATCTCGTTCGAGGGGATGCAATACCGGCGCGACATCGGCCGGCGGGCCATCGCGCACGAGGACAACTCGCAACTGTCAACGTTCAAGCTACAGACCGATTGAGATACTGCGTCATCACCTTTGGCTGCCGCGTGAATCAGGCCGACTCGCTGGGCTTCGAGGAAGCGCTGCTGGCCGCCGGCGGTGAAGCCGCGCCGCCCGACGCCGCCGATCTGGTCGTCGTCAACACATGCTCCGTGACCGCGACGGCGGATCAGGGCGCGCGGCAGACGATTCGCCGCATCGCGCGCGACAATCCGCACGCGCGCGTCGTCGTGACCGGCTGCTATGCGACGCGCCGGCCGGCGGAGCTGGCCGCGCTGCCGGGCGTCGTGCGCGTCGTGGCGAACGAGGACAAACCGCGGTTGATTGCCCTCGTGGGCCTCACGACCGCCGCGCGCTACGGCGACGGCGACGGCAGCTGCGGCGCCGCGATCGAGCCGGGGGTCGCCGGCCGGACCGCGTATACGCTTCGCGTGCAGACCGGCTGCGCCGAGCCGTGCTCCTACTGCATCATCCCGACGACTCGCGGCGCGCCGAGAAGCGTGACAATCGGCGACGTCCTTCGCGAGGTCGACCGCGTCACAGCGGCCGGTTTCAAGGAAATCGCGCTGACCGGCGTTCATCTCGGATCGTACGGACGCGACCTGACGCCGCGATCGTCGCTGACTCGGCTTCTCCGCGTTCTCGACGAGTCGGGCAGGGGACGATCATCAGATCGTCCCGCATCTGACGTTCTCTTCCGCATCAGCTCGCTCGAACCGATGGACTGCTCGCGCGACATCGTCGATCTCGTCGCGACCTCCAGTCGGTTCGCGCCGCACTTCCATCTGCCGCTGCAGCACGCGACCAACCATGTGCTGTCGGCGATGCGACGGCCGTACACGATCGAATACTACGCGGCGCTCGTCGACGACATCCGTGCGCGCATACCGCACGCGTCGATCGGCAGCGACATCATCGTCGGGTTCCCGGGTGAAACCGACGATGACTTCGAGCAGCTGGCCGCGTATCTCGAGGGCTCGCCGCTGACGCACGTCCACGTCTTCCCGTATTCCGACCGGCCAGGCACGATGGCTTCGTCGATGGCTGGAAAGGTGCCGGGACCGGTCGTGCGCGAGCGCGCGCGCCGCGTGCGGGAAATCGGTCAGATGCTGACCGAGCGCTTCCGCGATGCTCAAATCGGCACGATCCATCGAGCGCTGACGCTCGACGACGGTTCACTGGTCGTGACGGGGAACTATATGAAGCTGAGCGTGCCGCCGGTGCATCCGCGCAACGAGTGGGTACGCGTGCGCGTCACGTCACATCATGACGGCGAGCTGCTGGCCGGCGTGAAGGCGAAGGTCAACCTGATCCCGCTGAATGCCGCCGCGGGCATTGCGTTCGAGCGCCCCTCGGACCAGGCGGGCGATCGCTTCGCGCAAATCCTAGAGGAGCATCATATGAACGAGTCGGG
>Ga0114129_10010442_pt1 | contig 13243 bp, 10 predicted proteins | sample RhiMetdeltSRZDD1_FD_80071 | JGI IMG/M metagenome (GOLD analysis project Ga0114129, IMG submission 80071) | Populus rhizosphere microbial communities from Tennessee, USA - Rhizosphere MetaG P. deltoides SRZDD1 (version 2) (version 2) | ecosystem: Host-associated > Plants > Roots > Rhizosphere >...
CGTTTCGTTCAAGCTATGCTATCGGCACTGCTCAGGGCCGGGCACTCCCTCACAGTGGGTCTCTCTTGCCTGAGCACTGCCGATAGCATCCTAATGTCTTCTCAGAACCGCACCTTACGATCTCCGCCTTGACAGCTCACGGAACTGGTACCATATAATGGAAAAAATATCATGTTATCGGAACCACTTTTGACAGGTGTTCTGCTCTTGTCCCTTTTCGGTCGGTATGAGAAAGTAGGGGAGCCATGAGACAGACAGGAGCAGACATGCAACACCTAACACTGGAAAAAGGACTGTCAACATTCCTTAACGGTCTCCACGGCAAGAATAGAAGTAGCGCAACCATAAGAGCCTCCCGAACAGACCCCAGCAGGGGGCACAGGCGGTCGCCGAGCAACTGAGGCCAGCGCCGAGGAAAAGGACAGCGAGGGCGAAGCAGTAGTGGAGGCTCAGGAGGGACCGTGGGGACGGTTGAGTTTGAAAGATGCCTTTGGGGATATCGGACTCTTGCATTCACCGCGGAGGTCTTCACCCCCGGCCACGATGATACCGCTCATCGTCCAGACCGAATATGGCGAGGCTTCCCTGTTACTCAGTATCCGCTATTTGCAACCTTGAGAGAAACCCTGGGCGCCACATTGGCGCATTCCACACATATGTAAACGCCCAAGGCCCAATATGACCAAGCATAATGCCATACTTCCTTGGGTCAGCAGCAAACGGCGAACTTTCGTTTATTTCTACCATGTTGTGAGACCCGCACAATAGCTTCGGATATCGCTGTTTCCACCCTGCAAACCACTCAAGCTGTGCAACAGCCTCTCTTTCCGTCTCGCCGGGCAACCCATATATCAGGTTCACCACCACACTTATCCCAGCTTCAAGTGCTGCTCCAAGCGTTTCTTCAATGACCTTCATCGGCTGTCTCTTATCAAGTAATTCTTGATGACGGATGTGGATAGTTTCTACTCCGACTTCTAGAGTCCTGCACCCGCCTTTATAGAGATACCGCATCAATTCAGAGTCCATTCTAGCTGTTATCTTTGTTGTCGCACTCCAACTTAGGCCTCCACCTATCTCCATAACCGCGTCCGCCACTGCTTTCAACGCCTGCATAGGTAGGAGACTATCTTTAAAGGAGATGCGATCTACACCGTAATTAGCTAACCCTGCCAACATTCGACGTGCCATCTGCGGAATATTCCTAAACTGAAGTGCCTCAACCGCGGGATATGTACACATACTACAGCGGCCATACACACAACCACGCGACAGCTGCACGGGCAAGCTAATACGCTCTGCTGCATACAATGGCAATTCGCTCATCTCGAATTCGGGACAACGCCATTCCTCAGGCAATAGTTCCTGAACTGGGATAAAGTCCGTTCCTGGGGATATTACTCCTTTTTTAATACATGCATTCTTTTTTCCTCCCGTTACAACAGCCCTAAGAAAGTCAGCAAATATGTGTTCACAATGGCTAGGGAAATACAAATCAAAAAATTCCTCGTATCTACGATTCTGTACAAGGCGTGTCGTCTTAAGTGTTATGTGTGAGCCCCCAGCTACAATAATAGTTCCAGGCCATAGGATACGTACCAGGCGTGCCGCTGCACTGCTCACAAGAACTTGTGCAGGTCCCATTAACGAGAAACCAATGATGACGGGCTGCGGAAACGCGTCAAATAAGTTTTCTTTTAAGAAATCTACCCAAAAACCGGATGAAGCCATCTCCTCGACAGCGTATTGCAGTTCCTCAAAATCATGTGGGAGACTCAGCACCGGCTGCAGACAGCATGGGATGCGGCTGGCATCTATTGTTGGCAGTGGGCATGCTCTCACAAAATGTGACCGTGCACTGCTAATACGAAGATAATCTTTCGAGTGGTCACCAACCAGTGGGATAGTCTGTCTTCTGCCGGTCGCAAAAAGGTGTAAATAGCGGATGTTTAGATCTACTGTATGCACGACAAGATTTTTCGCCGCGCAGTGAGCTTTCAGAACTGCAGGTCCCGCCGGTGGCCCTGCATCAAACGGTGAAAACGGCGCATTTACGATGAGGGCATCAAGGCGCTCTTCTGTCGATTGCCTCATCAGTTGAACTCCCTAAACCAGATGATTTTCCATTGCCTCTTGCGAAAGTCTGAAGCAGGGACCACACATTTTTATCCAACCGATTTCCAAATTGGTTGGATGCCTCCGCAATCTCCTCGACAGCTACAGCAGGGAACCCAAATACGGACAGTGGTACCAGCCCCGGTGTCTTCTTGACCTGAAGTACTACTTCCAACTCCTTTAGAGTGCGGTTTACAAAAGTACACTGATTGATTAATTCCTCATTAATGAAAAAGCGACGCAGCCGCGTAAAGTGAGGCGCGACGAGCTTAGTATGTAAGCCATGGAAATCGAAAAGCGATAGCAGCATCCGATCAAGCTCGACTAGACGAGTTAAATTCTCGTTCACAGCTGCGGCAGCCGCGCTCCCTTCTCCTCGCCACACCCTGGCTAAATCCGTCACCCACATTGGGCGGAGACACTGATTGTCTTCCAACAAATCAATTAGCTCCTTAGCGCTAGAGCTCATACACACTGCACTTTTAGCTTCTTCATCTGTGAACCGATGAAAGTCTTCGGCATGCTCAATCACACCCTCAACAAGTGCCAAGCCAACGGCCTTTTTCCACATTGCCTCCGCCGCTTGATTCGGTAATCCGAAGACGACATCACCGTATATCCAGCTCTGGGCGCGCCAGAACTCTATCAGAGTAGGGAGGCACCCTTCATCGAACTCAAGAGCGCCAAACGTGCCAAGCTGAATTCCGCGAAGTACATCCACAGCTCGTGGACATGAGATGCCCAATATCTGCGCGCTTCGCCAAATCCCCTCCACACTGTCCACATTGATTGATGTTTCTATTAATTGTGCGCATGGAAGAGAGAGGCCTTGTAGGTCATGATTCCAAACTTCGCTTAGCAAGTCCCAAACAGCCTGTCCATTAGTCAAAATATCACAACACCACTCTCGTATTCTCTCATCGGAACGTACCTCAACCCTTCCAAGGGTATCATGGAACTTTACCCGGCTGTGAAAGAGACGAAGCAAAGGTTCGGTCACGTGGGAGTTTGGCATATGGCCTACATCGTGCAATAGATAATACAGTACGACGACATCACGCTCCTTCTCAGAAAGACACAATTGCTGTGCAAGCCACAGAGCCAGATCCGCTACGGCTAGCGAATGATCTAGTCTATTTGAGTCGGTCTTTCGAAAGATAATTGCCGTAACACCTAGGAACTGCACTGAACGTAGGCGCTTCAGAATAGGTAATGCGAGGAGGTTATCCAGGGCTGAGCCGTAGGTCCAACGCAAAAATTGCCCAGATTGGGAGGTTGGTTCAATTGGCGGTTGTGTTGTTCTCATAGATCCTCAATCGTCACTCTACATGACTCTGTCAGCTCACGCAAGTGAACTAATCAGGGCTTCAATATCCCTCCGGAGCGCAGCAGCAGTCTGTTCGTACTCTCTTCCAACAGAGCTGAATGTAGATAAAGCAGTCGTCAAAACGGCGTACTCTTCCTCCATAAGATGGGTCCTGTGGTATTGGACAAAGTCTAAGAAGGTCGCCACGTCAAGCAACCGCTGGCATAGTAGTTGAGTCGAGTTCCGACTTATCAGTTCAACCATGCTCGTACGTGTCCGTGGCCAAGGCGCTTCGGGGGAGTTGTCGCTGTAGGGTGGCTGTAAGGCGCGATCGAGGTCGCCGTAGTAGTATAGATGATACCCACGATTGAGCTCACGCATTCGAGCGTCTGTCTGTAAATTTCGATAATAATCAAAAAACATATCAACATTATTAACCTTACATGCTGCCCAATAGAGCGATGTACGCAGGAAAGGATCTGCTTCAGAGTCGAGAAGGCGACGAATGCATATTGATGAGGCCTGATCATCACTGCATCGAGCCAAGAAGTAAACAATAAGATTGCAAGTCGAAAGCGTCTGCTCATTCAGTGGCTCCATTCCTCGTCTGAAAGAGTATAACTGTTCTAGAAATGGAGCCAAGAGGTGTGCTATACTCGCACTTCGTGTCGCCATAAGATTTACCGCATAATGACGTATTTCTCTCGTCATATCCCGATGGAAAAGCGTTGTCGCGGCTTCAAAATCACGCAGCTCACAAGTCTTGCAAAGCTGAAAAACAAAATATGTCGCCACCAGGAATTCGTAAAACGAGTAGTGGATAAACTGATGGGCTGTGCGTCCTGGGTTTGCCGTGTACTGTAGCAATGAGCGTGCTGCTCTCTGTAATGCAAGTGGCATTTTGACGGTAATGTCCTCAAGCACTGATGCCTCAATACGTGACCGGGTATACAGTGAGCGTGAGAACAACGTCCAAGCAGTGACTGCCCACGTGTTAACGACGTCCCGACTATACATGGTGCCGTCTCGTGGAGTAGTTGCCGTAGCACATTTATAAAAATACTCTTCATACAAGTGGGTTAAACCGGCTCCATCCTCTTGCAGAGAGGTTACGTTGCCCGGCCACACGAACGTGAGCATACGAGCATGCAGTGGACGCCTCACCAATGCTTGTAACGAAGGGTAGTGTTTGAGTGCTGCCAAGAACTCTTGAGCCTTGATGTAGCCTTTGCCTTCTAGTCGCTCTACAAATTGGGTTACTTCGATCTGTGGTCGCCACTCCGCTACGTACAAGATCTTGTCGAATGACGCGTAGTGGAGCATACGGAAGACTCTCGTCTCGTAATCCTCTCTGCGACAAATACATAATACAGAGCCCCGCTTCACTAGCTTCTCTGCAAATAGTCGAGCCACTTGGAGTTCCTGCCCCGTTAACGATGGCTCATCTAGGCCATCAATAATTACCGGAAAGTTTTTCAAAGTATCCAGGCCACCCCATGGCTCAAATACTTGCTTGCGATCGTTAACCAGGGACAGAAGGTCAAGAAGATCACACGCTAACGCTGGGTACCCGCGTTCTTGCAAACGACTCTGGAGGAGATAGGAGAGGAAGCTTTTTCCCGAGCCGGGCTCACCGAGGAGCAAATAGCAATCTCCCCTGATAAGTCCTAGAAGGACATCATCCAATAAAAATTCATTACCTACAGGGTGAGTGTTTCTTCCGAACTCGACATCAAATCCCGCTGAAGATACTCTCGGTTCTACAAACAGATTGGTGTTAACAAGCTCTGTGAAACTCAGGTCGGTCGGGAATGCGGTTCGTAGTCGTCCCCTTCGTGTCAAGGAAGCATTCGCCTCGTCTACCCACGAGACGGTACCTTGAGCCTGATACCCTTCATCAATTTGCAAGTCGGACAGTTCGATACTAGCTTTTGATGCGACTCCTGCATCACCCATGAAGACATGCCCCCCGGAAGATTCGCCAGAAGGAGCAAGCTTGTAAAGCTGAGATGCAAAATCATTATACTTTACGGGACGCTTTGTACGAATTTTATCTAATAGCTCGTCTAATTGCCCTAAGGTTTCGGCATAATTGATGAGATATTTAACTTGCTCTGAATAAGATTGGCCCCTTGTGAAGTGCTTTTCCACATCATGGAAATAGTCAAAACAAAAGTTAGAAAAATCTTCAGGAGCAAAGGCACTCTCGATCAACTCACGAATTACCGCAAAATTGTAGCTGCCGGGCATTTATCGTCGCTCCTCATCCACGTAAGCGACTTTCATATTCCGTATACTTCTCTGGACGCAACATGTGGATTAACTCAACGAGTTTTGTTAACTGCCCATGGGTATCTGCATGGGTAATGAGCATGCGCACGCGTTGGTCCTGGGTCTGTCCAGCTGTAAACTGCCTCTGAATGTCTCGAAAATGGTCAAGGCAAAAATTCTGCAATGCATCGTCATCAAAGGCGGAACTAAGTAATTCGCGCAAGGGACGAAGCTGATAAACAGCTTGCATTGTAGCGGAATGGGGGCGTGGTTTGGTTTCTAGAGCCTCCCCAACAGCCTTGGGGTCCGATCTCACTTGATCAATATCCCAAGGGGCTGGAGCTATCACGCGACGACGGTGGGCGCGAAACTGCTCATTGCGCTTACCGCGAATCACTTCCTGATCTCCATACAGGCGCCGCATAGTTTGAGGTAAATTGCCCCAGGTATCCGGGCTGATGAGTACCTCACCAGTGCGACAGGCGGCTTCAAAACGCACAGCATTGGCGATCGCTAGCCCAGCTATATCAAAGCTCACGCACTTGCCGCTGGAGGTTATACAGCGTTCGATCACAATCTGATCAGTATATATGCCTATGCGAAAGTGCCGTTGGGCAAGAGGCACATCTTTACTCAGATTGTGTACCTCTGCGGCGCGGTGCAAGGCAGTGGCAAACTCTGAAGCCTCCACCGCATTGTCTAGTGCTATGATAGCACCATCGCCAGTAGCTTTATACGGAATATCAGGGATGGCCTTCCCAATAACTTGTAACGCAGAAGCGATGAGTGCCTGAATCTGCTTATTGAGTTGAGCGACCGCCTGCGCGTCAAAGTGTTGTTCGAGTTCTTTGGCAATATCACTATAGCGAGATAGATCCGTTACAACGATAACTTTCTCTCTTAGTTCATTTTGCATAGTGGCTACCGACAAAGTAAGATTTTAGAGCGCTACTCTCAACGCGACAGAGTATATCATGTATGCAGGGTATCCGCTTAAGGCGGGACACCTATATACCGCAACGATTTCAGGCATCTAAAGCCACGCCCTTCAGTGGCGAGCATTCCAGATGTTTTTGAGCCATGATAATGGTATGCCAACTGTCCCTCGTTAAGTTGATACCCTGTATGCAATACTTCAGTCTGTAACCACGGTAAGAATCGAGACAAGAAGCATGTAGTCCCTCCAGGAGCCACTGGCGGAAAATTTACCCCCTTTTGCTGTTCACCCCTGGCCCATATATCTGTACTAAGCTACCACGAACGTGTCTTCCATCATCCAGCTTGTTTATTCGTCGGAAAACTATCTCCCGCAGAATATCCCTTGTTCCCAGAGTGTGCAGCGCGTTATATAGAGAAAATGTACGTTTCCATTATACAGTAAGTGTATAGTAAAATACCCCTTTACTTTATACAATGAATAGTATAAAGTAATACAATATATGGGTTTTCTTGAACATCAGGACAGACCTGTCTGCCGACAGGCAAGAAAGGCGGGTGAGGAGTAACACAATGACGGAGCAGAAAAAGAAAATGCTCAAAGCCAAAATTGCCGCCGCGCTCTACCACGAGAACGGTAAAGTTCCGACTCCAGAAGAGATCGACAAATGGGCAAAGTTTGCCCAAGTGCTCTATACCGCAGTCTTAGGGCTTCACTTTGAGCGGGAAGCGCAGAAGAAGAACGGGCAGCTCGCCATCTTTTAATTATCTGATCCCTGTATAAAGTTCCCGCCCATTCCAATATACTAAGTGTATGATTTACGGATACATCCGGGTTTCAACCGACAAACAGACCACGGAAAACCAGCGGTTTGAAATCCTTAAATTCGCTCAAGAGAAGCAGCTGCATGTTGATCGTTGGATTGAAGAGACGATCAGCGCCACCAAAAAGCTCTCTGACCGCAAACTCGGCGCTCTCATTGAGCGGATGCGCGAAGACGATATCCTCATGGTGACGGAACTCTCCCGCATTGGCCGCTCCATCCTTGAGGTCATGAGCATTCTGCATACCCTCATGGAGAAGGATGTGAAGGTCTTTACCACCAAGGAGCGCTACGAGCTTGGCAACAACATCTCCTCCAAAGTCCTCGCCTTCGCCTTTTCGCTTTCTGCCGAGATTGAGCGGTCGATGATCTCCTCACGTACTAAGGAAGCTCTCGCCCGTAAAAGGCACGAGGGCAAACGCTTAGGCAGACCAAAGGGGAAACTTTCCGCTGTCACCAAGCTCACGGGGAAAGATGACCTCATTCGGGAGTATATGGACAGAGAGATTCCCGTAAGCGTGATTGCCCGGCTCTTAAACGTCAACCGATTAACTGTCCGACACTACATCCGCACCCGTAAGCTCCAGAAGCCCGCCACCGAGAAATTGTAGGGTACTCCTGCCCATGGGTGTCGCAAAAGCACCACTAGGCAACCATCATTTGACATGATTCTTGGTGGTACCCCTGAATAGTCAAAAATAGGATTACACTCAATTCTTACAGATGTTGAGTTGAGTTAACCAAGGAGCAGGGAAGACAGTCCTCCTGCTCAGAGACGAGAAAAATTCTGCCTGTCTCGCTGTCGAGGCGAAAGCAAGCAATTGTCTTGGGGTTTCTAAAAAGTTCCTTTTCCATCACACAGAATCCATCCTTTGCCTCAACGATATGAACACCGCGAAACAGAGAACTCTTGAAGGTATGAACAACATTACCCTTACCGTCGCGAACTACGATTTTCTTGGACATTTCTATTTCTCCTTTTAAGTAGTGATAGATAGGTTGACAATTGCAGTTGTCGAGTCTACTTCTCCACACCCAGAGCCGCTTTACAGACGGTTTTAACCACGTAATGAGTTCCAAGGGTTGGCAAGCGTGGGCAGCTGAGCATGCCAAGGCGTTTCAGCGGGTCTCGTCGGCAGTTGAAGGACGCAACGGCTCTCTCTCGCAGATGCAGCATAACCATCGCGGCTTGCCCATGCGTCGCTACCAGGTGTGGACGGTGCTGCACAACTTCGATTGTCGGGCTACAGACGGGACAACACCAGCGTCGCGGTTTTTCAGGCGGCCGTTTCCCGATCTGTTTGAGAGCGTGTTATCGCAGATCGACGCGTTGCCCATGCCAAGGCAACGTCGTCAGGCCATCGCGGTAAGTGCTTGAGGGCACAACGTGTCCCGTCTAAAACGGATGCCCACCTACTACGCGTAGAATCATGGTTTTATGGTCGCAGGCGACGTGGGGAAACGGCCTTTGACGCACCCAGAAATCCTTGTGTTAGAAGCGCATGTTTTAGAAGTGTCGCTGTGGGGTTAATGAATCTCAATACCTGTTGGTAATATCCGTGAAGTTCTATCACTCAAAAAATCGCATTGCTGTGTCGCAATCTTGGAGGTGAGTTGATAAACTATTACAATATGTGGCTCTGCATTGCCACAACATTGACATGCTTCTAGCAATAAGCATCTAATTGCTCTATATACAGGTGCTCTTTGATAGTGTCTCGACACAACGTACAAATCCCCAGGATTCACCGGCTCCTGTGGCAATTTGTACTCTCGGAGAACTTCTAATGTTCGTTTACTTTCGGAAAAAATATGCTCTTTAAATTTCGATGAAATGGCAACTTCAAGCTCATTTTTGAGTTTCGGCAATACAGATAAATCAAGTCCAATCTTAGAAGAAGCTTTTCCTTCTTCTGCGGTTTCATATATAAATTTCTGAGTTATTTCAATCTTATCAACCTCTTTTGTCTGTTCACCAACATTAACTTGTTTAGTGGTTATCCATGTATTAGGGAATATAAATTCTTCCTCTATAACTTGTGAATATTCGAGAGTATATTCCAAAATATTTCCCAAAACCTTACCTTTTCTCTCTTTATACAATTGAACTTTAGGAACATTTTGTGATCTTTTAGCAATATCTACCTCATACTGAGCATAACAAAGAAGAACTTGAGACGGTAGTTTCTCAACATTGCTCTTATGAAGATAAGCAGCAAACTTAAGATATAATGCTTCCCCAACCTCATGAGAAGCTGCTTCCCCTGTAAGCATTATTGCTTTAATAGACGGATCTATACCTCTGATTTCTTGAAAAAGTGCTGTTCCAGATTTTTTTGGCATTCTTTGATCTAATATTGCTACACGAATAGGATTTGCTTTAACCATTTCTATTGCCTCATCTGGATCATCAGTTGCAAGCGTATCAATTCGTGTTTTCAATTTTATCAGCTGTGCATATCCATCTGCTGCATCTCGTATGTCATCTATCACGATAACTTTAGCGCTCATCTGGCAACCTCACAGGAATATTCAATGTAAATATCACGGAGTTATCTATCACTTTATGGTATATACTGCTTGTCTTATAAGCAGATAAAAGACGCTTAACTATTGTGAGTCCAGTTCCTTCATGGTTCGTCTTTGTAGAAAAGCCATCTTCATATATTTTATCATATAGAGGAGGGTTATTGGTATTATTTGCAACTTCAATCGAATAGTAGTTATTCAGTTGATGTCCTATAATTGATACTTTACCAAAATCTGTACTAGCTTCAATTGCATTTTCCAATATAGGTAAAAGCAGCCCAACTATATAACTGTTAGGATATCCTTCTATTTTCTGCGGCATTATAATTTCTATTTTGATCGATGAATTGAATCTTCCTCTATAAACCTCAGCAGCAGCATTCAACATTTCAACTATTGATGTTGGCGACCACGAATTTGATGACTTTCCAGTTAATGCTATTATTCCGCGATATGCAGTCAATGTAGACTTACATAATTCGACACTTGTTTTAATAGACTTGAGGTATGTATGCATCATATCAATGCTGTTGTCTGTTGAATCATTCATTGCAGAAAGTGAGAGTATAGCGGTTTCTATTAGTGACAACGGAGTAAAAAGCTGATGTGATAGTTCCCTAATTAGGAGTTGAGAATTTTCATCAGTAGATTTGAAACTTGTCATTACAAGCTCATTTGGCAATGCCTTCGAAATAGGATTAGGTAATTGCTTTATCATCCCGTCAATCAGCACATCTCCATAAATCCTAGGGATTTCGTGAGAAACTAGTAGCCTTGAAAGCTCATCACGCATAGCTTCTCGATCAAACTCAGGAATTTCCTCAAATGAAATAAGATCATGAAGAACTTCCTCAGTTTCCCTTATCCATGCTTCACTTAGTACATCTCGGATAGATTTAGGAATTTCGTTCGTATTTAGTTCTATTACCTTAAGGAATTGCTTCATTTGATCTGTAAGAATTACATTATAGCAATCGGGGTCACCCTGGAGCAGACGAACAACAAACAAATACTCCATTATTGACCGATGGGCAAACTTGTAATTCCCTTGGGCATCTCTGTTCAGGAGCGATCTTCCACTGAGCTGCCACTGTTGAAGCGGGATGTTCCAACGCTGTGCTAACAGGGGAAGTTCCTCATACGGAACACTTTCCATGCCTCGTTGCTCGCGGTTGCGATAGATGTCTACCGCAAGTCGCTCAGAAAATTCGCGAAGTGCATCTTTATTAACCCACCTTGTTTCACGCTCTAACCACGCATCAATCATTTTTTTGTATAGCTCGTAGACATGGTTTATCGTCACATTACGATCGATTAGATCGGGGATGTGCGCGAGTAACATGGGCCGAGCACTTAACGACGGAATTCTGAGCGCCATGTTGCGTGCTTTCTTCCGAACACGATATTGCCATATGGGGTACCGCTTCTTTACATACGTATCAGTGTCCTTGTCATCAAAGGGGGATAAATACAGCTTCCAAAATTCGTAAGTACCTTTGTCACCTGCTTGCCTAGGACCAAGACGTACTATACCGGTTTCTGAAGGTATCTCTTCATCTTTGGGGAAAAACTGTGTGCGACAGGTAATAATTACACGTTTAAACTTGTAGCAAGCATGCATCAGATCGCGAATACGTTGGCGATGGTCTGCGATGGCTTTGGTGTCTTCATCGAGCGCATCGAGAAAGAGGATGGTTTCGTCTTGATCAGGAATATTCTTAATCAGTTCGTCCGCGTCCTTCGCACCTAAAGGGACCAGAGCAATGTTGTGACGTTTGAATCGTGAACGATGCGTATTATGGACATAGTAATTCAGCACAAAGGACGTTTTCCCCATTCCAGCATCGGCGAGGATCAGTACATGACGATGCGAGTCATCGTGATCCAGAAAATAATCTATCTTAGTAAAAAGGTCCTCTCGCGTCGCTGCTAACGCATGGCGTATTTCTTTTTCCTGTCCAGGATCAATATTCGAGCATTTTGGGCGAATGTAGTAGCGTGTCACAAGCTCGATAGTGCCCTCGTCATAGAGACCACGGCTAAATTTGTCGGTTAAAAGACGTCGTCTTTTACACTGGGACCACATAGGATAGATCAACTGACCTATAGCAACGAGGAGGACAGCCACAACAACCAACACACCGACCACGGCTAAGAACAAAACTAGAGCTGCCCGAAAAACTTCAGGAATAAACTTATCCATAGCTCCTCATGCTCTCTTCCTGCGAGTGATCAAGATACTTACAATGAGGATTTTCCTTTCCTGCCTTCCCTGGTCGAGATTACTTAGAACTGGGCTTTTGCCAAGTCAAGTTTCTGATCGCTGCCACACAGGAGGATACCAATTTCACCATGCAGGTCACAGCCGAGAATTAAGAGGCCTATAGGTTTGTCAAGAGGGTACTTTGAGGCTGGTCAGCCTTATCTTTCAAGGGCTTACGGTATAATTCCCGCACAACGAGGAAACAATACACCCACTTTTAACCTACCTCAAGAATAGTTTCCCCTATAACCTCATGTCTCGAAAAACGACTGGATATTGTTGGCGAACCCCCCAGCGCCGAAAATTGTACCTCGCATATGTCGTTATTGAAGGTACAGGAACCTGGAGAATCCAACGCAGCAATCACGGCTGTATCGTGTGGAAATAGGTTCGCCAACAGTACCTCATGAGCCAAGGCTCTCCACCGCGTATGGAAATAGGTGGGCTATTTCCAGCAGAATCCCTCATGAGTCTGGCACTCACCACGACCTATGAAAAGCACTATTTTCGGAGGAGTATCCCACCGTTTGTGAGACTCCCTGTGAGAGAAAACCCATTACAACTAATATTTTCTACAGGAACAGGCGAAGAAAAACGAGGGTTTCCCTTTACAAAATCTGTCTGCAGAAAACGGGCGTTTAATCTATACAAAGATGTGCGTGTGTCAAGTATAAGATAATTTTGGACAATTTTTGGTCGAAAAGTCCCCCGTAGGTTTCTCCCCTCATTTGTCAGGATTATATAAGCTGGATGTCAAGTACTTCTGAAAATCTTGCTGTATCATATGGGCATGATAGAAGCAGCAGAACTCACACAACAGATGGGCAAAACTGGCGCACAGAAGCAAGAAACGACAGCCGGGCTCGTCGTTGACATCTTGGTTGACGCAACCAAGCAAGGCCTGAAAGGAGCTGCGAATGGTCTTATAGGGCAGCCTGTGTTTACCATGGAGAAACCTGAAAGCATGCCAGTCATCATCAAACAAGAACAGGCGACTAC
>Ga0114129_10010444_pt1 | contig 13242 bp, 10 predicted proteins | sample RhiMetdeltSRZDD1_FD_80071 | JGI IMG/M metagenome (GOLD analysis project Ga0114129, IMG submission 80071) | Populus rhizosphere microbial communities from Tennessee, USA - Rhizosphere MetaG P. deltoides SRZDD1 (version 2) (version 2) | ecosystem: Host-associated > Plants > Roots > Rhizosphere >...
CAGGGGCAGCGCAGGGACAGACTCGTTTGCTCCTTGAAGAAGACGTACAGCGCATTCTTGGCTGTGCCATCGGCGAGGCTTGGAATCGAGGGCATTTGGCGGTAACTCCACTCCACATTGCGATGGGACTGGCTCGCAGTGATCTAAATGCGGCGCTAGACGTGCTTGCAGAGTTAGGCGTTTCACAAGCAGAGCTACTAGATGCCCTTGCCCGTGTTATGCCACCTTCTACCGCACGCTAGACTACAGCGTCGGCTGAGCTAAGCTTGGCAAGATACAAGTCAAACGCTTCCCCTGTCCAGGGCATAACTTCGCGGAAAATGCTGTGCAGCGCGCTTGCGAACTGCCGAATTTCCCATTGGGCATCATCAGCCATCCGCAGACGGAGGAAGTTCATTAAGTTCCAGGCATCTACTTTGCAGATTGCAATGTAGTAGCTGCACCATGCAGGAAGGAATAGACGTGCCTGCTCTTTAGCAACGCCTTCGTCCAGGGCAGCCTGATATAGCCGGAAACCTTCATTAGCTAATGACTGAAGCTGGTTTGTCAACTTCGAACCGCGATCTATCTGCACTGGCCCATCACTGCCCTGCTTATTATTAACACTCTGTCGCCGCCACTCCGACGGGATGTAGAAATCGTCTTCGCGAAATGGTGTGTAACGACCGCTCTGGAAATTATAATGCCAAGTACGATGCCTCACCCACTGCCACCACACCACGACTGGAGCGCGTACACGGAACTTAAATTCGACCTGTTCGAACGGGGTGGTGTGGCGATGCTTGAGCAAGTACATCAGCAGTTTTTTGTCTTTATCATCGCCTTTGCTCTCTCCCAAAAATGAAACTCGTGCCGCACTGACAATGGCAAGATCGGGGGAGACACCAAGTATTGGATGAGGCATCAAATCCTGTAGCTCAACCCACGACTTATCGTCACCGAGTATGTTTTCGCGGCGGGCCAAATAACTATCTGGCCTAAGGACTTGTGCTTGCTGCTGCTCGACTTGCATGGGCCTCCTTTGAAATTAGGATACCTCTCAGCTTGTCAACAAGTGTTAAGAGCCACTCTGACCGCTCAATACCTGTTCAAGTACCGTTACCGGGAATTGACGACCAATCACCGAAGCAACTCGTAGAGTGTATTTAACCTCTTCTGGTAGGCGGTCAATACGTGCCAGTAAAAGTCCCTGTAGGTTGTCAGGAATTTCGACATTCTCGATCTCCTGCTCTGCGACCCAGCTATCGCCTCGCCGCCGGATGGCATTGCGGTCGATCAACATACGGATCACTTCTTCAACGAAGAACGGATTTCCTTCGGCCTTCTTCAAAATAACGCCTCGGATATTCTCTGGCAACGCCTCGATCTCTAGGAGGTTCGATACAAGCTGGCGGCTGTCGTCGTCCGAAAGAGCACTTAACTGAACTTCTACCATACGATCTAGATATGATTCGCGAGCGGGTGTAACGAGTTTCCAGCCGGGCGTGTCTGGATCTGGTCGGCTGATAAAGCAGAACATCACTGATGCTTCTGTGATGAGTGACATCAGTTTGTTGAGCATTTCCACCGAAGATGGATCGGCCCAATGGATATCTTCAAGAATTAGGCCAAGCGGACGCTGAACAGCCATTGCCTGAATGAGTTGGCGTAGCGCACCCAGGTAGCGCCCTTGCAATGCCTGCGGATCAAGTTGCTGTACTCGATCTAAAGCCTCGCCCGTTAAGTGTAAGGACAGTAAGTGAGCAAGATAGGGGTAAACATCAAGCGCCCCAGAATCAAACAAGTCCTCCGTGCGAGATTGCAAAGCTGCCCGTGTTTCTGGCTCGCTGGCTGCGGCAGGGACACCAATCAATGATCGGAGCAGATCAAGTACCAAATGATAAGCGAGGCCCTGTCCATATGAGAGACACTGGCCTTCAGCCCATTGTAGTGACGGGCCTTCATCGCCAGTTGTCATCACCGCTTTCCATTCATTGATAAGACGACTCTTGCCCAATCCCGCTTCGCCAGTGACAAGGACGATACGACCTTCACCGCCGCGAACGGCAGCCGCAACATTACGAAGTGTTGCAAGTTCAGTCGTGCGACCCACCATTGGACTTTCAAGGCCAGCCAATCCGCGTATACGCCCCGGCTCGGCCTTTGCCGCACGGATTTCGTAGACACGAACAGGCTCTGATTTGCCCTTGACCTCAACCGGGCCAAGATCGGTTGATTCAAATAACGGGGCGACAAAGCGATACGTGTTTTCTGAAATAAGTACAGTCATAGGGCGGGCGGCTGACTGCATCCGCGCTGCAAGATTTACTGCATCACCCATCGCGGTGTACTCATATTTGACATCACTGCCCACTGCGCCGACAACCACAGGCCCTGTATTAATTCCGATCCGAATTGCAAATGGAATGCCATATTGATTCTGAACTTCATCAGCATACTTCTCGGCGGCGTTTAGCATATCGAGTGCGGCGTGGACTGCACGTGCGGGATCATCTTCGTGGGCCTGCGGCGCACCGAATAGGGCGAGAAGCGCATCTCCTAAAAGGCGAATAATCATCCCATCGTAGCGTTCAACGGCGGGGGACAGCCGTTCGAATGCACCATTCATGATGGTCGTCCAGTCTTCCGGGTCCATCTGCTCCGCAAGCGTTGTCGAACCAACAACATCAGCAAAGAGGGCAGTTGTTACTTTGCGCTCTCCAGAGAGATGTGCAGGGCCTCGCGGTTTTTCCCCTAGCGATGCACCTTGATTGGCTGCCGTAGCAGCGCCCACAGGTTTGCCGCAATTCATACAAAATCGAGCGTTGGGTGGTAAATCAGTTCCGCAATGTGGGCAGTTCATTATAAATGTCCTCCCTATGATCGGTCAGGGCGAATTATACACTACTTTAGGAAAAGATGTGCTTAGTCCGTCCAGTGCTGAAGACGCTATTCCTATCGGGATTCATTATTTAAGGCTATCCGGGTATTGCCAGTTTCGACCTCGCGTGGTATACTTTTGACTAGGCTGTAGTGTATCGTGAGTTTCCTTTTCGAAACGTGGGCAAACCCCACGTTTCGTTGTTAAAGGCTACTAGTCATTACAAGAGATTGAGTTAATTGTACTCAGTCGAGCATCATAACTGAATAAGTGGAGTTGCAGGTGCGATGAAGAGTGAGTTTATTCTAGCATTTAATGAAATCGCAGAAACCAGAAAATTGCCTCGTGATGTTATCCTTGAGGCCCTAAAAGCAGCTCTAGTTTCGGCCTATAGACGTGCTGTTAATATTGGCTCGGCACAGGCCGTTGAGGCACGTATAGACGAGCGAACTGGCAACCCCAGCATTTGGGCAGAGAAAGAGGTTGTTGATGAAGCAGCCAATGATCTCACTGAAGTCTCTATTGATGAGGCACGCGAACTTTATCCAGATGCACAATTGGGTGATTTAGTATTTGCGGAATGTACGCCCCCAGCAAACTTCGGGCGTATCGCCGCCCAAACTGCGAAGCAGGTTATCTTGCAGCGCATGCGAGAGGCCGAACGTGAGGCTCAATATGCGGAATATCAGGAGCGAGTCGGTGATTTAGTGACAGGCACTGTCCAAAGCAGCGCTGCTGGTGTTGTAACAATTGGATTGGGCCGAACAGAAGCTATCCTTCCGCGCAATCAGCAGGTTCCCGGCGAGCGATATCGCACCCACGATAAGGTCCGTGCCTATGTCATGGAGGTAAAGAAAACCAGCAGGGGCCCGCAGATCGTCGTGAGCCGCACGCATCGCAATATGCTTCGTCGCCTGCTGGAATATGAAGTCCCAGAGATTTACAACGGTTCAGTTGATATCAAGAGTATTGCGCGTGAGCCGGGTGCACGGTCAAAAGTCGCTGTGGCAGCACTTCAAGAAGGCGCGGATCCGGTTGGCGCTTGTGTTGGGATGCGCGGTGTGCGTATCCAGAGCATTGTTAAGGAACTTAACGGCGAGAAAATTGATGTAATCGAGTGGAGTCCAGATCAGTCAGTCTTCATCTCCAAAGCCTTAAGTCCTGCGCGGGTCAGTGGTGTTTATCTCGATGATGATCCCGACGAAGGGCGCACCGCGATTGTCGTCGTCCCTGATGATCAACTTTCTCTGGCAATCGGGCGTGAAGGACAGAATGCCAGGTTAGCCGCAAAGCTGACTGGTTGGCGGATCGATATCAAGAGCATTACCGAGGAAGCACAAGAGTCAGTTCGTCATCTTGAGGAAGAACCCGGTCTGTCCGATCTTGCCGACAAAATCGCCGACCAATTATCCCAAGTTCGTACTATCCTTGAGAAGCGTTCAACTAACAAGCCGGTTACCCCAGAGGAGTTCCAGGTACTAGTTCAGTTCATTGCAAAAGTTGAGAACAGTCGCCTTGCCCTCAAGGAAGAAGATCGAGCTGAGCGCCGCGCTCAGCGTGAGGCCGCTAGGGAGCACATCCCAGCACTTGCATACGAGCACCCTCTGGAAGATACAGATTTGCCCCTGCGCATATACAACGCCTTGGCGGAAGCTAGCTTCCAGTCAGTGGGTGAGGTGATGGAGACATACTACATCAACCCAGATCGGATTAAGGCGCTCCCTGGAATTGGTGCGTCGGCGCTTGATAGTGTTTCGAAGATGATCGAAACAATCGAATTTGAGCAGCTAGAGCCAGAGATTGCGACTGTTACCACCGACGTAGAGGCAGCAGTCGAAGTTCCTGCTGAATCTGTTGAGGTAGAAGCAGAATTCACGGTTGACGGACATGAGGAAGTACCGACTGAAGAAATCTCGGAAGAAGAAGAAATCGCCCGTGCGCAACGCGCAGCTCTGGTCGCACGTATGGCAGGCACATTTGACCAGGCTGTTGAAGAGGATGAAGCAGAGGAAGTTGCGATTCCTGCTGAAAGTACCGAGTCAGTCGAAGAACTTGCAGCACGGCTGGCACGCGGCATGACACAAGCGCCCGCAGACGAGGAGGAGTTCGAGCCTGACGGTGAGGGCGACGAGGAGCGGATTTCCGAACGGGGCAGCAAGAAGGATAAGAGAGGACGGCGGCAGCTTATCTTCGATGAAGAACATGGTCGCGTCGTTGCCAAGAAGAAACGTAAGCCTGGTCGCGCTCGTGAAGAGTGGGAAGATTACATTGACTAAGCGATTGATTAGTTTACGTTTCGCAGCGTGCCGTCGATGAACGTCGCGGGTAAGATTCGGAAACATGTGCCACAGCGCACCTGTGTGATTTGTCGGCGGGTGCTGCCGAAACGTGAATTGACAAGGATAGTTAGCACTCCCACTAGCGGCGTGCAGATTGACAAGATTGGTAAGATGGCAGGACGTGGCGCATATCTTTGTGGAACGTCATCCTGCTGGGAAAAGGCAGCTCGCAGTGAGGCACTTTCAAAAGCCCTAAGGACGAACCTCTCTGATGATGAACGTGAAATAATTGCCGCCTACGGGATGAGTTATATGTCCCAAATAAAGAGTTGAAAATCATAATGTATAACCGGCTGTATCTCCGGATTTTGCGGCCAGAGTAACTCAAGTCGTTGCTTCTGACCTTTCCAGTGAGCGCAGCCGGTACGAGCGGAGGTGCTTATGGCAGAAGCAACAGAGCGTAAAATAGTAGAAATTCCCGGTTACCTTACAGTTCGCGAACTTGCGGAACGTATGCACGCTAGCCCCATTAATGTGATCAAGGAACTCATGGGAAGCGGTGTGATGGCAAGTATCAATCAGCAGATCGACTATGATACTGCGGCGATTGTTGCTGCCGAAATGGGGTTTGAGCCGCATCCAGAGATTTTGGAAGAAGAACAAGTTGTTGGTGAAGACACTGGCCCCGCGTGGCGCAGATTCTACGATAAAGAAGAAGCGAAGAATCTTCTTTCACGTCCCCCGGTGATCACAATTCTCGGTCATGTCGATCACGGCAAAACCAGTCTGCTTGACCGAATTCGACAGGCAAAAGTGGCCGAAGGAGAAGCAGGTGGCATTACACAGCATATCGGCGCGTACCAGATTGAGCATGAAGGACGCAAAGTAACTTTCCTTGATACTCCGGGACACGAAGCATTCACCGCTATGCGCGCGCGTGGCGCTCAGGGCGCTGATATTGCTGTATTGGTTGTTGCTGCCGACGATGGTGTTATGCCACAGACACGCGAAGCGATCTCCCACGCCAAAGCTGCAAACGTGCCGATTATTGTGGCAATGAATAAGATCGACAAAGACAACGCAAATCCGGATCGTGTGAAGCAGCAGCTGTCAGACCAGGGATTAGTCCCAGATGATTGGGACGGAGACACAATGGTTATCCCGGTATCGGCTCGCACGGGCGAAGGGATGGAAGACTTAATCGAAGCGATTTTGCTGGTAGCTGATGAAACCGTTATTCAGGCCAATCCTAAAGGTGAGGCGGCGGGAACTGTGCTTGAAGCCGAAATGGATCGTTTTAAGGGCGTCATGACAACCTTGCTCGTTCAAAATGGAACATTGCAAAAAGGTGATACGGTCATCGCGGGGACTGCATTGGGTCGTATCAAGGCAATGTTCAATGATAAGGGCGAAGAAGTTAAAGAAGCTGGCCCATCAACGCCTGTTCGTGTTATGGGACTTAATGAAATCCCAGCCGCCGGAACTGTGTTCGAGGTTGTAAAGAACGAGAAAGTTGCTCGTGAGATGGCAGGAAGCCGTGCCGATGCGGCAATATCTTCTGCTCAACCCAGGGCCGCTTTTACACTTGAAGACCTCTATGCACGTTTTCAAGCCGGAGAGGCAAAGGAACTCAATCTGATCATAAAAGCGGATGTGCAAGGGTCTTTGGAGCCTATCGTTACATCGCTGGAGAAGCTCCGTGTCAAGGAAGAAGACCGGGAGCTAAAGGTAAACATTATTCATGCAGACATCGGCGCGATCACCGAATCGGACGTGATGCTTGCCTCCGCATCAAATGCCATTTTGATCGGGTTCGGCGTCGATCCTGATGGTGCGGCGCGCCGCCGTGCAGATAGCGAGCATGTGGAAATCCGCAAGTACAACGTTATATATCAACTGATAGATGAAGTTGAGTTGGCGCTTGAGGGTCTGCTAGAGCCTGTCTACGAAGATAAGGTCATAGGGGTCGCAGAGGTGCGGGAGGTATTCAAGTTATCCAAGAGGACTATCGCAGGCTGTTACATCCGGGAGGGTGAAGCCCGCCGTAACGCTAAGGTCCGGGTCATTCGGAATCACCAAACAATACATGAAGGTTCAGTGGCAACACTCAAGCGCTTCCAGGAAGATGTTCGAGAAGTACGCACAGGCTTTGAATGTGGTGTAGGTCTTGAAAATTTCAATGACTTTCAACAAGGTGATGCCATCCAGTTTTTAGTCCGCGAGCGGGTACGTTAGACTCAATGACTGCTGCCCAATCCGGACAAAAGGGGATGGATCGATGCAAAATAAGAGACAGCGTCGAGTTGCCGATCAGGTTCGAGAAATTCTAAGCGAGTTGCTGACTTTCGAAGTACAAGATCCACGTCTGAGCGGGCTTACTGTTATGGATGTGGAAATTGATCGTGAACTAATGTATGCAGATGTATATGTAAGTTCACTCGACGGCGATGAAGTTCGAGAGCAAGTCATGACTGGGCTTGATTCTGCAAGGGGCTATCTTCGCCGGGAGCTAGGGAACCAGCTTCGTTTGCAGCATACTCCTGAGCTTCGGTTCAAGTGGGATGAATCCCTATCCTACGGTGATCATATCGAGAGCCTTCTAAGCTCACTTGATATACCTCCGACAGATGATCCCGACGGCAATGACAACTCAAAATGATTTAGACGCCGCCGGAGCACATGAAGGCGCTCTGGCGGCTGCCATTGGTGCGTTGCAGGATGCACAACGTATCGCTGCGGCAACTCATATCACTCCTGATGCAGATGCTATTGGCTCCCTGCTCGGTTTTGGACATGTGCTTCGTCATATCGGCAAAGAAGTTATACTGCTTTGTGACGATCTTGTACCAGCTTCAGTTCGTTTCCTTCCCGGTTCTGAGGCAATTCGTAGTACTTTTTCTGAGCATTCGCCAATTGATTTATTTGTCGGGTTGGATGCAAGTGATTTGGATCGGTTAGGTGGAGTTGCAACTTCGTTCTTCGTCGCAGGAATAAAAACTTTGGTAGTTGACCACCATATCACTAACGTGGGATTCGGTACAGTGAATCTGGTGAATCCCGATTGGTCAGCTACTGCTGAGGGCTTAGTCGAGCTATTTTCTGCTATGCACGCGCCCATCACGCCAGAGGCGGCTACGTGCCTTCTCGCGGGTCTTGTAGGCGACACACGCAGCTTCTCTACAGCAAATACGACTGCACAAAGTCTTCATGCTGGAGCATCACTTGTAGCAGCAGGCGGTGATATTAGATTTATCAGCGAGATGCTATTTAATCGCCGCAGTTATGAGACACTTCGATTGTGGGGCATAGGTTTAGCGAATGCTGCACTAGAAGATGGCGTATGTTGGACGACAATCACATCTGATGAGCGTAATTCCATTGGCTTGCAAGAGACAAATTCATCTGGTCTATCGAATTTACTGATTAGTGCCGAGGAAGCCAACATTGCAGCCGTCTTCACAGAGCAGCCGGAAGGAACAATCGATGCCAGTTTCCGTGCACGACCCGGATATGATGTTGCGACAGTTGCGCTTGGCCTTGGGGGTGGGGGGCATGCTCTGGCTGCGGGTGCGATACTTCAGGGGCCGATCCTTGAGACGGCGTTGAATACCGTTGCGCTGCTCAAGGTTGCAGCGAAGCTGCTTGAGCACAAAGTACCGGAATGATCTTTGGTCTTCTCTGCATAGATAAGCCAAGTGGCCCTACCTCCCATGACATTGTTGCCAAAATTCGTAGGGGCAGTGGCGAGCGGCGCGTCGGGCATGCAGGGACGCTCGATCCCCTTGCTACAGGGGTGCTGGTAGTTGCGCTTGGCCCTGCAACCCGTCTTATCGAGTACCTGCGATTAGGGAAGAAATCGTACCGCGTGGCTATCACATTAGGAGTCGAGACTGCAACATATGATGCAGAGGGTGAGATCATCGCACAGAATCCTGTGCCAAACGAACTCGGCATGGAACACATTGATAATGTTCTAGATCGCTTTCGCGGTCCAATTATGCAAATTCCACCCGCCTATTCTGCAATTAAAGTAGCGGGTAAGGCTGCTTATGCACGAACTCGTGCCGGAGAAAGTTTTGTGCTCGAGGCTCGACCGACCGAAATCTTTCGAATAGACATTGTTTCATATTCCACCCCGACACTTGTGCTTGAAATAGAGTGTTCGCCCGGAACTTATATTCGCAGCTTGGCGCATGATCTTGGACAAGTACTTGGCCCGGGAGGAATGTTATCTGGTCTACGCCGGACGGTCAGTGGCGATTTCACTCAAGAGACTGCCGTAAATTGGGAGCGGCTACAAGCAGAGTTTTCAGACGGATCGTGGGTACAATATCTGCTACCGCCAGACCTTGCGCTTCAAGGCACACCGAAAGTGGACTTGGATCAAGAGCAGGTCCGACGGATCAGCAATGGAATGCCAATCGCAGGCACAATTTTGAGCAAAGGCTTGGGCCGGGCATATACGCCTGATGGACTGCTTTGTGCGGTACTTGAATCAGACCGTGACAATCACCAGTGGCGGCCAATCAAGGTGTTTTCCGAAGTGATCCAAACTTGGATGGAAAAGCGTTAGTACGACTTGAAGGACTAGATGCAACACGTCTACTCTCTTGACGACGCTGATCTACAGCATGCCTCGGTTGTCACAATTGGCTCGTTCGATGGCGTTCATCGAGGGCATCAACTCCTCATCAAAGAGGTCGTTGATTACGCGCACGAGCATGAGCTCACCCCAGTAGTGTTAACGTTTTTCCCACATCCACAAATGGTACTGCGAGGGCGGCAGCCAGGGTTCTACCTCACAATGCCTGATACAAAAGCCAAGTTGTTGGCCGACTTGGGCGTGGAGGTAGTCGTCACCCACCCATTTAATAACTATGTTCAACACATTCGAGCGGTAGAATTTGTTGAAAGATTAATTCAATACCTTAAGATGAAAGCACTTTGGGTCGGTGCAGATTTTGCGATGGGTTATCAGCGCGAGGGGAATGTCGAATTTCTCCAAAAGCAGTCGCTTGAGCGTGGCTTCAGCCTGCGAGTTGTAGATCTCATGGATGCAGGAGGCGAACGAGTGAGTAGTACACGGATACGTGAGGCATTAGCCACCGGGGATATTGATGAAGCCACAAGACTGCTCGGCCATCCATTTACCTTGTCGGGAATGGTAGTTGAAGGCGCAAAACGCGGCAGAACCATTGGGGTCCCGACGGCTAACCTTGCGATCCCTGAGGAGCAAGCGATTCCGGCACGCGGGGTCTATACTGCTTGGGCTATCGTTGGCAGTGAGAGGCATCCTTCTGTGGTAAATATTGGGTATCGCCCAACTTTTGACGGCAACAACACTTTGACGGTGGAAGCGCATCTGCTAGATTATGCCGGCGATCTTTATAGCCAGAAGATGTCACTTGAATTTTTGTCTCGGCTCCGCGATGAATTGAAATTCTCAGGAGTCGATGCCCTTGTGGCCCAGATACAAACGGACATACAACAAGCGCGTAGCCTCTTTCATAGCCAGCGAGATGAGGACTGATTTCGTTTAGGGAGTTGGTGTTACCGCAGGGCCAGAAGTGCCGTTAAGTGAATTTAGCAACGCATCTGCGGCAGGGCGATTACGTGCATCTACTGGGGCGATTTCCAGATAACGTTTCAAGCTAATAATAGCATCGGCACTTTGGCCGAGTTGCACTTGCGCCTGTGCGATACCGTAAAGGGCATCAATATAAGTCGGGTCGAGGGAATAGGCGGTTTGAAAATCGGCTATTGCTTCCTGCCAGCGTTCAAGATGCAAATAAGCTGTCGCCCGTAGACCAAGTGCCTGAACATAGTCAGGTTTGTTTACGACGGCGAGGTTAGCTTCGACTGAAGCGGGGTAATCTTGGCCGTTAATGAGCAAAACTAATCCCCGGACATAATGAGCCTGTGGGTTTGTCGGGTCCTTGTCTACGGCAATGTTAGTCATTCGAAGTGCCATCTCGTAGTTCTGAGCGCGAGTGTATGCCATCGCCAGTTCCACGTATAACTCTGTTCTATCTAAGCCCTCATTGACCGCCGTCTCATAATCCTTTATGGCATTACCTGTCTGGTTCATTGCTGTATAGACCAGCCCGCGCCTAAAGTAACCCTCGGAGTGATGGGGATCAAGGGCCAGTGCCACATTAAGATCAATCAACGCAAGATCCGGCTGATTTATCGCGAGATACAACGAACCGCGTTCGATGAATCCTTCTGGATCATTCGGCGCAAGAGCAATTACCTTCTCAAAATCCGCCATCGCCTGAGCATAATCACCGCTCGATAAGTAGAGGTCACGGTAAAGCCTTCCGCGTACCAGATATATTAGCGGATAATTCGGCTCGTATTCCTCGGCCTTATTTAGGTCGTCTAAGGCTGCATCGGTATTACCGTTCTCAATGTATAGTTTCGCACGTGCAACATGTGCATCTGCCCGATAGAGATCAAGCACAATAGCATGACTGAAGTCTTCAAACGCGGCAGATTTGTCTCCAAAAGCCAGATACGCTAATCCCCTGTTATAGTAAGCATCTGCATAGCTTGGATTGGCGAGAATTGCCAGCGAATAGTCATTGATGGCCTGCACATAATTACCCTTCTGGTAGTTGACGTTGCCCTTCGCAAGAATCTCGCCAGCAGGTCCCGGATCATATGTGGGAGAAGGAGATGCTGCAATCGTATTGGTTGGCACAACGGTCTGGGGCAAAGCCGTCGTTGATGCAGACAGTGTTGGAGTGCTCACAAGTGTAACACTACTGGGATTACCATCACTTGACGGGGCAGGTGTATTACTTGCTTGTGCCCTGCACCCGGCAAGTATCATCAATCCGATCACACTGCTGGCGAATGTGGCGACAACTCTGTGATTCGTTCGATCCATTAAGATTCTCCCACCTCGCAAATCTGGCCCACAGTATACGAGTCGGTTTGAACACCTGCAAAAATTCACAGAAAACTTGTCACCATTTGCTGTTGGCTTTCGATTCGTGTACGCTACCCAATAAGCACATCGTACTGGTGTATTAAGCATCAGACTCACATGCAGGAGGAAACAAGTGGAAGACGCCGTTTCCCTACGCAGAAGCATCTGGATATCGAGTTTAATTACGCTCGTCGTCCTTGCCATATTCGTTGGTATTAGTGCTGTAATTCCTCGTCCACATGATCCGCTAGGCTTGCTTTCATTAGGCATTATTTTGGCGCTCGTCCCTGCAATTGTGTGGATGGGTTTCTTCAACCAGCAAGATCGGGCGGAACCCGAACCCAAACGGCTGATCGCCCGAACATTTGCGTTCGGAGCGTTGGCGGCGGCAGCAGCAGCTCCCTTTGCATCACAAGTTGCCGATCAAACCGTAGACCAATTCCCCAATGTGGTCGTGCGGCTGATCCTCACTGTCTTGAGTATTTCACTGACGCAGGAAGTACTCAAGTTGGCAGTCGTTCGATATGTCGTGCTCGGCACGCCTGAGTTTGACCGCCATCCAGATGGCATTGTCTATGGCTTGGCAAGCGGCTTAGGCTTCGCGACCATCCTAACGATTGCATTTGTTGTTCAAGCAGGTGGGGTCATACCTCTTGCCGGAGCGATCCGGGCGGTAGACAACGCACTTGTTCACGGCGTGCTTGGAGCAGTGACAGGTTACTACATTGGTCGTGTGAAGATTGATGGGAAGCGTCTCCCCTGGCTTGCATCCGGACTGGCGGTAGTCACCGTGATCAACGGGGCATATCAAACCCTGCAACACGAGCTAGAGAGTCGGTTCGCGTATAATCCATTTCTCGATCTAGCAGGGGCAGTCGTGCTTGCTGTGGTAGTTGGAGCGGTATTGTTCTACTTCTTCCGGCTGGCGATGCGCCGTGCTGTGGGTGATCTCAGTACGGTTTCCGTTCAAGCCCACGCCCGCGATAAGGATATGCCTTGGGATATTTCCGTTCGATATGATTGGTTGCTGATTGGGGCATTTGTTCTGTCTCTTGTCGTAGGGTTAGGCAGCGGCATCGTGACGGATAACGCATCCCAGCAATATTCAGGCGATCTTCCATTGCGATTTAGCTTTCCATCAGGGTGGGCAGTTCAAGGTGGTGAAGTCG
>Ga0114129_10010445_pt1 | contig 13241 bp, 14 predicted proteins | sample RhiMetdeltSRZDD1_FD_80071 | JGI IMG/M metagenome (GOLD analysis project Ga0114129, IMG submission 80071) | Populus rhizosphere microbial communities from Tennessee, USA - Rhizosphere MetaG P. deltoides SRZDD1 (version 2) (version 2) | ecosystem: Host-associated > Plants > Roots > Rhizosphere >...
AAAAGAGTCCTCAGACATATAGGCATTCTAACTTGGCGACTCGAGTCGGAACAGGCTCCACTTCGAGGCGGCCGGGACGCTGGCTCATGCAGAATTCGAGTTTGTGGCTGAGAGAGTAAAACCCCTGCGAAGACTCCTCATTGGGCACCTTTGGTCCCTCGACAAACCTTAGACACTTTTCGATAAATGCACAAGCCAATGCGTCGCGCGGGGACATGATTACCGCTTGGGGCATTTGCTTGGGACTAGCTCAAATAGCGACCGGTATAGGATGTGCCGCCATGCCGCTTTTCAAAGTGGGCGACCGTGTGGAGCGTATCGGTGTCCTCGCTCCGACATGGATGAAGGAGGGCATCATCACGAAGGTCATTCCAAACAAATACGGTATCGAGTCGGCCACTGAATACGAAGTGGACTTTGGACGACTGAAGGCAGTCCTTTATGAGCTTGAACTGCGCGCTATTGAGCCGGATCCTCCGCACGACTGAGTGGGCGCCGCCAGAAACAGGTGCGGTAATGCATCTAGCTTGTTCGAACCGTTTCGAAAGCTGCTTGTGAACGTTCCTTGAATTGAGGCCCCATGCTCTCTGCTTCAAGTTGTCGTTCCGCTTCAAGCCAGTCTTCGACATCGTGGCCCTCAGCCTGTCCTCTAGCTAGGAACAACTCGTACGCCCGTCGCGCAACGTCGTCTTTAGTGATTACGCAGTGATGTTCTGCAATAACGAGGTTGATGTTTTTTGTTTTCCGCCGTGCTTTTGACATTCAAATTCTCCTCCGCAGTATTAGCAACATCACCAATAGTTGGCAGCATGGGAGAGTCAGGATCGGTCCCTTTTCGATTCAAGGGCGAGCGAACAGAAAAACCTCTGGTGTAGAATAAATCATAGATTTATCCAAGCGGGACAATAGATGAAAGCCCCCAGAGCCTTAGAATGGGAGCCCCCGATCCTTCCGCCTTCATTGGACCGTCTCATCGCGGCGTTTCCGCTTCCCGTCATCATCCACGACGACCAGGATCGGATTCTTCAGATGAGCGAGGGGTGGACGCGCTTCTCCGGCTTCACGCTTGCCGACGTTCATACTATGGATGATTGGACGGAGGCTGCATATGGTGAAAGGCGGAAGGGGGTCAAAGACTATATCGATAGTGTCTTCGCTGAGAACCGCACTCTCGATCACGGCGAATGGGTGATCCGAGCAAAGGACGGCGGCAAGCGCGTTTGGCATTTTCTGACCACCCCGCTGGGAGTAGTTCAAGGACGCAGATTACTGCTCGCAGTCGCATCCGACGTGACTGAACTCAAGCGTACGGGAGAAGCGCTTCGCAGGACCGAAGAACTATTGAGACAGGGTGTGCGGATCGCGCATCTCGGCATCTTTGACCATGATCAGGTTACCGACGCCATCTACTGGTCGCCGGAAATATGGTCTATTTGCTTGTGGGATCCCGACGAGCGTCCAACACTCGCTGAGTACGTGACGCGCATCCATCCGGACGATCGCGATAGGATTACGACGCAGATCGGTCGCGCACACGATCCAGCCGGGAATGGCTCTTATGACGTGGAGCACAGAATCATCGCCGGGGATGGCACAACGCGCTGGATTCGCGTCCGGTCTCAAACCTACTTCGGCGGAATGGGCGCCTCGCGGCGGGCTGTCCGCACGGTCGGCGCATTGATGGACGTAACAGAGCAGAAGCAGGCGGAACAGGAACGCGAGTGGTTGCTGGAACGCGAACAGGAATTACGTTCGGCAGCGGAAGCAGCGAACCGCGTGAAAGACGAGTTCCTCTTGACCCTGTCCCACGAGCTCCGCACTCCGCTGACATCGATCCTGGGATGGACTTCACTGCTGCGCCAGAAGATATTCGATTCGGAAACGAACCGCGCCCTTGAGACCATTGAGCGCAACGCGAGAGCCCTGCAAAGGCTGATTGAAGATATTCTGGATGTGTCGCGAATTGTTTCCGGTTCTTTCCGCCTTGATCGCCGGCCAACCCAACTGACTTCGCTCATCGCAGACGCTACCGACGGCATACATCCTGCCGCAGAGGCCAAATCGATTATGGTGCATACGGAACTGGATCCTGGCATCGTCGTTTCGGGCGATCCGGACCGGTTGCAACAGGTAGTCGGAAATCTTTTGTCCAACGCGATCAAATTCACTCCCCAGAACGGAAATGTGTGGGTGCGTCTGCACCGCAAGGGCGATCGTGCGGAGTTTTGCGTTCAGGATAGCGGACAAGGAATCGACCACGCGTTCCTTCCGTATGTCTTTGACCGCTTTCGACAGGCGGATAGCAGCACCGTTCGAAAACATGGCGGCTTAGGTCTCGGGCTCGCCATCACACGCCACATCGTCGAACTCCACGGCGGCAGCATTTGCGCTCGAAGTGTCGGCAAAGACCGGGGAACGACCTTCATGATCGACCTACCCTGCTTGTCAGTTACGGATTCAACAGCGGTTCAATCCGAGCCAGGTTTACGGATGGAAGAAGGAATGAACCCCAAGGTCTTCAACTTAAGCGGATTTCGCTAAGTCTAAGTGAGCGCCTGGCCTCTCGAACTCAACCTAGAGTCGTCAGATAGTTTACGGTTCGCTGAGACTACAAGCTGATGAACACTGAAGCACTGGTCGCAGAAATCGAAGCACAAGTCGAGACTATGGAGCTTCGAAACGCGCCCGCGCTGAGAGCATTGCGTCGTGAGTACTCCAAACGTATAAAGGCACTATCGCCGCGGGACGTGGTCAATGTCGCGGGAGCACTCATCGCCCATCGCCGCGTTCATCGCTTCATTGGCGACGAGCTCATCGCGAGCCGCCCGGACGCCCTAAGAACACTTGGACGAATCCAACTCGAACACCTCGGCTCAGGCATTTCGAGCTGGGATGAGGTCGATTGCTTTGCCTGCTATCTCTCCGGTCCGGCGTGGCGTGAAGGACAGATCGAGGACAAAACAATAATGGAGTGGGCAAGATCAAAGAATCGTTGGTGGCGACGAGCGGCACTAGTCAGTACAGTGCCATTGAACGTGAAGGCCAGAGGAGGCCAAGGAGATGCGCGGCGCACGCTTTGCATCTGCAGGCTCCTCATCGACGACCGAGATGAGATGGTTGTGAAAGCAATGTCGTGGGCCCTGAGAGCATTGGCGGAACGAGATGCGAAAGCAGTCCGCGAGTTCGTCGAAGAAAACGAAGGTCGTTTGGCAGCGATGGTACGCCGCGAGGTTCGGCACAAACTTGCGACAGGACGAAAGAACCCGCCAACGTCTCAGGGAGGTGTGAAAAGATGACGATTAAGCGAGTTTTGTGCATCTTATTTCTTGTGTGTTCCGGTTTGTCCTCTGCGCTCTCAGAAGTACGATCCGGTGCAATTCCACAGGCTGGCGTAACCGTTCCCACTCGATTTCAATTTGCAGAACCATTCGTCCGAATGTTGGAGAAGGCCGGTATTCTTGTACAGTCTGTGGAGCAGTCCACGTCAGAAGCACTGTTTACCCGCGTCACAAATGCAGCGTTTCTAAGAACCGATCATGGTGTGGTCGAAATAGTTGTTTTTCCGGGAAACACTGACGCTGAACAGCTCAGCATTACATATACAAAGGATGGGCCGAGCCGTCATCGATACAGGATAGAAGGACCAGTACTGACAGCTCCGACTCCAGATATTTATGCAGCGGCTCCCGAGTACTTTACGCTGTATAAAAATTGGTTTATACAGACGCTGGATCCGGATCTTGAGGCTTCGATTAAACGTATTCTCGGACAAACGAACCGGCCTTCTCGTTGAAAAGCACAAACTGCCCCACGAAGCGCCCCTAGAAGCCCCGCTTCTTGCGCTTGTACTCGTTGAATCGATCGGCAGCATCCCTAACCCTTTTATGCAATTCTTCGCTCTCGGCTGCTGAGTTTTTCAAGTACTCACGTATGTCATCCACATCTGATGAACGCTCGTAGTATTCAGCCAAACGGCCCAGTTCCGTCAGGTACTCCTCTTCAAGCCGAGCCTCTTCCGTGTCTATCCGAGGCAGTTCTTCCGCCGGCTCAGTTATAAACACCGTATCAGGTACGTCCAAAGGACGAGAAAGAGAGGCCATGTAATCCTCGTACCGATAGCTGGCGTCACAATAGCTTTTGTACAGATCTTCAGGCGGACGTTCCCGCCGATCGCGATATGAGAGCATACGGTCGAATGCTTCACTCAGCTGTTGCCGAAGCCAAAGCTCTTCAAGGTCTGGGATCTCCACTTCACGTGTGACTGTTGTAGGAATGATAGGTAGCGCATCAGTGATCGCGACGAGTGCCGCCTTCATCTCTTTGAGTAATGTCCACACTTCAAGAGCGTACTCGTCGAGGCCACCGGTAGACAGAGCGGCAACATCTGCGTCCATTTCGCGCTCCATCTCATTCAGAAGTCTCCTTGCTTCTTTACGGTCCTCTAAGCTGTTCAGGTTTAACTCATTCCAGCGTTTCTTCCGTTCTTCTTGTTCCTCAGGAGTCATAACAACAGCCTCTTAGTGGCGCATCGGTTCCTAGAATTTCTTGGAACTGATCCAAGACAACCGACATAACAAGGGATTCCTCGAACGAATATTCTGGGTCAGGGAGAACTATACGAAGGGGTCACGTTGGGTCAAAGGGTAGTTCGCGATCGATATTTCCATTTCAGGCAGCCGCTAATGTTTCGGAGGACCCTGCCGGGACGATTGGACGGTTGGGAATGCTCTAATACACCGCCTACGCTCTTCGTTTTTTCTTTCCCGGCTTGTGCAGCAATAAGAACAGAGACCTTGACAGTACAATCACGCGATTATTCAAGCGGCTGCGGAAGGTGGACCCGCAGATCTTTGTCGCAAGTCGGAATGTTTTCCGAAGAACATCTCGATGAAGCGGTCTGAGCCGATGGAATCTATCAGCTCGCGAAAGGCACAAAAAACGACGGTCAAGGCGATGAGCCATGCCATGATGGCCCAGTAGCGGGGTTCGGCCATGTTGCTAAGAATTTCGCGGGTTGCCTGGTCGAAGCCGAAGTGTTGTCGCCACATGAGCGTGAACAGTCGTTCGAGATTGTCAAACGCAACGGCGGCCAGGAAATAGAGGCCGGTGTTCCACAACGTCGGATAGATCAAGGGGCGACCACGAAGCCATTCTTTGTCCACGAAAGTATCCATTAACAAGACGGCCTTGGCCATGATGAGAGAACCGACGAGATACTCATGAGGTCGAGCTAGTTCGATGTGATACTTACCGAGAACTGCGGAGATGGTAAACGAGAGCAGGCCCATGGCAAAAAAGAAGAATGCCCAGACCGGGAGAATTTCGTGAAACTCCTTTTTAAGCCAACTCCACATCTTGGACATGCGCGATCACTCAGCTCCTTCCGTTTGTGTCGCAAACGACGCTCCAATATTCATTGCTGACACGGTGGCATGCATCCCTTGCGATGCGTTTGAAAGGACAGAGTTAGTGGCACTCTGGAACCAAAGCTCGTGACGATCCGAAAAACTACTTATCGGAAGCACTAGTCTTCCGTTCGCAATGATCGTCGGATTCCAGTGGAGTCACTTGGTTGGTAAACAGCTATTCCGTAACTTGGCTGTCGAGGGCTAGAAATCGCGGCGGGCGGAGTTGCGCGGAGCAGGCGCTACTGCCATCCGCCGTTGCGCTTCTCCACCGGGAGGATTCTCATGAACGCTTCCACCGCGTGGATTTTGCCGTCGTAGACCTTGAACGTCTCCCACACTGTGAGTTGGTCACCGCCGCGTTCGCGCACCCCCCAGGCCATGCGCAGCCAGACGATGCCCATGCGCTCGTCGACGGCGACAACTCTCGTTTGCACGTCACCGAGGCGGTTGAAGATCGCGAGCGATTGCGTCGAGAGGTTCTGGCAGCCTGGGGCAAACTTGCAGTTGGGACCTGCCATCACCTGGCCGTTCTCGTAGCGATAGGCATCCGCAGCAAAGGGCGCGTTCACGTCGGCGAACGTCTTCGCGGCGTTGAGCCCAGCCGGATAATGCAGCGCCGCCTTGGTGGCCTCGTCGCGCGTCGAAAGCTGCTCGGGGCGCGGTGCGTAGTTCATCACTTCGCTTGGCGCGCTCAGGCCATCGATGTTGAAAATAAGCCCTTCTGCGCGGCTGCGCGTGGCAACTAGTTCGACCTCGGTCAGCTTGTCCGCGACGACCTTCAGCCGCACCACCAGCAGCACGGGCGCTCCGCTCTCTTCCACCACGACGTCCGCGCCGGCCACGCCGGCGCGCTCGTCGATGATGTCCTGGCGAAAGCCGCGCAGGCGCGTCACCGTGTTGACCAGACCCACTTTCGCGAGCGGCTTCTCGACGGCGTCTTCGGTCACACGCAGCGTGTCCGCGACAGCCAGTCCGCTCACGTCGTGCTTCAAGAACGCATACAGCAGCTGCGTGACTTTGGTGCGCAGACATTCGCGGTCGCAGGTGGTGGCGGATTGCATCGCATTCGCGGTGACGCCAAGCACGCAAACCGCCAGCAGTAATCCAAGGATCGTCTTGTTCTTCATCGTCATCCCCCAAAATGTCAGCCGCATCCCCGCGTGCCGGAGCTTTTCCTTTATCTCATTAGGACGATCTCGATCACACCGACTGCAATCATGGCGGCACCGGTGACGCGTGCGATAATGGCGCCGACGGGTGCGAGTTTTTCGAGCATAACCAAGCCGGTCAGCGCGGCGACCCAGACGAGATTCATCACGCCCACCACGAAGAGAATACCCATCAGTGCCCAACAACAGCCGAGACAATAGATGCCGTGGCGTAAGCCCATCCTGAACGCGCCAAACCTGCCGTCGCGCCAGTTCGTCATCAGGAAACCCAACGGACTTCTGCAATGTACCAGGCATCGGTTTTTCCAAGGAGTGAGTTGATAGATTCCGCCGAATATCAGAATCGTTCCGGCGATGCGGGGATCTGCCGCGACCATTGCATTTGTAAGCAGCGCCGTCCGCTGCAATATCCACTGAACAAAAACGATGCCGACGCTGAAGCCGATCCAGACAGCGGCGTAGCCCACAGCGAAAACAACGACGGACAGAGTAGCCCGGCCCGGATCCCGCTTCACTTGCGCCGCTGCGAACAGCATTAAGACGGGACTGGGCGCCGGAGCCATCATGCCGACCATCATGACTACCCACATGCCGATCGCAAACAAAGCGTCACCTGCGGTCCATGCAATGTGCACCGTCATGCCCATGGCTGCCATGGCCTTGTCGTACTCCATGTCTGTCGACATGCGACGATCGAGATGGATGAGATAAGCCCATGCTAGTGCAGTGATGAGACCAATCGTAGCGATCGTGAGAACCAGGTTGCGTCGCGGGAGGATTGCAAGTGTCAACGCACTAAGCACTCCAGGAAAACGGGGCGAACTGTCCGTTGTTTTTGCCGGTGGTGTCGTCCCAAGTGAGACCAAGCGCTCGCACGTGGCTATTGGAGGCACGGGCAAGGGCGAAGCGATCGGCGGCAGGATGTCCCGTGTTATCGAAGTACATCGGTTCCGTGGCATTGGGATTGATACCCTTTGCGCCCTCCGCCGCCATATCGAGTAGATTCGACGCCTTCACTGACCACTTCTGTCCCCTGCGGTCGAATATAATCGGCGACGATTCTACGCCGAGAAACTTTCCAATCAGACCAGACAGAGCGGCCATTGGCCCACCTGCCGCACCGCTGGCGATCGCCGCTATGGCATCTCGTTGCTCGACGCTGGCTCGATCGTCGACAATTATACCAACCGACCAATTGCCCTTTCCCATTGCTTCGGGGGTGAATCCCAGAACGACGAAGCCCAAGCCGTCAAGTGAAACATTGCCGTATGTGCCGCGATCAACCTGGAAGGCCATGGCGAAGGTACATGATCCCTTGGTCGGGCTAACCGTCATTTGGCCCGGCAAACAAGGACAGACGAAATCGCAACTGCAGGTTTCGTAATACTGTCCACTCACCTTCCATGCGGGTGTTGCTGCCATGACTCACCTCCACGACGCGAATTATACGCGGGTTAAGTTCGGTAGGATTACAATTGACGTGCACCACCGAGACGAATCGGGCGAGGAGGGCGGTATGTCGCTTCTAACGGGAGGAATGACGTTCGGACATTACGTGATCGGCGAAGTACTCGGACAGGGCGGCATGGGTGCGGTCTACAAGGCTCGTGACACGCGTCTGGACCGTTCGGTGGCGCTCAAGGTTTTGCTTCCCGGCGTTGATTTCGTCACCGGAATGGCGCTTCATCCAGGAAGCGCGCACCGCATCTGCGCTGAACCATCCCAACATCGTCACAATTTACGAGATCGATTCCATCGACGGCACTGCTTTCATCACGATGGAGTTGATCGAAGGCAGGACGCTTGCCGACCTCATTGCCGGAGAGGCTTTCGGTCTTGCCGAGGCGATGAGTTATGCCGTGCAGATCGCCGATGCCTTGGCGGCCGCACATGCCAAAGGCATTGTTCATCGCGATCTAAAGCCGGCGAACGTCATGGTGACTCGTGCCGGACTAGTGAAGATTCTGGACTTCGGCCTAGCCAAGGTGACGGAACCCGTAAGCGCTCAGGACTCGCCCACAGTAACGATGCGAACTGCGGCCGGAGTGGTTGTCGGAACCGTAGCATACATGTCACCTGAGCAAGCCGAAGGAAAACCGGTCGACTCACGATCGGACATCTTTTCGTTTGGCTCCGTGCTCTATGAAATGGTGACGCGCCGGCGCGCGTTTGAAGGCAATACCACACTATCGATTCTGGCATCGATTCTTCGAGTTGATCCTCGTCCTGTTCGCGCCGTCATTGCGAACGCGTCAGCGGAACTGGAGGAGATCATTGCGCGATGCTTGCGGAAACATCCCAACGAGCGTGTTCAACGCATGGACGACGTCCGAGCGCAGTTGGACGCTCTGCGCGCTCGAACCGTTCCAGCGTCCAAGTTGCGGCGCACCGGACTTGCCGTCGCAGCGACTATCGCGATTTTGCTAACGATCGGTCTATTCACCGGGTTGTGGAGACAGAACCGCAATACAGCGTGGGCTTACGAACAGGCAATACCTGAGATTCGGCGACTCATGGATCGCTACGAGTACTCGGAGGCTCTCGCGCTTGTTGATCGAGCGGCTGTCTTTATACCTGGCGACACAGGGCTCGCGGAGCTGCGCCAGAACAGTTCCCTTCAAGTCAAGGTGGCGAGCGATCCTGCTGGGGCGGGTCGCAGCCATTCGTCCTTATGGTGCTCCTGAAGGTGCGTGGCGTGTGCTGGGATCCACACCAATGGAGAACTCGCGTATTCCCCGCGGTTGGCTCGAGTGGAAGTTTTCGAAAGACGCGTATGCGGAGGTGACACGTGTTCTGAACTCTCAGCCAAACGTCACCATCAAGATGCGTCTGATGTCGGAAGTGCCACCGGGCATGATTTTCGTTGCTGGAGCGCCTTCGTTCAACGTGCCGATACTGAAACTGACTCACTTGTTCGACATGCCAGTCCATGACTTTTATGTCGACAAGTTCGAGGTCACGAACCGGCAGTACAAGCAGTTTGTTGAACAAGGCGGGTACAAGAGGCGTGAATTCTGGAAGCAACCATTCGTCGAGAATGGTAAGGCGATTCCTTGGGACGAAGCCATTGCGCGGTTCCGTGATAAAACCGGCGTCGCGGGTCCTTCGACGTGGGAACTGGGAGAGTACCCATCGGGCCATGACGAATATCCAGTAACGGGAGTGAGTTGGTACGAGGCATCAGCCTACGCGGAATTTGCTGGCAAGAGCCTTCCGCCTATCGCCTATTGGAGCCGCGCGGCGGCGCCGACTCTCGCCAGCCACCTTTTCGTTTCCAAAAGCAATTTTAGTGGAACCGGACTTAGGGCTGTCGGTGCGAGTTCAGCGATGAACGTTCTCGGCCTCTACGACGTTGCGGGTAACGCGAAGGAGTGGTGCTGGAATGAAGCCGGAGTCAACACCGGGATGCGCTTCATCCTGGGAGGAGGCTTTAGCGATCCAAACTACTTGTTCAATGACGCAGACGCGCAGAGTGCCTTCGCTCGAGGCGACAGTTTTGGTTTCCGGCTGGTGAAATATTCGGATGATGCGCCACTCTCTGCAGCTGTAACGAATCCGGCTAGCGCTTGGAAACGTGATTACTCTAAAGAGAAACCAGTATCAGAAGAGAGCTTCAATCAGTACGCGCGTTTTTACACCTATGACAAAACGCCGCTCGATGCCGTTGTCGAGTATTCACGTGATGAGCAGTACTGGAGGAAAGAAAAGGTCGTGTATAACGCGGCGTACAACCATGAAAGGATTCCTGCCTTCCTGTTTCTTCCAAAGAGCGCGTCTCCTCCGTTTCAAACGCTCGTGTACTATCCAGGTTCCGGAGCGCAAAACGAAACGAACAACGACAACATCGAATTCGATAGAGTGTCATTCCTCGTCAAAAGCGGGCGTGCGGTGCTGTTTCCGATATATAAGGGCACGTATGAACGCGGTGATGGCGTCGTCGTGCCACCTGGCAGTACGGTTCACCGCGATCGCCGCATTCAACAATATCAGGACGTAGCGCGAAGCGTGGATTACCTCGAAACGCGGCAAGATATCGACCGAACTAAACTTGGCTACTACGGATTTAGTTGGGGAGGCGGAATGGGAGCGCACTTTCCCGCGCTGGAGAAGCGGTTCAAGGTGAGCGTCCTGGCCCTCGCCGGGTTTCGTATGGAACCGGTACTGCCTGAAGTGGACTCTTTCAATTTTGCGTCGCACGTCACGATTCCAACCCTGATGCTGAGCGGCCGATACGATTGCACATTTCCGGTGGAACAGTCGCAAAAGCCCTTCTTCGAGCGGCTCGGCGCCACAGAAAAGCGTCAAATCATGTTCGATATCGGTCACGCATTTCTTCCCATTGAGTTTGCGCGGGAATCCATCGCGTGGATGGACAAGTATCTCGGTCCTGTGAACTAAGTTCGGCACCGTAACCTTCTTGATCGCATTACTGGCTCAGATCCGAGCGTGACGGATTACTGTTTGGAAACGCCCGCGAAGTGTCGACAGGTAATCTGAACATGCATGCCAACTCGGCCCTTGAGTCTGATGCAATTCGAGCTGAACTGGGATGGGTGAATGAAGCGCGGCTCCAAACTTCAACTATCTTCGTGCCATGCGTGTCACCTTGGTCGCAGCACCTTCGACTCATTGATCTGCCGTTGTCACACACCTAGTTTGTAACAGCCAACCCTCCACTGGAGGTAATTCCAGATATCCCTGAGGAATATCCCGAGTACGTGTCGGGTATTCATCGTGAAACATGCATAGATTCAAAGTCGGTGATTGGGTTGAAGTTATAGGGGACGTAGCCCCCGAGATGAAACAAGGCACAATTCTTCGCGTGCTCCCAAACTCTGAAGGACCGGAACGGCTCACCGAATACGAAGTACGATTCGGATTAAAGACCGCCCTACACTACGAAACCCAACTTAGAGCGATCGCGTTCGACGAGGACTGAATGCTTTTCACATAGTAGATTGCACCCGTGTTGTCGACTCTTGCCAGACCCTAGTTCTTTTGTGGAAATTCTTTTTTGCTGTAGGTGGTTTGGCTCTGCGAATACACTGTGAAACTTGCAGCGTCGCTTCGCCGCTAGAATTCTAGGGATTGAGAATTCTGTCGGTAGCATTATCCATCGCGATTCTCACCTATACTGGGAAAAAGGGCACAGAAGTGGCACAACGGAAACGCAGCGCTTCGGCGAACGGCCACTTGAAAAAATTCGCTGGTATCATCCAACAGCACCGTGACGAATTGTTGAAAGAGTGGCGGACTAGAGTGCGCCAGTTGCCGGCCGCACAACATCTGGACATACCGACCTTAAATGACCACGTTCCAAATCTGTTTGATGAACTGACACAAGGGCTGATGTCTGGTGGAACAGAATCGGTATTCGATCTTCAGCTGCGTGACAGCGCAAAGATCCACGGCGGTCTTCGTCTACGTGCTGGTTTTGACATTTTGGAAGTTGTCGCCGAATACAATATTTTGCGTGAACTTCTCTCAGATGCTGCCGAAAGGCAGAACATCGATATAACGGGTGAGCCCAACCGCATTCTGAATCGCGTTATGGATCGAGCTGTTGCTTTAGCAGTCGATTCGTATGCCAAAGAGAAAGCGTTAGAGATCCAACAACGACGGGAAGAACACCTCTCGTTCGTTATACACGACCTCAAGACTCCATTATCGGCGATACATGCGGCGGGCCTGATTTTGGAGACGAGCTTGGCGCAAGAGAATCCAGATCCGGGACGGCTTGGAAATATGGTCGATATTGTGCGGCGGAATGCACAGCGGCTGAATGCCCTCATAACGACCGCATCACAGGAACAATACAATCTAGCTGCCAGCACCGCGGAGGAAATCAAGGTTGCGCACAGCGAATTTGATCTATGGCCTCTTGTTCAAGCGATGGTAGGGGACCTTCGTGCATTGGTGGAAAATGTGCCCGTCCAGTTGATCAACTCTGTCCCTGAGAGTTGCGTCGTCCATGCAGATCCCGTCCTCATCACGCAAGTCTTCCAGAATTTGTTATCAAACGCGATCAAGTACACCGCAAGAGGGGAAATAGTAGTTGGCGCAATGCCGGCTGAGATGAACAAAGTGCGCTGTTGGGTTCGCGACACCGGCGCCGGTATCCCAGCGGATCGATTGGCCAAGATCTTTGAGAAGTTCGAGACCGATCCGAAGAAGAAAGGTGGACTGGGCCTCGGTCTTCCTATTGTGAAACAGATCGTGGAAGCACACGGTTGCCAGATTTTTGTGGAAAGCGAAGTCGGTCGTGGGGCGACATTCAGTTTCACTTTGCCAGGCCGATGTTGAAAGCGAGCCCTTATCTGGGTCCGTTCAAATCCTTCCTAACTGTCCTCGGGAAGTCCGAAATTGTGATGATCCATCAAGGAACTAAAGCGCACGGTTACATGACACCGGCAGTAATGAGACCGAAACGGGGGAACATGGCTCACTCAGAAAAAACTCTTCAAGAGATCTTCTAAGACCTTCTCATCAACTTCCATCGCCTGACCTGATCGCCCCATCCACACCTTTCCGGAATTTTTGCCCGTTTTAAGTGTGAACGCCCCGATGGAGATGCCCTCGCCCGTCGGTTCATCGCCGTGGGCTTTTAGATAATCCTTTAGCCGAAAGGCATTTCGCTTGATCCACTCGTAGTCCACCTCAGCAG
>Ga0114129_10010448_pt1 | contig 13239 bp, 9 predicted proteins | sample RhiMetdeltSRZDD1_FD_80071 | JGI IMG/M metagenome (GOLD analysis project Ga0114129, IMG submission 80071) | Populus rhizosphere microbial communities from Tennessee, USA - Rhizosphere MetaG P. deltoides SRZDD1 (version 2) (version 2) | ecosystem: Host-associated > Plants > Roots > Rhizosphere >...
ATAGAAGCCGCCCTCCCCTTGCACCGGCTCGATGATGATGGCGGCGATGCTCGAAGGGTCGGCGGTGTACTTGAACAGGGCTTTGAGCGCAGCGAGGCTTTGCTCGCTGCTCACCCCGTGATAAATGTTGGGGAAGGCAACGTTGTAGACGTCGGCGGGGAAGGGTCCGAAGCCTTTCTTGTAAGGAACGACCTTGCCGGTCAGCGCCATGCCCATATGCGTGCGGCCGTGGAAGCCGCCGCTAAACGAGACGATCCCAGGGCGGCCGGTATAAGCGCGCGCGACCTTCACCGCGTTCTCGACGGCTTCTGCGCCGGTAGAGACCAGCATGGTCTTGGCCGGACTCGCGACGGGCGCCAGCGCGTTCAGCCGCTCGGCCAGGCGCACGTAGGATTCGTACGGCGTGACCTGGAAGCAGACGTGACTGAAGGCCTTCAGCTGCTCCTCTATGGCGGCCACGATCTTCGGATGCTGATGGCCGGTATTGACCACGGCAATGCCGGCGGCGAAGTCGATGTAGCGCTTGCCGTCCTCGCTCCAGATCTCGGCATTCTTGGCGCGCTTGGCGTAGATGGCGGTCGCGTTGCTGACGCCGCGCGGCACGGCCGCAACTCTGCGCTCATGAAGGTCTGCCGAATTTGCCATGTAGACGTTCCGTTCCCTTTTTAGAGTCTTCTTAGAGCGCGAGGCGTCAGGATTGGAGCACGACCGGGCTTGAACCGACCCAGCTTACCCAAACTTTCTCGCCGACGCTGAAATTGTCCTGGTCGAAGCGGGAGCGGTTGGGACGCGAGATCCGGATCAGCCGGCCGTTGGCAAGCAGGACGTGGTAGATCGAAATATCGCCGAGGTAGGAGACGTCCTTGATCTCTCCCTTGGCGACATTGTGGGCGGCCGGAGACTCAGGTACCGAGGGCGGCGCGTCAGAATCCTTGTGCAGGTTCATTTTCTCCGGGCGGATCGCGACCCACACGGACGACATCTCCTGGCCAAGAACGGCGTGCGGAACCTGGACGCGATAGGGGTCGAGCTCGGGGCAGGCAACGATGGCCTCGTCGGGCTCGTCGTCGATCAGCTTGCCCTCAAACATGTTCACCGAACCGATGAAGTCGGCAACAAAGCGGGAGCTTGGAAACTCGTAAAGGTCTGAGGGCGTGCCAAGCTGAGCGATCGAGCCCTTGTTCATGACGGCGACGCGACATGCAATGGCAAGGGCCTCGGTCTGGTCATGGGTGACCATGATGAAGGTGATCCCGACCTTCTGCTGCAGTTGGGACAGCTCGAAGCGCATGGCCTCGCGCAATTTGGCGTCGAGCGCCGAGAGCGGCTCGTCGAGCAGCAGAACCTTCGGCTTTTTCACGAGCGCACGCGAGAGCGCCACGCGCTGGCGCTGGCCGCCTGATAGTTGATCCGGCATGCGCGCGGCAAGGTGACCGAGCTGGACAAGGTCGAGGGCTTCCTGCACGCGCCTGTCCCGCTCCGGCTGGGGCACGCCATCGATCTTGAGACCGTAGGCGACATTGTCAGCGACCGACATATGCGGAAAGACGGCATAGGACTGGAACACCATGTTCACGGCCCGCCTGTTGGGAGGTATGTCGCCCATGTCCTGGCCGTCAATAAAAATGTGCCCCTCGGTCGGCACTTCGAGGCCGGCAAGCATGCGCAGCAACGTCGTCTTGCCGCAGCCGGAGGGCCCGAGCAGCGCGAAGAACTCTCCGGGCATGATGTCGAGGCTGACATTGTCCACCCCGACCGCGGAGCCCCAACGCTTCGAGATGTTGCGGAAGCTGATGATGGGCTTGACGGTGGGATTGGCGGCTTTGGCGACTTCGGCTATTGCTTGGTCCACGGAGCTCACCCCTTCACTTCTTCTGCGCCCTGCTCTGCATCACCATCATGATGATCATAAGCACGATCGTGAGCAGGATCAGCATGGTCGACGCGGCGTTGACCTCCGGGGTCACGGAGAAGCGCAGCATCGAATAGACCTTGACCGGGAACGTGATCGTATCCGGACCGGAGGTGAAAAACGTGATCACGAAGTCGTCGAGCGACAGAGTGAAGGCAAGCAGACCGCCAGCGATCAGTGCCGGGCGCATATGAGGCAGCAGCACGTCGCGGAACGCCTGCCAGTCGTTGGCGCCGAGGTCGCGGGCCGCCTCCTCCTGCTCCTTGTTGAAGCTCGCGAGCCGCGCGCCCACGACGAGCGCGACGAAGGGGAAGCAGAACGATACGTGCGCGATGGTGATGGAGCCGAGACTGAGCGGCCAGATGAGGTTGTTGGGCCAGGGCACGACGCGCGTGAAGAACAGCAGCATGGCAACGCCCATGCAGATTTCCGGCACCACGATGGGGAGTGTGAATGCGCCCTCTACGGCTACCTTGCCCACGAAGCGGTAGCGCCACAACAGAACCGCTGCCAGCGCACCGATGACGAGCGAGATAAGCGTGGCCATCAAGGCGATGGTCAGCGAGTTGGCGAAGGCGATTAGCAGCGCTTGGTCGTTAAACAGCTGCTGGTAGTAATTGAGCGTGAAGCCACGCCAAACGGTGTTGCGCTTGCTGTCGTTGAAGCTGAAGGCGATCAGCGCGACCAGCGGCGCATAAAGGAAGAAGAAGACGGCCAACAGCCAAAGTCGCATCTGCCACATGCGATTGTATTCGAGGGGGGCGCGTTTTTGGGCCACGGCTAGATTCCGTGACCGTCCGCGGGCTTGTCGCGGCTGAAATAGGCGCGCAGCGCGATCGCCCCAAACGTCGCGTACATGAGCAGGAAAGACAGCGCGGCGCCGAACGGCCAGTCGTTGGCCTGCTTGAACTGGCGTTCGATGACGTTGGCGATCATCTGGCTGTCAGGGCCGCCGAGAAGGTTGGGCGTCAGATAGGCGCCGAGCGCCGGAACGAAGGTAATAATGATGCCCGAGATGATGCCGGGCAAGGCCAGCGGCACCACGATCGAGAACAGGGTGCGGAGATGCCCCGCGCCAAGGTCGAGGCTCGCTTCGATGAGCGATTTGTCGAGCCGGTCGAGGGCGGCATAAAGCGGCAGCACCATGAACGGCAGGTGGACGTAGACGAGCCCCACCACGACGGCAAAATTGCTGTAAAGCAGTTGCAGCGGCGTGAAGTCGCCAAGCGGCTCTAAGCCCACCAGCGTTATGAGCCAGCTGGCCCGGTCCCAAAACCATGCGAGCGTGAAATTGACGTAGCCCTCGGTGCGCAGCACCGCAATCAGCGCGTAGGTGCGAATCAAGAGGTTGGTCCAGAACGGCAGCATGACCAGCAGCAGCATCCACGGCCGCCAGCGCTCGCTGGCAAAGGCAATCGCCAGTGCCACCGGAAAGCCGACGATCAGGCAGAGCAGCGTCGTGAGGCCGGCCACAAAAACGGATTTGACGAAGATGCCGAGATAAAGCGGCTGGAGCGCGCGGGCATAGTTGGCAAAGGTGCCGCTGATGTCGACCCCGGTCAGGCCCGCATTCTGGCCGAAGCTATAGGCCCAGACGATCGCGAGCGGAGCGAGGAAGAACGCGACCACCCAGACAATGGGCGGCAGGGCCGTTGCCAAGAAAGCAAAGCGACGTTCTTGTGTCTGGGTTGCCATCGCGGCTTCCTTCGCTCGCACGTCACATCAATTCCACTCAAATCAAGCTGCGCGCAGCCGCGTCATGGCATCGTCGAGCTGACGCGTAAACTCTGGGCCGAGGTAACGCGGATACTCGCACTTGGCCATGATCTCAGCCGGCGGGAAGATCACCGGATTATCCTTATAGGAGTCCGGCATTAGGGCCACGGCGGCCGCGTTGGGCGAGGGGTATTTGATGGTCTTGGAGATCTCCGCCCCGACCTTGGGGTCCAGAATGAAGTTGATGAATTTGAGCGCGTTCTCGGGATGCGGCGCACCTTTCGGGATGGCCAGGGTGTCGGATTGCTTCATGGCGCCTTCCTTCGGCACGACAAAGTTGAGGTCGTCGTCCTCGACCATGACCTGCGCGATATCGCCGTTGTACTCCATCACGACGTCGACCTCGCCCGACAGCAGGAGGTCCTGGCCGTTGTCCTCATGGAAGGATTTGATGTTGGGCTTCTGCTTGATGAGCATGGCCTCGGCCTGCTTGATCAGCTCCGGCGAGGTCGAGTTGATGGACTGGCCGAGATACTTGAAGCAATTGCGGAACAGCTCGCTTGCGTCCGACATGACGGCGATGCGGCCCTTGTATGCGTCGGAATCGAACAGCCACTTCCAGCTGTCGGGGACCTCCTTGACCTTGGACTTGCGATAGCCGATGCCGATCACGAGCCAGGTGTAGGGCATGCTGTATTTGCGGCCGGGATCGTAGGGCGCGTCCTTGATGAACTCCGGCGCGACGTTTTTGATGTTCGGAATCTTGGCGTGATCGAGCGGCTCGAGCAGGGCGGCCTGAATCATGCGCTCGACGAACTCGCTGCCCGGGACGATGACGTCGTAACCCGGATTGCCGGCACGGAGCTTGGCGAACAGCTCGTCGTTGGTCGCAAACAGGCTCATATTGACGTCGATGCCGCTTGCGTTCTTGAAATCCTCGAGCGTGGTCTCGCCGGTATAGGTGTCCCAGTTGTAGAAATTGAGCTTCTTCTCTTCGTCGGCCCACGCGGCGGACTTCTTGTCGACAAGACTGATGCCGATCGCGGCAGCGCCGAGACCTTTCAGAATCGAGCGGCGTGATGTGGTGAACGATTTGGCGTTCGCGTTGGTCATACTCACTCTCCCCTGTGCTTGCTAACGTTGCCCGTCGGTGGTGTGCGCGTCGTCGAGTATTGAGGCTGGCGGCTATTCCGGCCAAGCTCATTCGATAGGCAATTTCTGCCTCGGTGTGACCGATCATGCATCGATTCCCCCCAGGCAGATGTATTTGACCTCGAGATACTCGTCCAAGCCTTCCGCGGCGCCCTCGCGGCCTAGACCGGATTCCTTGACGCCCCCGAAGGGCACTACCTCGTTTGAGAAAATGCCCTCGTTGACGCCGACCATGCCGGCATCCAGCCTCTCGGCGACGCGCCAGGCACGGCTCAGGTTCTGGCTGAACAAGTAGGCGGCGAGGCCGAACGGCGTATCATTGGCGAGTTTGATCGCGTCGGCTTCAGTATCGAAGCGCACCAGCGCGGCGACCGGCCCGAAAATCTCATCGCGAACGATGCCCATATCGGGGGTGACGTCGCCCACAACGGACGGCCGATAAAAGAGCGGGCCAGCCGCGTCGAGCCCGCCGCCGGTCAGGACTTTCGCGCCCTTCTTCACCGCATCAGCCACGAGCGTCTCGACTTTCGCAATCGCCTCGCTGTTGATCAGCGGGCCGATATTGATGCCCGCCTCCGAGCCGGGGCCGACGGCAAGTTTCTTTACCGCTGCGACGAGAGCCTTTGCGAAGCGGTCGTAGATTCCCGACTGCACGAGGATGCGGTTGGCGCAGACGCAAGTCTGGCCAGCGTTGCGATATTTGGAGGCCATGGCACCGGCGACCGCCTGATCGAGATCGGCGTCGTCGAACACCAACAGCGGCGCATTGCCGCCGAGCTCAAGCGTGAGCTTCTTCACCGTGTCGGCACATTGCCGGTACAGGATCTTGCCGACCTCGGTTGAGCCGGTGAATGAAAGCTTGCGCACACGCCCATCATCGCAAAGGACCTTGCCGACGGCCGGCGCATCTATGGTTGTCACGATATTCAGCACGCCCGCCGGCAAGCCCGCGTCCTGTCCAAGCTTGGCAGTCGCGAGCGCGCAGAGCGGCGTCTCCGCCGCAGGCTTGACGACAATCGTGCATCCGGCAGCGAGCGCCGGTGCCACTTTCCGCGTGATCATGGCGATCGGGAAATTCCAGGGCGCGATCGCAGCGACCACGCCGATTGGCTGCTTGATGGTGAGGTAGCGCTTGGACGCGACGGTGGTTGGGATCGTCCGCCCGTAGGCGCGCTTGCCCTCCTCGGCGAACCACTCGATGAACGAGGCGCCATAGCCCACCTCGGCACGCGCTTCGGCAAGCGGCTTGCCCTGCTCGGTCGTCATCAACTTGGCGAGGCTTTCGGTCTCGGCAGTGATGAGATCGAACCAGCGCCTGAGGATTGCCGCCCGCTCCTTTGCGGTCTTGGCCGACCAGCCCGGCAATGCGCGGCTCGCCGCGTCGATTGCCAACGCCACCTCTTTAGCACCGAGGTCCGGCACGCTTGCCACTTCCTCACCCGTCGCCGGATCGGTGACGGAAAAGGACTTGGCAGAGGTGATCCACTCCCCGTCGATCAGCGCCGCGGCCGGAAACTTCTTGAAGATCATGTTCATAGGCAATCTCGTCAGCGTATCGTGATCGATACCGATTTTAGGTCAGCGTATTTGTGAAGCGCGTGGAGCGATCGGTCGCGGCCGAAGCCGGATTGCTTGAAGCCGCCGAACGGCATTGTGATGTCGCAGGCGTCCCAGCCATTAACCCACACGAGACCCGCCTTGATCTCGCGCGCGGCGCGGTGCGCGAGACTGATGTCGCGCGTCCACAGCCCCGCAGCAAGGCCGTAGACCGTGTCGTTGGCCAGGCGAATCGCGTCATCCGGCTCCTGGAAGCTGGTCACCGCGAGGACCGGACCGAATACCTCCTCGCGGGCGAGCGCCGCCTCAGGCGCCACCTTGTCGAACACGGTCGGCTCGACGAAGAAGCCGCCACTGTCGACACGCACTCGCCTTCCGCCGAGCCTGAGCGCCGCGCCATCACGGGTCGCGCCTTCGATGTAGCGCAAGGCCGTGCGCATCTGCTCAGCCGACACCATGGCGCCGAAATTGGTCGTGGGCTCCAGCGGGTCGCCCGGCACAATGCGCTTGGAGATCGTGATCAGCTTGTCAACGAAAGCATCCCCGATGGTCTCATGCACCAGGAGACGCGAGGCCGCGGTGCAGACCTCGCCCTGGTTGAAGAAGATGCCCCACGCGGCATGGAAAGCCGCCGCATTGAGGTCTGGGCAATCGGCAAAGACGATCTGCGGCGATTTTCCCCCGAGCTCCAAGCTGACCCGCTTGAGATTGCTCTGCCCCGAATATTGCATCAGGAGACGGCCCACCGCACCCGAGCCGGTGAACGCGATCATGTCCACGTCCATATGCAGCCCCAGCGCCCTGCCGGCCGTGTTACCGAAACCGGGCACGACATTCAGGACGCCCGCGGGCACGCCGGCTTCGAGCGCCAATAGCCCAAGCTTGAGCGCGGTCAGCGGCGACTGCTCAGCCGGCTTGAGCACGATCGAGTTGCCCATGGCGAGCGCCGGGGCCACTTTCCACATCGCCATGAGGAGCGGAAAATTCCACGGCACGATGGCGCCAATCACCCCAAGCGGCTCGTGGACAGTGAACGAGAAGCGGTCGCTCGTTTCTGGGCCGACCTCGCCGTAGATCTTGTCGAGCGCTTCCGCATAGTAGCGAAGCGTGCGGATCGACTGAGGGATGTCGATGTTGATCGCGTCCTTGATCGGCTTGCCGACATCGAGGCTCTCAAGCACGGCGAGCGTCTCGGCATCGCGCTCCATGAGGTCGGCGAGGCCAAAGAGGATGCGCTTCTTCTCGCGGTAGTGGAGACTGCGCCACCTTCCGTCTTCGAAAGCGCGCCGCGCCGCAGTTACGGCGGCATCAACGTCGGCGGCGTCACACTCGGCGACGCGATTGATCACCGTGCCGTTGCGCGGCGTCACATTGTCGAGGGTGCGACCGGTAACGCTCGGCTGGAGGCAGCCATCGATCACCGCTTGATGGGGCGGCCCGATCACCTCGGCGACCTTCTCGAAATGTTCAAGCGACGTCATAGTTAGCCTCACGCGACTTGCGAACAGCAGAGGATGTCTTGCGCCTCGTCGATGGTGAGCCGCGCATTCGTCATGGCGTCATGCCCCTGGCTGCTGCGCCGAAGCGGCGGAACAGCGATGTCGAGACCGGGTTTAACTTTGCTCCCCATTCGGGGTGCCACTGTACGCCCAAGCAGAACGTCTCGTCGTCAGGTCCGCGCACCGCCTCGATCAGGCCATCCTCCGCGAAGGCCTCGGGCTGCAGCCCATCGGCGAGGCGCGCGATGCCCTGCCAGTGCAGCGAGTTAACCATCAACTTGTCGTTTCCGATCCAATCGCGCAATCTGCCGCGAAGAGAAACCATGTGGACGGGACCGTACATCTCATCGAGAGGAAGTTCGTACCGCGCGCGGTGGTCTGTGTGGCCGTCCACGTCGTGGACGGCCTGATGCAGGCTGCCGCCTAGGGCCACATTCAATTCCTGGAAACCGCGGCAGATCGCGAACAACGGCGTCTTGCGCTCGACTGCGGCCCTGATGAGCGGAAGGGTCAGCGCGTCGCGCAAAGGGTCAAGCGCATCCGGCTTGATCGGCGTTTCCTCCCCATACTGCTCAGGCGCAACGTTGGAGCGGCTGCCCGTCAGGAGAATCGCATCGGCCACTTCAAGGATGGCCCCGATGTCGGACATGCCGGTACCCACCGGCACGTGCAGAGGCTGGCACTCCGCGACCTCGGCGATCGCAGCCGTATATTTACGGCCCACGGCGTCGAATGTGTAACCTTCGATCAGCGTGGTGCAGGCAGGAACGACGACGATCGGGCGGCTCATGCTGCGAGTTCTCCGGCGACGTCGTTGAGTGTGAGATCGAGCGCGCGACGGATCAGCACCTCTGCTTCGTCGAACTGGGTCTGAGTCCAGATCAGCGGCGGTGCGGTGACCATGGTGTCGGAGACGGCGCGCATGACAAAACCTTCGCGGAAGAAATGGTCGCGGCAGATGAGGCCGACGCGGCCCGGATCGTCGAAGCGGCGGCGCGTGGGTTTGTCGGCGACGAGCTCGATAGCGCCCAGAAGTCCGACAGAGCGAACCTCGCCCACGAGCGGATGGTCCTTGAATTTCGCAAGCAGCTTCGCCAGTGCTGGCCCCCCGAACTCTTTGACGCGCGGGACAAGCTTCTCCTGCTCCGTGATTTCGATATTCTTCAGCGCGACGGCGCAAGCCACGGGGTGACCCGAGAAGGTATAGCCGTGATTGAAGTCGTCGGCGTGCGCCATCAGCGCATCGATGATCTTGTCGTCGACAATGACGCCGGAGAGCGGGATATAGCCCGACGTCACCGCCTTGGCGAAGGTGATGAAGTCGGGGCGGATGCCGTAGTGCTGCGAGGCGAACCACGTGCCGAGGCGGCCGAAGCCCGTGATCACCTCGTCGGCAAGGAGAAGAATCCCATACTTGTCGACGATGCGTTGCACCTCGGGCCAGTAGCTTTCGGGAGCAATCTTGACGCCGCCCGCGCCTTGTACCGGCTCGCCGGCGAACGCAGCAACGTTCTCGGGGCCGACGGCCAGGATTTCGTCCTCTAGCGCGCGCGCGGCGCGAATACCGAAGGCCTCCGGCGATTCCCCGGGCTCTGACTCTCCGTACCAATAGGGATCAATGATGTGGCGAAATCCCTCATAGACCGGGTAGCTATGCGCGTGCACGTGCGCCATGCCGCCCATCGAGCCGGCGGCGATCGTCGACCCGTGATAGGCGCTCTTGCGCGAGATGATGACGCGCCGCTTGGGTTCACCTTTGAGCACCCAATAGTGACGGATCAGACGGATCGCCGTGTCGTTCGCTTCCGAGCCTGACGAGCCATAGAAAACTTGGTTGAGGTTGTCGGGGGCAAGCTCGGCAAGCTTGCGCGACAGCTTCACCACAGGGGGATGCGTGGTGCGGAAGAAGGTGTTGTAGAACGGCAGCTCGAGCATTTGCGCGTAAGCCACCTCGGCGAGCTCTTTCCGGCCGTAGCCGACATTAGCTGTCCACAGGCCCGACATGCCGTCGAGGACGCGCTTGCCGTCGCTGTCCCAGATATAAGGCCCGTCGCCTCGCACTATGACGCGCGCACCGCCTGCCCTAAGCGAGCTGTGATCGGTGAATGGGTGCAGATGGTGAAGAGCGTCGAGCTCTCTGAGTTGCGTCGTTTGGTATTGATTTGTCACTGAGTAACCTCCTGCAAAACGTGACCCGAAGGCGTCCGATCAACGCTGGAAGCTCGCGTGAGGCGTGTAGCCGATGCGAGCGCAGAGAAGCAGGAGCCGCAGTTTGGGATTAAGTCCGCTCAAGGCAATCGCTGTTTGGGAGGCAAACATGACGGCAGGTCGTCGGAGCTTTTTGGCAATCGTTCTCGCGCCGGTCACGCCCACGCCTCCACCTCCCGCTCTATCAGGGGGCTCAGCCTTGACAGGGGCTCGCTTGCGGGTTTGGCTACAGCGAAGACTTTATTGGCTACGGTGTAGAATTGTCAACGCAAACAACACGTAAGACCAGCTCGCGCCCGCGCGGACGTCGGGGGCTCGACCCAAACGCCATCCTGGACGCGGCGTTCGACATGCTGTCGCGCGTGGGCGAGCTCGGCTTCTCGGTGCGCAAGCTCGGCTTCAGTATCGGCGTCGATCCCATGACCGTGCTGCATCACTTCGGCTCTAGAGAAGAGCTGTTGCGGCAGATCGCCGACCGGGCTCTCGCCACAGTCGAGCTGCCGCTGCAGAGCGATGACTGGCGGGCCGATCTGCGCAATGTCGCCGTAGCCTACCGCAACCTCGCCCACCGTCATCCGCGCGTGTTTCACCTGCACTTCCGCTTCCATGCGACGGGGCCTGCCGACCATGCCTCAAGCGAGGTGGTGTATAGCGCTCTGCGCAGTGCCGGGCTCAGCGACGCAGAGGCCGCCGGGCTCGGGCTAGCGTTCTACGCCTTCCTCTTGGGCTATGCCTTGGCTGAGGCCGAAGGGCTGCTGCGCCCGATCAGCGCCCAAGACGAAGCGGAGCTTCGGTCACTCGATCCCCTTGCCTGCCCGGCGACGCTTGCGCTCATCCCGGCCTTCAAGGCGCTCGACCGCAATGCAGCTTTCGATGCCTCAGTCGACGCGTTTCTCGACGGCGTCGCCTGCCGGGTGCAAAGCCGGGAGGCCGGCCGGTGGCCACGACCCGTTCGGTGAACGAGCCGCGACTTTAGGAATGTCGCTGCTTGCGTCGCCGTTAGCTCTTAATCCGCGACATGGTGGGATCGTAGAGCGGCTCGAGGAATACCTCTGCCGGCACGCGCATCGTGGCGACCTCGAGCTCGTAACGGCCGGAAAGCACCTTGGCCCGGTCGACGCCCTGTTCCGGATCGCGGATGTAGCCGTAGCCGATCGAGCGGCCGACCGTATAGCCATAGCCACCACTCGTGAGCCAGCCCACGCGCTTGCCGTCGCGATAGATGGTTTCGCGCCCCAAAAGCACGACCGACGGATCGGCGGTGAACCCTGCGAGCAGGCGCGGCAGCGGCCGGACAGCCTGCGCTTCGAGCGCGGCACGTCCCTTAAATGGCGTGCTCGATTTCAGCTTCGTGGCCCAGCCAAGGCCGGCAACAAGCAGAGAGTGGTCGGGCCCGATATCGGCACCCCAGGATCGATAGCCCTTTTCCAAGCGGAGCGACTCGATGGCGCGGTAGCCGGCGTTGGCGATGCCGTGCTCCTGGCCGGCCGCCATCAGCGCGTCGTAGACGCTCAACGCAAACTCCACCGGTATGTGAAGCTCCCATCCGAGCTCGCCGACATAGGTGACGCGGAGCGCAAGCAGTGGTGCGTTTGCAAGTGCAATCCGCTTCACTCTGCCGAATGGGAAGGCAGCATTGGACATATCGTAATCAGTCAGGCTCTGGATCACTTCGCGTGAGCGAGGGCCCATGACCGAAAGCACGGCATTAGAGGACGTGACATCGACCAGGCGAGCATCGAGCCCCTCCGGGATCGAGCGCGAGATCCAGTCGAAGTCGTGCGTGGCAAAGCCGGTGCCGGTAACGATGTAATATTCGGTTTCAGAGAGCCTGCTGACCGTCAGGTCGCATTCGATCCCGCCGCGATCATTCAGCATCTGGGTATAGACGAGATGACCCGGCGCCCTGGTGACGTCGCCGGCCGCGATCCACGAAAGGGCCTTCTCCGCATCGCGGCCGACCATCAGGAACTTGGTGAATGACGTCTGGTCGAACACCGCGACACGCTCGCGGCAAACCTTGTGCTCGCGCGCAACAGCCTCGAACCAGTTCTGGCGCTCATAGCTGTAGCGGTCCTCGGCCTTCTCCCCGCTCGCAAGATCGACAAACCAGTTGGGCCGTTCCCACCCGAGTTTCTCGCCGAAGCAGGCCCCCTCGCCCTTGAGCCTGTCGTAAAGCGGCGAGCGCCGCAGCGGACGGCCTGAGCGATACTCTTCGTACGGCCAAGCCATCGCGTAGTGCTTGGCATAAGCTTCGAGCGTACGCCTGCGCACCCAGTCGGTATCGAGGTGGTTCTTGCCGAAGCGGCGAATATCGACCGGCCAAAGATCGAAGGGTGGCTCGCCCTTGGCGACCCACTCGGCGAGCGCCATGCCAGCGCCACCGCCTGACGCGATGCCGAAAGCATTGAAGCCGGCGCCGACATACATGCCGCGCACCTCGGGAGCCTCGCCGAGGATGAAGTTGCCGTCGGGCGTGAAGCTTTCCGGGCCATTGATGAACTGCTTGATGCCCGCCGTCTGCATGGCCGGAACGCGGCCTATGGCAAGCTCGAGCAGAGGCTCGAAATGCTCGAGGTCGTCTTCGAGAAGCTGGAACTCAAAGCGATCGGGAAGCCCATCGACGGCCCACGGTATCGGGTTAGGCTCATAACCGCCCATCACCAGCCCGCCGACTTCCTCTTTCCAATAAGTGAGACGATCTGGATCGCGTAGCGTCGGCAGGTTCGGCATCACACCGGCGACTGGCTCAGTGATCAGATATTGGTGCTGCACAGGTACGAGCGGGATGTTGACTCGGGCCATGCGCCCGATATCGCGCGACCATTGGCCGGCGCAGATCACGAGCCTGTCGCAAGCGATGCGTGCTTGGTCGGTGACGACAGCGCGAACGCGTCCACCCTCAGCGTCGATTCCGGTGACCTTCACACCTTCAGCAAGGGTGACGCCTGCGGCTCGCGCCCCTTTTGCTAGGGACATGGTGATGTCGGACGGGGACGCCTGCCCGTCAGTTGGAAGGAAGGCGGCGCCGACCACGTCATCGATTTGCATTAGCGGCCACAATGTTTGCGCCTCCTTCGGACTTAGGAGATGCATCTCGAGTCCGAAGGAGGTGGCGGTGGTCGCCTGCCGCTTCACCTCGGTCCAGCGCTCAGGATTGCAGGCGAGCCGCAACCCGCCGTTGCGCTTCCAACC
>Ga0114129_10010450_pt1 | contig 13238 bp, 14 predicted proteins | sample RhiMetdeltSRZDD1_FD_80071 | JGI IMG/M metagenome (GOLD analysis project Ga0114129, IMG submission 80071) | Populus rhizosphere microbial communities from Tennessee, USA - Rhizosphere MetaG P. deltoides SRZDD1 (version 2) (version 2) | ecosystem: Host-associated > Plants > Roots > Rhizosphere >...
GAGACCTATGCCCGGACGATCGCCTCCCTGCGGCAGACTCTCCGGAGCGTTCGCGATCCGCAGACGGCGCGAACCGTCGAGTCCCAGATCACCGCCCTCGAACGCGAGCGCGCCGGCATGCGCGCGCCCGACCCGGTCCCGGCCGACGTCGCCGCGAATGTCCGAAAAGTCGCGGCGCGGCGCCCCGAGCTCGAAGCCGCCGGTTCGTGACCGAGCTCGAGGAGTTTCTCGCCGCCGAGATCCAGCAGGGCTCCTTTCCGGGCGCCGTCGTGCTCCTGCGCGACGCGGACTCCGCCACGGAGACGGCGGTCGCCGGTCACGCGGTCGTGGATCCGGAGCCGGTTCCCGCCGCCGCTGACACGCTCTTCGATCTCGCCAGCCTGACGAAGCCGCTCGTCTGCGGCGCTCTCGTCGCCGCCGCTCTGCCTACGCTCGATCTCGCTTCGCCTCCGGGCCGTTATCTGCCGGAGTGGAAGGCGTCGCGCTACGACGGCATCACTCTCGAGTCGCTGCTCACTCATACTTCCGGGCTCCCGGCCTGGTATCCCGTGTACGCGCGCGGCGAAGGCGCCGCCGCCTATCGCCGGACGCTCGCGGCGATCGAGCCGGAGGCGACGCCGGGCGGAAGAGTGATCTACAGCGACCTGAACTTCCTGGTCCTCGGAGACGTGCTCGAGACCCACTTCTCGGCTCCGCTCGATGCCGCCTTCGCCTCGTTGGTCGCCCAACCGGCCGGCTCCGGCGCGCGATTTCTGCCGGAGCCGACGGCCTCCGCCGCCGCCACCGAGAGGGGCGACGCGACCGAGCGGCGCATGGCGGCCGCCCTCGGGATCTCCTACCCGCGCTTTCGAACCGGTGTCGTCCGCGGAGAGGTGCACGACGGAAACGCGTACCGTCGCGGCGGAGTCGCCGGCAACGCCGGACTCTTCGGGACCGCCGAAGACGTGTGGCGGCTCGCGCGCGGGTGGCTCGATTCTCGGAGTGATCTGATCCGCGACCGGACGCCCGACCTCCCGGAAGCGCGCGGTCTCGCCTGGCAGGGGCGGCGGGGAGCCGGGTCCGCGGTCGATGCGATGCCGGATCGCGCCTTCGGTCACACGGGCTTCACCGGGACGTCCGTGTGGATCGATCCGGACGCGGGACGGATCGCCGTGCTCCTGACGAACCGGATCCACCCCGAGGCGCGGGACGTCGATTTCAACGCCGTCCGGAGGCGCTTCCACGAGAGGGTCTGGCGACCCGGCGCGTGAATCCAAATCCTTTCGCGTGGTATAGATACGAGTGATGGTCTCCTCGAACGAAATCGTCATTCTGGAGGGCGCCCGGACCCCGATGGCCGAGTACAACGGGCACTTTTCGGAGGTCTCCGCCATCGATCTCGGCGCGATCGCCGCGCGCGAGGCGCTCGACCGGTCCGGGACCCAGCCGTCGGAGGTCGATCACGTCATTTTCGGCAACGCGCTCCAGACGTCCGGCGACGCGATCTACGGCGCGCGCCACGTCGGCTTGAAGTCCGGCGTTCCCAAGGAGGTCCCGGCGCTCACCGTCAACCGGCTCTGCGGATCGGGCTTCGAGTCCATCGTGCAGGGCGCCCACCGGATCCTGCTCGGGGAAGCCACGACGGTGCTCGCCGGCGGCATGGAGAACATGTCCCAGGCGCCGTACGTGATCCGAGGGGCGCGCCGGGGCTTGAAGCTGGGAGGCGGACAGCTCGAGGACTCGCTGATGGTCGCCCTCCTCGACAGCTGGTGCGGTCTCTACATGGCTCAGACGTCCGATCGCGTCGCCGCGAAGTACGGAATCTCCCGCGAGGAGCAGGACGAGTACGCGCTGTCGTCGCAGACCCGCGCGGCCGCGGCGTGGGAGGCCTGCCGGTTGTCGGAAGAGGTGGTTCCGGTCGAAGCGAAAGCGGGCCGCAAGGCGGTTCGGGTCGAGCGCGACGACCACATGCGTCCCGACACGACGCTCGAGGCCCTCGCGAAGCTCGCGCCGTCGTTCGGCAAGGACGGCCAGGTGACCGCCGGCAATGCGTCGGGAATCGTGGACGGGGCGGCGGCGGTCGTCGTGACCTCGGCCGAGAACGCGCGGCGCAAGGGCGTGAAGCCCCTCGTGAAACTCGTCTCCTGGGCCGTCGTGGGCGTCGAGCCGGAGCTCATGGGTCTCGGGCCGGCGCCGGCGGCTCGTGCCGCCCTGGAGAAGGCGGGCCTCACGAAAGACGACGTCGACCTCTGGGAGATCAACGAGGCCTTCGCGGGACAGATCCTCGGCGTCATCGCCGAGCTCGGCCTCGATCGCGAGAAGTTGAACGTGAACGGCGGCGCGATCGCGCTCGGGCATCCGCTCGCAGCGACCGGAACCCGGTTGACGCTGACCCTCGCCAAGGAGCTTCGCCGGCGCGGAGGGCGTTACGGCGTCGCCGGCGCGTGCATCGGCGGCGGACAGGGCATCGCGGTCGTGCTCGAGTCCCTCGCACCGTAGCGCACCTTGCTGACCTGGACGGAAAGGATCCTCTCCGTTCCGGTCCGCACGGCGGCGGTGCGGGAGTTCCTGCGCGAGCTGTCGTTGAAGGGATGGGGCGACCTGAACGGGATGCTCGCGACCTTGAACGACGGTGAGCTCTGTCGACAGTCCCTCGAATACTGGCTCGAACGCGAGTGGATCACCGTCGCGCCCAACTCGCCGTTGACGGCGCTCGTCGGTCCGGCCTGGTCGCGGCAACTCACCGTACGTGAGTTCTGCGGAGAGGAGCCGGAGGAAGATTTCGGTGAGTTCGACGCCCTCACCCCCGGTCCCTCTCCCGAGGGGAACGGGGAGGAGGAAGGGGAGGGCAATGAAGATCAATAAGGTCGGGGTCCTGGGGGCGGGGCTCATGGGCTCCGGGATCGCCGAGGTCTGCGCGAAGAGCGGTTACGAGACCGTCGTCCGCGAGGTTTCCGACGAGCTCGCGCGGAAGGGCGTCTCGCGCATCGAGTCGTCGCTGGCGAAAGCGGTCGAGCGCGGCAAGCTCGCCGCCGGCGATCGCGACGCGACGCGCGGCCGCCTCACGGCGACGACCCTCCTCCAGGATCTCGCGGGCTGCGACCTCGTCATCGAAGCGGTCGTCGAGAACCTGGACGCCAAGAAGGAGATCTTTCGCCAGCTCGACGCGATCTGCGGAAAGAGCGCGATCTTCTGCTCCAACACGTCGTCGCTCACGATCACGGAGCTGTCCGCTTCGACGGGGCGACCCGACCGCTTCGCCGGGCTCCACTTTTTCAATCCCGTTCCGGTCATGAAGCTCGTCGAGGTCGTGCGGACGATTTCGACCTCCGACGAGACGATCGAGACGCTGCTCGATTTCGCGAGATCCCTCGGCAAGGAACCCGTCCTCGCGAAGGACAACTCCGGGTTCATCGTCAATCGGCTGCTCGTCCCGTATCTGCTCGACGCCGTCCGGGCGCTCGAGGAGGGCGTCGGCAGCGCGGAGGACATCGACAAGGGAATGGAGCTCGGATGCGGACATCCGATGGGGCCCTTGAAGCTCCTCGACTTCGTGGGCCTCGATACGACCTACGCGATCGCCGAGATCATGTTCGCGGAGTACCGCGAGAAGCGATTCGCTCCGCCGCCGTTACTCAAGCGGATGGTCCTCGCCGGCCGCTACGGAAAGAAATCCGGCCGGGGCTTCTACGAGTACGGGTCGTGAGCGGGTTCGTCCGGACGGTGAACCCCGAGGAGGGCATCCGGGTCCTCACCGTCGACCGCCCCGAGAAGCTGAACGCGCTGAACTCGCAGGTGCTCGAGGAGCTCCGTCGCGAGATCTCGGCGGCGGAGACGGACTCGACCCTCCGGTGTCTCGTGATCACCGGCGCCGGGGAAAAGGCGTTCATCGCCGGCGCCGACATCGGAGAGCTCGCGATGCTGACTCCGATCGAAGGGCGCGAGCACTCCCGGCGAGGCCAGGCGCTCGTGGACTCGATCGAGCGGCTTCCGGTCCCCACGATCGCGGCGATCAACGGGTACGCGTACGGGGGCGGGCTGGAGCTCGCGATGGCTTGCGCGATCCGGGTCGCCTCGGAGAACGCGCGCATGGGTCTTCCCGAGACCTCGCTCGGCATCATCCCGGGCTACGGCGGAACGCAGCGCCTCGCGCGCCACGTCGGCCGGGCCCGGGCGTTCGAGCTCGTCCTGACGTCGGAGAAGGGGTTGACCGCTGCCGAAGCGGAACGCATCGGTCTCATCAACCGGGTCGTACCGCCGGGAGAGGCGCTCTCCGCCGCGCTCGAGATCGCCCGGAAGATCCGCGCCAACGGTCCGACCGCGTGCCGCTACGCCCTCGAGGCGATCCGGCGGGGACTCGACATGCCCCTCGCCGAGGGACAGGTACTCGAGGCGACTCTGTTCGGCCTTTGCGCGGCGACCGAGGACATGAAGGAAGGGATGACCGCATTCCTGGAGAAGCGGCCGGCGAAGTTCACCGGAGAATGACGGGAGAGAAACCGCGAGCCCGGCGCGGCGCCGGGGTCAATGTGACGTTAAGGAATCCGAACCGGAACACCGTCACCTGATAAACTCGAATCCCGTGCATCCGCCCGAGTCCGACCTCATCTACGACTGGAACCGGGCCGGGGGAGCGGTCTTCCCGGCGCGCGGCAAGGTCGAGCTCGACGACGAGACTCTGCGCGACGGCCTCCAGTCCCCCTCGGTCAAGAGCCCTCCGATCGACCAGAAGCTTCGGCTCCTCCACCTGATGGAGGCCCTCGGAATCGACTCGGTCGACATCGGACTCCCGGGCGCGGGTCCGCACGTCGTCGCGACGGTGACGCGCCTCGCGCGCGAGATCGTCGACAACGGCATGAAGATCCGGCCCAACTGCGCGGCGCGCACGGTCGAGGCCGACATCCTCCCGATCATCGACATCTCCCAGAAGGTCGGGCTCCCGATCGAGGTCGCCTGCTTCATCGGCTCCTCGCCGATCCGTCAGTACGCCGAGGACTGGGATCTCGACCGCATGCTGCGGCTGTCGGAAGATGCGGTCTCGCTCGCGGTCCGCGAGGGACTTCCGGTCATGTACGTCACCGAGGACACGATCCGCGCGCAGCCCGACCACGTCCGCGCGCTGTACACGACCGCGTTGCGCGCCGGAGCGAAGCGCATCTGCGTCTGCGACACGGTCGGCCACGCGACTCCGAATGGCGTTCAGAACCTGATCCGTTTCGTTTCCGACCTGGTCGACGAGGTGAATCCCCAGGCAAAGATCGACTGGCACGGACACCAGGACCGCGGGTTCGGCCTGCAGAACGCGTTGTGGGCGCTCGAGGCCGGCGCCCACCGGGTGCACGCTTGCGCGATCGGGATCGGCGAGCGCGTCGGAAACACGCCGATGGACCAGCTCCTGGTGAACCTGCAGCTTCTCGGATGGATCGACCGCGACCTGACGAAGCTCCACGAGTACTGCGAGCTCGCGTCGGAGGCGACCGGTGTGCCGATACCCGACAACTACCCGATCGTGGGCCGCGACGCGTTCCGCACCGGCACCGGAGTCCACGCGGCGGCGATCATCAAGGCCCGCAAGAAGGGGGACGACTGGCTGGCGGACCGAGTCTATTCCGGTGTTCCGGCGAGCATGGTCGGCCGGAAACAGACGATCGAGATCGGCCCGATGAGCGGGATCTCGAACGTCCAGTGCTGGCTGGAAGACCACGGCATCCCGGCGCGGCCCGACCTCGTCGAGGCGATCTTCCAGCGCGCGAAGCAGAGCGACCGCATCCTGACGGACGACGAGATCCTTTCCTTCGTGCACGGGCTCACCCCCGCGGCGGCCGCGCGCTGAGTCCCCCTCGGGGTGACTTTCTCGCGCGGGTGCTTCCCACATACCTCGATCACCTCGCCGTCGAGAGGGGTCTCTCGCGCGCGAGCGTCGATGCGTACCGCCGCGACCTGGAAGCGTTCGGCAAGTGGCTGGCCGGCGCGCGCACCTCGGCGGCGAAGGCGCGGCGCGGTGAGCTCATCTCCTATTTGCGTCACCTGCGCGCGCGCGGTCTCTCCTCGCGCTCCGCGTCGCGGGCGCTGTCGGCCGTGCGGGGCTTCTACCGATTCGCGACGGCGCACCTCGAGTTCGCCGGCGACCCGACCGACGACGTTTCGAATCCGAAAGCGGGCTTCGCTCTGCCGAAGACCCTGACCGAGAGGGAGGTCAACGACCTTCTCGCGACGCCCGACGTCGCACTCCCGCTCGGGCTCCGGGATCGCGCCATGCTCGAGCTCCTCTACGCCTCGGGGCTGCGGGTCTCGGAGCTCGTCGGCCTCCCGCGCGATCGCGTGGACCTGGACGCCGGGATCCTTCGTGTGTCGGGGAAAGGAGGCCGCGAGCGGCTCGTCCCCTTCGGCGCGTCGGCGCGGGATTGGGTCCGGCGCTATCTCGCCCAGGTCCGGCCCGCGCTCGACCGCAAGGGACGGGCGGAGCTCTTTCTCTCCACCCGCGGGGCGGCGATGACCCGGCAGCGGTTCTGGCAGCTGATCGAGGGCTACGGACGGCGGGCGGGGATCCGCCGTAAGCTCGCCCCCCACTCGATCCGCCACGCCTTCGCGACCCACCTGCTCGACCGCGGCGCGGACCTCCGGGCGCTCCAGATGATGCTCGGACACGCGGATATCTCGACCACTCAGATCTATACGCGGGTCTCGGCCGGGCGCCTCCGCGCGGTTTATGACAAATATCACCCCCGCGCCCGGGCGGGGAACCGTGGCAAGATTCAGGGATGATCCGGGGGGAATTCGCGGTCGGAAAGGGGAGTTTGCCCTCCCGAATGCTCCGGTCCGGAGTCCTTTTCGCGGCGGCCGCTCTGGCCGGCCTCTGCGCGCTTCCGGCGCGGGCGGAGCTCATCGTCTTTTCGGACGGGCGGGTCACCAAGGCCGACGGCTACCGGGTCGACGGCGACGAGGTGGAGATCCGGCTTCGTGGCGGCGGAAGCTACCGGGTCGACGCGTCGCTCGTCGAACGGATCGTCGAAGACGAGGTCGAGGTCTCCGAGGTCGAGGTCCACGAGGTGGGATTCGACGACAAAGTCGCGTACGACCTCTCCTACCAGGAAGACCGCAAGCCGCTCTTCGCCACGCCCTACGACGCGATCATCCAGGCGGAGGCGAAAAAGCACGGCGTGGACGCGGCGCTCGTCTCGGCGGTCATCCGGGCGGAGTCGAACTACGAGCCGCGGGCGCTCTCCCGCAAGGGAGCGCGGGGCCTCATGCAGCTCATGCCCGCCACTGCGAGACGCCTCGAAGTCCGGAAGCCGTTCGATCCTGCGGCGAACGTCGCGGGGGGAGTGAAATACCTGAAAGAGCTCGCGGAGCGATTCAAGCACCGTCCCGAGCTCGTCCTCGCCGCGTACAACGCCGGCGAGCACGCGGTCGAGGCGTACGGCGGAGTTCCTCCTTACCGGGAGACGGTCGGATACGTGAAGAAGATCCTCTCCTGGTGGACGCCGGCCCTCGCCGCCACCGTCGCGCCGGCGGCCGGCGCGGCCGCGCCGTCGAGCGGTCCTTCGGACACCGGCAGCCGCTGACCCGCGTCTTCCCGGCGTCCGGGTCGATCTTCCGGCCGCCCGCCGACTGTGACGCGCCTCACACGGATCGTCGCTTCGACCTTCGTCGCCCTTTTTCGCGGTTCGCACCGAGGTTAAAGTTGTCCGCAGTGCGAATCGACCGACCGGGGAGCGGGTCTCTCTCGAATTGAAGAAGGAGGCGGGTATGAATCGGAAGTCGACCCCGGGTCTTGCCCTGACTTTGGCTATGGCGCTCTTTTCGTTCCTGGTCGCGCGCCCGGGTTCGGCGGGCGTGATCATCAACGATGCGGTGCCCTTCGAGCAGACCGTTTCCATCCCGTGCGCCAACGGCGGCGCGGGCGAGAATGTCGTCATATCCGGCTTCCTGCACGTTCTCATCACCGCGACGCTCGACGCGAGCGGAAACATTCACACGACGACTCACTTCCAGCCGATGGGCGTGGCCGGCACCGGCCAGACGACGGGAGACGTGTATCGAGCGACCGGGATCACGCGGGACGAGGCGAACGGTCTCCAAGTCCCGTTCGAAGCCACGGCCGTCAACAACTTCCGGATCATCGGACCCGGCAAGGGCAACAACTTCCTCGTCCACGAGGTGGCTCACGTGACGGTCAACGCGATCGGGGAAACGACGGTCAACTTCGACCAGCTGACCGGTGCATGTAAATAGCAGCCTGCGGCGCGCTCACTCCATCGCGAGGCGCGCCAGGTAACCCTTCTCCCGGACCCGGCCCAGCATCCAGCCGAAGAACCCGCCCGCGGCGGCGAGGTAGACGGCGTTCAGCGCGAACGCCGGCAGCAACGGCGCGAGCTCCGGACGGCCGTTCGCGAGAGTGGCGCGCATTCCCTCGAAGACGTGGGTCGAGGGAAGGAGAAGCGCAACTCCGCGCAGCCAGGACGGCAGAACGCCGAGCGGATAGAACACCGCCGATATGGGCTGCAGCAGGAACGGCGTGCCCCAGATCAGGGCTTCCGCCGCGTGGCCGAACCGGAGGATGACCGCCATCGTGCACATCCCCACGGCCCAGCCGAAGAGGAGAAGGCTCGCGAAGTAGGGGAGGAGAGCCGGACCCAGGAGGAGAAGGTCGAACCGATACAGAACGAAAGCCAGGATTCCCAGCACCGCAGTCGAGAGGAGAGCGCGGATCAAGCCCAGAAGACAGGTCGCCAGCACGACCTCGCCGATCCGGACCGGCGCGATGAACACGTTCAGCAGGTTGCGGACCCAGATCTCCTCCGTCAGCGAGAGCGTGATCGCCTGCTGGGACCGGTAGAAAACGTCCCAGAAGATGAGGCCGCCGAGCAGGAAAAGGACGGCCCGGGGCGCTCCGACGCGCTGAAAGTAGACGCTGACGAAACCCCATACCAGGAGATCCATCACCGGCCAGAAGAAAATCTCCATGGAACGGGCGAGGCTGCGGCGGTACAGATAGAGGTAGCGGAGAAGCAGCGCTCCGACCCGGTTCCACACGCTCAGTCCCGGAGCGCGCCGCCGCGCGCGATCGTGATGAAGACCTTCTCGAGCGATTCGGCATCCGCACGCTCGAGGATCTCGCGCGGCGTTCCCTCCGCGACCATGCGTCCGTGCATGAGAAAAATGACGCGGTCGCAGACGAGCTCGATTTCGCGCATGTTGTGCGACGTGTAGATCATCGTGACGCCGCGCTCCCGCTGAACCCGCTTCAGCGCATTGCGCACCTTCTCCGCGATGTCGGGATCCAGGCTGGCGGTCGGCTCGTCCAGGAACAGCACCTGCGGATCGTTCAGAAAGGCCTTACAGAGGTTCACGCGGGTCACCTGGCCGGACGACAGTTTCCCCGTAACCGTGTGGATCACCTCCGGAATCTCGAAGAGCGCCAGCAGCTCTGCGATCCGGCGTCGCCGGTCCGGGACGCCGTAGAGCCGGCCGAAGACGTCCAGGTTCTCGCGCACCGAGAGGTTGAACGGCAGCGAGATGTATGCGGAGGAGAAGTTGACCCGCTGCAGGATCTCGCGCCGATGGCGCGCGAGCTCGAGGCCGAAAACCCGGATCCGCCCCGACGTCGGGGCCGTCAGGCCGAGCATCAGCTGGATCGTCGTCGTCTTGCCGGCGCCGTTGGGTCCCAGGAGTCCCAGAATCTCGCCCCGACGGGCCGAGAACGACAGGTCGTCGACCGCGGTCAGGCCGTCGAATCTCTTCGTGAGGTGCTCGACCTCGAGGACGATTCCCGGTTCCGGCACTTGGGACTTGGGACTGGGGACTCGGATCCAGCCTACGGCACGAGCGCGATGATTCGGAGAGGCCCGCCGGAGCCGCCGGCGATCTTCATCGGGAGCGCCACGACCCACGCGCCGCGCTCGGGTAGCGCCTCCAGCGCATCGAGGTTCTCGAGCCCCGGCACGTCGTTCTCCGCCGCGAGCCGATGGACCGGGAAATCCGTCGACGGACCGTGGTCGATGGACGCCGTGTCGACACCGATCGCCCCGACCCGCCGGTCGCGAAGGAGGAAACGGACGGCCTCGGCGCCGTAAGACGGGAAGTGCAGGTTCGACGCGTCGCCCGGGGTATCGTCGCCCATGTACCGCTTGCGGTCGGGCCACCGCTTGCTCCATCCGGTTCGGAGCAGGAGGATCGCTCCGCCCGGGATCGTTCCGTGCTTCTTTTCCCACGCGCGCACGTCGGCGAGCGAGAGCCGGTAATCCGGATCCGGGGCGGCGGCTTCAGAGACGTCGATGACGACCGCCGGCGAGACCAGTTGTCGAACCGGAATCTGGTCGGCGGTCTTCCGTCCCCGCCCGAAGTGGATCGGCGCGTCGAGGTGCGTCCCGCCGTGCTCGGGCGCGCAGAACGAGTTGGCCGAGTAGAACCAGCCGCCGGGAGTCATCCCCGTCGTGAGCGTCGTGAGCTCGAACTTCGTCGGCGACGTCGGCCAGTAGATGGTGTCGCGGTCGAAGGGGTGAGTCAGGTCCACGACTTTCGCGGTGCGCAGATCGGGGGACGCCGGCCGGGGCCGGGCCTGCGCTTCGGCGGCGGCGGACACGGCGGTGAAGGCAGCGGCAGCGACGATTCCGGACCACTTTGGGTTCATGACGACTCCTCGGGCGCGCCTCCTGCGCGCGCCAGCTGCTCCATCTTGATCGACCCCGCCTTGAAGTTGCGCGCGGAATTCAACATTTTCGAGACCGTCGCATCGAAGGTCGGCGAGCCGCCCTTCTGGAAACGGAGAGGGTTCACGCGCGCCACGACGAACGCGCGAAGGTAGGGACTCTGCATGCCCCGCTCCTTCAGCGCGGTCACGGCGTCGGTGACCGCCCGGTCGAGCTCGAGGATCTTGCCGGCGCGCTCCTTGCGGAGCCCGAGGGCCTTCCGCAGGGCCGAGTCGAAGAAGCCGTCGACCTTCTTCAGCACCGGGTGGTACGCGCCGCCCGAGAAGCGGCCGTTCTCCTCGTAGCAGAGGCCGAGCGTCAGGAACGCGGGCTCCTCGAACTCCAGGGCGTAATGTGCCTCGGACGCGCTCGGGTCCTTTTCCGCGAGGTCGCGCGCCATGCGGACGGTCTCGAGGGACTTCTCGCGGAGGTTGTGCGCTTTCTCCGTGTTCAACGCGAGGATCTTGTAGGCGAGCTCGGGGTCCGGCAGCACCAGCGCGGTCACCGACTTCCCTCCGAGCGCGCGGAGCGCCGAGAGGCGGTGGTGGCCGTTCGGAGTCCAGTAGGTGGCTTCCGGCGTGCGGACGGTGATGATCGGATCGAGGAAGCGGTCGAGCCGGTCGATCACCGCGGCGAGCCGCTTGACGTGGGCCGGGGAGACGTCGCGCTGAAAGGGAGTCGGCGCGACCTTGTCGATCGGAAGGCCGGCGAGCACCTGCCAACGCCCGCCGAGCGGATCGCGGAATACGCCGAGGACCGATCCGCCGTCGGCCTCGATTAGGGAAACGAGCTTCTCGACCTCGGCGGGCGCCTCCCGGGGGGCGAGCTCGCCCGCGGAAAGTCCCCGCGAGGCAGGTTCCGCGCTCTTCTTCTTCTTCCGCGGCGGCATCGCAGCGCTCCGGCCCGACCTATATTGTCACGCGGTGACCAAAGGAAACTGGCCGATCGGAATCCGCGACGTGCTCGAAGCGCGCCGGAGGATCCGCCCGTACATCCGCGCCACGCCGCTGCGGCGGTACGCGCCGCTCGACGCGGCGGTCGGGGGCGACCTGCGCGTCTGGGTCAAGCACGAGAACCACAACCCCACGAACGCCTTCAAGGCGCGCAACGCGATCTCGGTCCTGACGGCTCTTCCCGACGAGGTGCGAAGGAGGGGGATCGTCGCGGCCTCCCGCGGCAACTGGGGCCAGGGCCTGGCGTGGGCCGGAGCGCTCTTCGGATCGCCCATCGTCGTCTGCGTTCCGGTCGGAAACAACCCCGAGAAGAACGAGGCCATGCGCGGCTTCGGCGCCGAAGTCATCGAGGAAGGCCGGGACTACGACGAGTCGGTCGAGGTCGCGCTCCGCATCCTCGGCGAGCGCGGGCTCACGATGGTCCACGCGACGAACGATCCGCTCGTGACCGCCGGTGCGGCGACGCTCACCCTGGAGATCCTCGAGGAGCGGCCCGACGTCGAGGCGATCGTGGTCGCGGTGGGAGGCGGATCTCAGGCGGTCGGGGCGTTGACGGTCGCCCGCGCTCTCGCCCCGGGCGTAAAGGTCTACGCCGTGCAGGCCGAGGGCGCCTCCGCGATCCACGACTCGTGGCACGCCGGCCGGATGCTGACGCGGGACTCCGCCGACACGTTCGCCGACGGTCTCGCGACCCGCCAGCCCTACGAGGGCACCTTCTGGGCGCTCCGGGAGGGGCTGGCCGGCTTCGTGACGGTGACCGAGGGGGAGCTCGCCGACGCGGTCCGGCTCCTGCTGTCGACGACGCACAACCTCGCGGAGGGCGCCGGTGCGGCCGGGCTCGCCGGAGTACGGCGTCTCACGGGCGAGCTCGCACGGAAAGACGTCGCGGTGATTCTCTCCGGCGGCAACATGGACGCGGCGACTCTCCGGCGGGTGATGACACACCAGATATGAGCACGGTCAGGCCGAAAAAGCCTTTGCTTCAATAACGGTGGCGAGGCCGTCGCGTCGCGGTTTTCTGAGTCGCGGCGCGAGGAGTCTCCCGAAGTAATCGAGGGAGGAGCCTCGCGCCGCGCGAGCTCGAGCGCTGCGAGGGATCAGACGAGCGGTCGAGCCGAGTCTTGGCGAGCCGCTCGCCGGCGCGTGAGCGGGTCCCGAGCGAGCGAGAGCGACCCATCGATATACTTCGCCGCGATCCGAAATCGATCGATTGCGCAGGAGGACGTGTGAGGTCTTTCGTGAGAGGTCTCGGGATCGCCGTCGCCCTGATCCTGGGCATTTCGCCCGGCTCGCCCGCCGCGGAGAAGAAATCCGAGGCGCCCGGTGAGGAGAAACCGAAGTCGTTCGATGACCGCTTCGCCGGACTGGAGTTCCGCTGCATCGGTCCCTACCGGGGCGGCCGCTCGATCGCGGTCGCGGGCGTGCGTCGTCACCCCCTGACGTATTACTTCGGCGGCGCGGGCGGCGGCGTCTGGAAGACGACCGACGGCGGTTCCAACTGGGAGTCGGTGTCCGACAAGACGTTCAAGACCGGTTCGGTCGGCGCGATCGCGGTCTCGGAGTCCGACCCGAACGTGGTCTACGTCGGGATGGGAGAGTCGCATATCCGCGGCAA
>Ga0114129_10010451_pt1 | contig 13238 bp, 14 predicted proteins | sample RhiMetdeltSRZDD1_FD_80071 | JGI IMG/M metagenome (GOLD analysis project Ga0114129, IMG submission 80071) | Populus rhizosphere microbial communities from Tennessee, USA - Rhizosphere MetaG P. deltoides SRZDD1 (version 2) (version 2) | ecosystem: Host-associated > Plants > Roots > Rhizosphere >...
CGCATCTACAATCTGCTTCTATTTACCCAACACGCGCTGAAGGTCCTTTTCGTTGTCATTACAGATCGACTCCAGCAGATCGCCATCCAGAAAAAGCTGCGGCACAATCGTAACCGTCCAGGGTCGGGTATACGCCTTGGGATCTTCGAATGTGAATTGAATCTCCATGTGCCCATAGTCTCGGCGGCGAAAGCGCTCGGTCATCCGCAGGGCTTCGGTGTGGGGGTGGCCGGAAAAATCAAGCCAGGTTTTGTCGTTATATCCGGTCGTTTCCACTACCAGCGTGTCACCTTCCCAATGTCCGACGGAGTAACCCATGAAGGTCGGGTCCGCATCCTTGGAAAGAACGCGGCCATCTGTAAAGATTTGCCGGTAGATTGTCGAGTTCTCATAGAGGATCACTATCAGGCCTGGAGTTTGGATCAGCTTCCAGGGAACGGGAAACGAGCTGATCATGGGCCCGCTCGGAAGGCATCGCGTGTAGGGGAAGTCCTTGGAAAGGTCCGCCACTCCGCGCTGGTTGAATAACTTGGCCGCCCACGGTTGCATGGGCACCTCTTCCGGCTTGAGGTCGGCGGCGATGTTGTTCAGATACTTTGGCGGGATACCGGTGTTCGCAGGGCCTGGATTCGGCATCCACCACATCCCGGATAGATCCGGTTTGCCATCGGGAACTCGCGGCGCCGGCGCTGCCAAGTTGGGCTTGCCGTCGGCCGTTCGGGGGATGTTCGGGTGCTTGACGTTCTCCCATTGGGCGAGGGCGGGCGCAGCGCACAGCATTCCCACCAGCAACAAACGCGTTATCTTCATTTGCTCACCTCTCGGTCACGCGAGCGCCGCGGAGGGTGTTTTCTAATCCATAATTCCCCTCGTGACAGGCGTATTCCCATAGTGGACCCGTGATCTTCTTCACAGGCACTTCTCCCGACCAGGGCTTGGTCCACATCCCCGGATCTTCCACCGTGAACTGGTAAAGAATGGTGTCTTCGTCAGTGCGCGTGAGACGTTCAATCACGTGCAAGTTCTGAGCTCCCTCGAAAGGAGTCTGATCGGTGAAATTGGTGGTGTCGACGATTAGCGTGTTGCCATCCCAACGACCGATCGAGTCGCCCATCCACTGACGAATATTCTTGGGGAGATGTGGACGCCCGTCCAAGCGAATGATGCGGACGTCGTGAATCTCCTCAGCTTCAATCGCCACGTATCCAGGAGCCTGCACGATCTGAAAATTGCTGTTGTAGCGAGTGGGCAGCAGCGGCGGTCCAACATTATCCCGAGCTATACAGCGCGCGCCCAACGGCCGGCTCTCAGGGCCGTCAAATTCATGTCCGTTTTCCCTAGCCGCCATCTCGGCGAGTCTCTTTCGGGCTTCCGACGTCAAGGGAGGGATGGTTCCTTCCGGTCCGACAATCAGCGAGGTTCGCCGGTTCCACGCAAGGGTGGACTGGAGCCAGTCCAGTCCGAACTGGGCGTGATCGTAATGTACATATTCCGGCAATGCGCCTGGGACGCCCGAATGGTTCGCAGGCGGCTCGCCCTCAACATAGTTCACAGCGAGGCGATCGCGTTGCCGCTTCTGGATGGCTGCCAACTCCGCTTGCGTATAGAATTCTTTCCCGGCGAACTCCTTGGGCCGCTGCAAGGGTGTCACCGTGTTGTTGGTCCATACCCCTTGAAGGTCGGGCTGGCCGTCGGGCGTACGTGGCGGATTCCAGGTTCCCTTAACTACAGCTGCAGTCTTCGCCTTCGGTGTTTCTTTTGTCGTCTGGCCCGCAGCCGGTACGATCGCGAGGGCCAGTGCAATGATTGATGTAAGGACGCGATTTCTCATTGAACATCTCTCTTAAGCGCTGCCAACTCCGCTTCGGTGCGCAACGTCATGACGCCCATTTGGCTCGATCGATAGACCGGTACGATGACCTGCAATCTTCCATCCCGCTCGAGCAGCGAGATGTGACGGATTTCCGTGCCATGTACCGGCAGTTCGAACATAGTCCACTAAGCCGCTGCTGCTCGTTAAGACCGTCCGCCCCTTGTCGGGCGAACGCGTAGTTCGCGCACACAATCAGAAGGCACAGAAACAGCAAGGCGCTGCGCGTCATTCTTTTCCTCCGAAACTCGTTATTTTTCGACAACTGTACGCCTTGAAAACCGTTTCAGCTATGAATTGTTGGCACTAATTTGCACGGGGAATCCGTCTGGATCCAGAACATGGAAACCGAAGCCGCCTCCCTGCTGATCAATCGGAGTGGCTCCTCGCGCCTTGAGATCCGCGCTCACGGAATCCTTGTTGAAGTTATCGACGCCGATGGCAAAATGGTCCACTTTGGCCGCCGGCTTACCCTCACGCAGCACCAGAAAGTCTTTACCAAACATGAGCTGGTTGTTCCCGTCTCGTTTGTTGACTGTGCAACTGAATACGCGTTGGTAGAAATCGGTTGATCGTTGCAGATTACTGACGAACAGAGAGACGTGATTGATACTATTGCCCTGGAATCCTGCAGCCTCAGCAGCACTGGAACCGGCCGCCAACAGCGCCAATCCTTGTACTAGCTGCCGCCGTGACAATTTCCCTTTCTCATAAGCTTCCAATAGCTTCGAAATCCAGTTGGTCATAGAATCCTCCTGAGTGCCGGGAGCTTTTGCTCGGCGCGCGCATCGTTTATGGTCTGATCAAGAAACCCTTACCGGTGTCCTCGCGGTGTGCAAAGTGACAGTTGGCACAGTTTTTCTGAATAGCGGAATATGACGCTTGTGCTGCCTTCATATCATTGCTTTTTGCCGCCGTACCAACAGCAGATGCGGCAACTCTCGCAGCCGTCGCGAATTTGACCGCATCTTGAGTGTCCAGCGGAGCCCAAAACGCTTCCGTCTCTGTGAACAGTCCTTCCAATTTGGCGGCATCAGCGGCGGCAGCGGCAGCGCTATTCGCATCCAGACTCTTCTTCAGACTGGCGAAGGTTGTTCCGACATCCTTCATTACCTGGTTATACGGTCTGTGTTGCTGCGCGAATGCCGTGGCTACGGCCACGAGTACAACAGCCGCGATCGTGATTAAATGAAATCTTCGGCTCATCTTTTCCTCTAAGCGTTTTAAGGTGACACTGTAATTGTGGCAACCATTCCATACTGACCATGAGTTTCGCAAAAGTATTGGTACTTTCCCGGCACCGTGAACGTGTGCGTTGCTGATTCACCGTTGCGGAGAAACGGCGTCCTCCATTTTTCGGCACCTGCAGGCAGGATGGCCTGGGCTTGGGGTGTTTCCCACTCTGGATCAGCCGTCGAAGTATGCCGGGGACCATCCTCACCGGAGACGTTGACCCATTTGACAGTCGTACCCACCTTGATCGTGAGGTTCGCCGGTTCGAATCGGAAAGTCGGCCCTTCTTTTCCAGACAGTTCGTGCATCTGCACGACGACCTCGGTAGGTTTTGCGTTTGAACCGGCAGTAGTCACAGACCCGGGAGCGACAGAAGCCACACTAGTGGGCGCCGGGGCAGCCTTTTTCGCGAACAGATCTTTAAGATCCACGTTTAGCGCTGTCTCAGTTTTGGCAGTTACGGTAACCTCACGGATCAACTCTCCCAGATACTCATGCCAGACTTTGACCTGATACTTCCCCGGGGGCAGATCCGGAATCGAAAACTTCCCGTTATCATCGGTCACAGCGTAATAAGGATTGTCAACGATCACCACGTGACCCTGCATCCAGCTGTGAACGGCGCACTCTACATAAACGGAGCCTATCTTATCGAGTTTCTGCTTGTTCACTTGGCCTTGGACAGGTTGTGCGATGTTGAAGAGGCTGCTGTCGCCCTGCAGAAATTGGATGTTGTGCAGTATCGGATCGCTGTTGCGCAGAATAATCTCGCTGTTAACCGCCATGACTTGGACATGGGGTGAGTACTCGCACTTCTTCTGATCGATTTGCGCATTCTGAGCGGCAGGAGGCATTGCCTTGCCGCGTTTCACGCCTTCCACAATTACCACGGCGTTCTTGAGCCCACCGGCTCCGTTGACGATCAATTTCTGCGATTCTCGGGAGGCGGTACCGCACACTTGTGGATCTTTACTAATTTTTCGAACGGGTAATTGGTAAATTGGACCTGAAAGCGCGATTGTTCCTCCGACCGATCCCCCATCTGTCACTGCAGCTACTTCATATCCATCTGTCGTCACGGCGGGCGGCGGCGCCGACGGGATTTCAGTTGCAGGCTCTTCGCGTGTTCCGCGACTGCAACTGACGATCATCGCCAGAATCACGCCGGAAGCATACACTCTGGGGCTACGCTTCATAGGTCAACCTAGTTCCAAAATTCGAAATGCATTTCCGCTCGGCGTCACGACTGCCAGCAGCGGTCTGGTTGGATGAAAGGCAATTCCCGATGGTGACCGTCTCTCGGAAACTGTCTCAAGATTTTCTTGAAGCGCAGCAATCAACCGGGAACGTTTGACATCCCAAATTTTCAAGCCCTCCACATCGTAAGAGGTCAGAATTGTTCCGTCCCCGGAAAACGCAAGAGCGTACACGTGAGGAGCATGGCCGGTCACTTCGCGAGGAGATCCTTCGAAACCTCCTTGTGTGGCCTCAAACAGAAGAATCCTTTCGCCGGCACCTACAGCAAGCAACTCCTCCGCCGGCGACCATGCCAGGCATCGTGCCGGCTCTTTCATTGGGATTCGATCTAGCAAGGCTGCCGAATAAAGACTAGCGAGGACCAGAAGAGTGCCGTTTTCAGCAAGCATCGCAAGAAGGAATGTGGTCCTGAACGAACATGAAGCCACAACAAAGCCGGTGGCCTCATTCACAGCATCTTCCATTTCTTCGGTCCAGCCCGATAATAGACAGCAGCCATCCAATGCGCGCACACGGTCAGCCGAGCACGTGATCGCGAACGCCTCTTCGTCAGTCCATTCGATGGAGTGTATTGGGTGTTTGTGACCGCTGCCGGTGAACGGCGCTCTTCTTCCACTCTTCAGTTCCCAAAGACCCACGGATCCATCAAGGGAAGCGGACAAGATAAACTGCGCCCTCCGGTCCCAGGTGACTGCTGTGACTTCTCCAGAGTGAGGTCCTAAACTACGCGTAACTTGCCCGGTCTCGGGATCAAAAATGCGAATCCATCCGGATTGCGTGGGAACGGCGAGAAAGCGTCCATCGTTGGACCAGCGGGGTTTTGTTATATAGCCACTATGCAAATCGATTTCATGAACCGTGGTTATGCTGGCGGCCGTCGACTCGGCGGGCTGCATTTCGAGCGACTCCTATAGGGCGGAGACTTCCGCAGTCTCGGCGAGATAAAGACGGAGACGCTCGATCTTTCCGTCCGCGCCAAACTGCAAGAATACTGCACCCGGTGCCGTAAACTTTCGACGATCCTCACGCCTAGACCAGGCGCCGATGATCTCAAACGAAATACCGACCCCGCCCCAGGGTAGTGGCGCGGCATAGACCAACTTCTGTCCTTCGAATTGCTTCTTCGTCTGACGTCTTTGGATATAGAGAAGCTTGACTTGCGTGCTGGAAATTTTGTCGACCCACTTTCTAACATTCCCGCTGCCACGAAGCACAACTGGTCCAATCTGATCTTCGTCATGCGGCGGTACTTCCGCAATTACATTGGCAGCGTACAGTTCCATCATCTTATTGACAACTTCATCGCGCCCCATTTCCTTTCCTTCCACGGATAAGGTCCAGTTCGAGAGGGCATTCAGCCGGTTCATCCAATCCTCGGCCAGCTTTAGCGGATCAGGTGCAGAATTAGCGGGTGCTGCCTGGGGCGGAGCTTGAGCAGTCTGAGCGTGGAATTCGAAAACTGCCAATGATGCGATCAAAATCGAAATGACAATAAGAATTGGTCGACGCATGAGAGTTTCCTTTAAAACAAAAACTTACGGTAACAGGGTTCGAGAGGTAGTAAACGCATTCCTTTCTTATTTCGCGCAGCGAAAACCTATCGTCGTAGCCCGGAGGTCCGGATCACTGAAGTCCCGCGAATCCACTGTGTTGATATCGGTAGGGCCGCCGATCGTGTTGGGGGGCGCATCCAGCCAACCGGAGCCTCGAACGCTCCGATACCGTCCTGTCTCCGGCCCCTGCGGATTCTTTTTCGGCATGAAGAGATAGTAACTGGCGTCATACCAGTCATTGGTCCACTCGCGGACGTTTCCGATCATGTCATAGAGCCCATAGCCGTTGGGCTTGAACGATCCCACAGGAATCGCATCGGTACCCTCAAGGTGTGCCGGCACCCGCGCGTCCGTGAGAGTTCCGTGGTCTTGTGGCGCCTGCAGATACTTTTCGCTGCCATCGACTTCGGCATCTCCCCACGCGTAATGATTCCGATCGAGTCCGCCCCGCGCCGCTTTTTCCCATTCCGCTTCTGTCGGGAGACGCTTCCCCCCCCACTTGCAGTACGCAGTCGCTTCAAACCAATTGACGTTGTAAACTGGCAACTTTTCTTTGCCATCCGGGATCTTGCCTTGAGGCCAGTGCCACGGTGGTTTCGCTGACGTCGCCTGAACGAATTTAGCGTAGTCTGCGTTCGTTACTTCGTACTTGTCGATATAGAAAGCGTTCAGATAAACATTGTTGGCGGGGCGGTCATCCAGCTTGTCTATCGGTACGAGGTCTGCCGAATCGGAGTAGATCGTGTAAGCACGCCCCATCCAGAACTTCCCGGCAGGAATCTGGACCATCCCTGCGTTTTCCGGCGCTGTGGTTTGCGCCGCGCTTGGCAGCGCGGCGCAAATCAAGCAGAGAATGATGAATACACTCGTGCTCTTCATCTTTCTCATCGCCCTCTATACAAACAGTTCCTCGATTTCGGCCAGCGGAATAAACGCGGGACCTCCGAGAGGAGCAGTTTGCTGGTATTCGTATGCGCGACCTGACGGCGTATTGGGAATTTTCTTGCTGTAATCGATACCCAAAACCGAGTAGATCGTCGACGTCACGTGATCCTTCATCGGTTGCTGTTTATAGTTCCAGCCGTTCTCGAGCGACTTATAGCCGTCCGTCTTACCAATAACCCGACCCGGCTTCACTCCGCCTCCGATGAACAGATCCGTATAAACAGCGCCCCAGTGATCGCGGCCCGCGTTCAAATTCATATCCGGATTCCGCCCGAATTCATGGCCCATAACAACCATAGTTTCATCGAGCATTGTCTTGCCCGGTTCCTTGCCCGGCATCTTCGAAAGGTCCTCGATGAGGCTGCCGAACGCCGCATCCAATCGGGGACCGCTCTCGTAGATGGACAGCAGGAAACCCCGAGGAGCTAACGCACCGCGGCCGTAAATGTTGTCGTGGTTATCCGCCGGACCGTTGTTGCCGTTGTAGGAATTGGCGATCCATATAAACCGTGCACCGGCATCGGCGGCGAGGACATTCCGCGCCAGCAGCATCCCGAGACCGAGTTTGCAAGTGCCTTTGTCATTGTCGACCCCATAACGCTTCTTTTCCTCGTCGGTCACATTCAGCACTTTCTTGAACCGTGGATCCGTCAGAATCTTATATGCGTACTGGTAGTGTGCGCCGTACTCGTCGGCCTTTCCACCAATTGGGTCAGCACTTCCTGAGGGTGAAACCTCCGAAATTCGGTTGAGTACTTCCCAGCGTCTGGCCAAATCCTCATTTGTATGCGAACCCTCGCCGGCGAAGCTGTCGAATACGCTGTCGGTGTTCAGATCGAGTCCGGCAAACCGAGGATGCAACATTCCCGATCCGATTTGAGGGCACCGCGCGTTCCACAAATCGACACTCATAAATGTCGGGAACGTGTCGGATGGTTTACGCTCGTGATCCAGTTCGGAGGCGATCAAGCTGCCCATCGCAGGAACTTCCCTAAGAATCGCCGGGTTGAACGCACGACCCGCCTGCGAGTGATATTGGCCGGTGAAGTGGACGAGCGAATTCTCCCATAAGGAGCGCACCAACGAGGCTTTTTGCGCCCACTTCTCGTAGTTCGGGAAGAGGGCTTTGGATATCAAGAAATCCGAATTGACCTTCTGGATGTCCAGGTCTTTTGCCGTCCACTTGGTTTCCTTGAAATCAAAGGTCTCGTGTTGACTCATCGCGCCGCAATTTTGGATAAAAATCACGTTGCGCGCACTCTTTCGAGGCGTCACTTTCTTGCTCTGCGCTTGGACATTGCTCGGCCACACCAACGGGTCCAGCATGCCGGCGCCAACACTGATGCCGAATAACTTCAGCAATTCGCGGCGGCTCAGCTCACTGATCTTTTTCATCGATTTCTCTCCTCGCTTCAAACTTTGTGAATATCAAACTCGTTAATGCGCGAAGCGCAAGCGCGCAAGCGCACAGCCTCAATGGTTGACTAAGAATTCCGTACTATTCAGGAGCGCCCATTGAATGTCCTCAAAGCCCGTCTTCCGATCTTTTGCGATCACACGCTTCGCCACTTCCACTTCTTGTGTCTTAGGCCGGCGTGACAGAGCCGCCAGAAACAGTTCCTCAATCAATTGATCGTCGGTTTTGCCGGATTTCAACAAGTTGGCGACGCGCGTCGTTCCTTCCGCGCTTATTCTTTTGGTCACAATGGGTGAAGTCATCATCATCATCGCTTGTACAGGACTGGCGACATTCTTATCGACGGGTGGCGTTGTACGCTCGGCCTGGTAATACGCCTGCATAAATGCATAAATCGCGTTGTTCTCATTGCTGGGTCTCCCTACCTTGACAATTACCGGGTCGAACAACTGGCTGACATACTTGAAGGGCTCTTCGAACTTCTGGGCACGATTACCGACGGTTCCTCGAACCTCATTTATCGCGAACGGCGTATCGGTTGCTTCGGCAACCAGATCGACGGCCTCTACCGGTGTCAATACACGGACGAACCGCCGCGCATAGTACGGGATGTAAGCATTCTTGAAGTCGCCCGGGAAACTGGTGGAAAGCTGGTAGGCGTTGGACTTCATGATGGTCTTGATGACGTGCTGGACGCTGTAGTTGTTCGCGCGAAAATCTTCAGCCAGCGCCTGCAACAATTCAGGATTGTTCGGCTGGATTGTCCACGGCTTCGGTGGTGGATTCTTCGGATCCAGCCGTTTCAGATCAAAACCGTCGATCGGTTCGACCAAACCAACGACCATCAACTTAGCCCAGATGTTGTTGACCGCCGCACGCGCAAACTGGATGTCAGAGGGCAATATGCGGCCTAACGCCTTACGAGGATCCTCGCCCGGTTTCGGTTTCTCCCCGGTCAGCAGGAATGCCGGTTCGTAACTCTTGCCGTCACGCGGGAAACGACCTTCTGCCGGCGTGTAGTAGGGCCAGTCATCTCCAGTGTTATATCCAGGGGCTAAGTCATCTACTTGGGCTTGCTCGCCATAGAAATTGCGGCCACTGCCATCGCTGCTTCCGATGCTCCTCATTTTTCCGAAGAACGCCGACTGCTGCCAAAAGTCGACTCTCTTCATGCTGCCGAGGAACATATTGAAGCTGTCGGTGTGGCCCGCGCCGTTATGGCAGGAGAAGCACTCGATGCTGAGGCCGAGGAACACCCGCCCAATCTCTGACGTCATCCCGTCGATCCAGTCCAGACGGTTCAGACCTCGATAATTGTCGCGATCGGTAAACGCGCCATCGCGAGCTGCGGTGTTGCCCACTGCATCATAGAAGGTCATAGCTGTCGGGAGGCCCCGGGAATTCTTCGTGGTGGGCGTCACCATATCCGCGAAGACTTCGTTATAGGGCCGATCGACTTTGAGCCATAGCTTTGTCCAATAATGAAAGGCTGCGGCTCGTGTTCTGAAGAGCTCGCCATAGTGATAGGCCCACTGGTCGGCGAATTCTTCAGTGCCGATCAAAGAATCGATCAGCTTGTCGCGCTTATTAGGATCTGTATCGGCGACGAATGAACGGACCTTATCGGGCGTCGGCAAAAAACCAACTGCATCCAAGTAAACTCTTCGCAGAAACTCCTCATCAGCTGCAAGCGGTGAATGCGGAACGTCGTCGCGCTCAATCCGCCCAAAGATGTGTTCGTCGATGAAATTCTTTCTAGGTATCGGCGCCGATGAAGCCGCAGCGCCCGGCAATGCTGGAGCCACGGTTTCTGTCAGCCGGCTCGCTTCGGCGGCCTTATCCTTCGCGTTCAACAATTCGCTATGCGCTGCTTCGATGCGGTCCTGATCCGCTTGCGGCTGGCCTTGTTGGGATTGCTGTGCGGACACGACGAAAGTCAGACACAAAACCGCCGCGGTCATTACGACCCACTTCACGGGTTTCATGGTCTCCCTCCTTAAAGGGAATTGTGTTTCGGAGTACTCTTTAGAATTGTCGTTATGCCGTGTATAGGCCTCTCGGTGTTTTTCTGTCAAGAATAAACTTGACAGTCGTAATCAGCCGTAATACGTCTCTCGAAAATCGCCACGACGCGAAGCACCGCAATCTTGCCGTTCGAAGTTCCGTAGCGGCTTTCAGGAGGTGTAACGATGCTCCCGAACGAACGCATCACTTACTCCGCGATCAAAGACCGCCCCAGCCTTTCTCTACCACGAGGCGGTCGGCTGATCGTGTGGGTCATTGTTAATGTCGAGGAATGGAATCCCCGCGAGCCCATGCCGCGGACGGTCTTGACACCGCCGGCGGGCGGTTCGCCGGAACCGGATATTCCAAATTGGGCATGGCATGAGTACGGGAACCGCGTCGGCTTTTGGCGGATGTTGGAAGTCCTGGATCGCTTTCAGATTCGTGCAGTCCTGGCAATCAACGGTTCAGCAATCCGCGCTTATGAACCTGTCGCGCTTGCGGCACAGCAGCGCGGATGGGAATTCATCGGGCACGGCTTCGGCCAGAAGAACATGCAAAAAGTTCCGGATGAACGGGTGGATATTCTGAAGACCACGAACGCCATCCGCCAATTTACAGGCCGGCCGCCACGCGGATGGCTTGGTCCCGGACTGACGGAAACCTGGGACACGCCCGACATCTTAGCCGAGGAAGGCTATGAATACGTCTGTGACTGGGTCCTCGATGACCAACCCGTTCTTCTGAAGACTCGCACACGACCACTCGTGAGCGTGCCCTACACACAGGAGTGCAACGATGTGGCCATGATGTTGATCCAGCATCACAAAGCAACAGAATATAGGGACCGCGCCATCGATCAATTTGAACAGCTTTATGCGGACGCGCAGCAATCCGCGCGCGTGATGGCCCTCGTTGCGCATCCTTACATCATGGGGGCTCCCCATCGATTGCGGTACTTCCGAGAAGCGCTCGATCATATTCAAAGTCGCCCCGGCGTGGTCTTTTGGACCGGCGAACAGATTCTCGATTGGTATCGGACTCAAGTTCAGGACCAAACGGCATCAACAGCCGCGCAGTCCCGCTCGGCGACGACGTAGAGGAAGACGATGCAGAAGAGATTATGGGCCTTCACGATGGTACTTTTTACGGGGCTCGTCAGAGTCGCGGCAGCACAGGAACATGCACACCCGAACTCCGTCTGGGATGGCGTGTTCACCGCGTCGCAGGCTGAGCGGGGCAGAGATGCTTATGCGGTTCATTGCAGTTCATGCCATGGGAACGATCTTCGGGGCGGTGCCGGGCCTGCGCTCCAAGGTTTGCAATTCATCGATAACTGGCGAGAGGACAGCCTGAAGAGTCTCTTCACTTTTATCCAGACGCGAATGCCGTTTCGCGCTCGCGGGACCCTAAGCGAAGAAATCTACCTCGATATCCTGACCTATTTACTCTCGATGAACTCATTTCCTGCCGGCTCGGAGGAATTAACGCATGATGCGCTCGACAGCACCCAGCTCATTGGAAAAGACGGCCCAGCTCCAATACCGAACTTCGCGCTGATCTCGGTCATTGGCTGCCTGATCAAGAGCGGCGACGAATGGAAGTTGGAACAAGTTTCTGCTCCGCTTCGGAGCCGCCAGGAGAAGCCAACAACCGCTGAACTTCAGGGTTTCGCAGCTAGGCCTCTCGGCACCGGCACGTTCCGGTTGGTGTACATCGATTCAATGCGTCCCGGTTTCGTCCCCGAACAACATGTCGGGCACAAGCTGCATGCACACGGTTATCTGCTGAGCAATGACAAAGGCGAGGGCCTGAGTGTCACGTCGCTCGAAGCGGTTGCGTCGGTGTGTAAAGAGTAATTAGATGTGTAATTAGAAGTCGAATCCAGGCGCCAGAAGGAGCTGCAGCATGAAACATTCATTGGTGGTGCTTCTCACTTTGCTATCCGTGGCGGCTCGATCGCACTCGGCTTTGGCACAAACTAGAACGCACGAACTCAAGCTGCTGCCACAGAACGTGCATTGGGGGTACTACGATGCTCGTGTGAAACCGGCTCTGCGGATCGCCTCAGGAGACACAGTACGTGTCGAAACGATGGTTGCACGCGGAATTGAGCGGCTTCGGCTGGCGGGAGTAAAGGACGATGAGATTCCGCAGTCACTCAAAGATGTGGAAAGCGCGATCACCGAACGCGGACCAGGTGCGCATCCACTAACAGGGCCCATCTATATCGAAGGTGCTGAACCGGGTGACAGTCTCGAGGTCCATATCGAGGCGATCGACTTTCTTCATCCATATGGCGTGGGTGGATTCATCCCCGGCGCCGGCACCCTACCCGAAGACTTTCCATACGCGAGATTCAAGCTTGTTCGTCTGAATGAGAAGGCGGGAACCGGTGAGTTTGCGGCTGGTGTGACACTGAAACTTGCGCCCTTCTTCGGCTCTATCGGCGTCGCGCCGCCTCTAATCATGGGCCGCATATCGAGCGGTCCGCCGGGACCGCATGTCGGGAACCTCGACAATAAAGAACTCGTCGCGGGCTCCACGTTATATCTGCCGGTTCACGTTGCAGGCGGATTGCTCTCGCTCGGTGATGGCCATGGTCTGCAAGGCGACGGCGAAGTATCCCTTACCGCGCTTGAGACATCGCTACGAGGAACCATTCGCATTGTTTTGCGCAAAGGTAAGAAAATCACCTGGCCGCGCGCTGAAACTCCGACACATTACATCGCGATGGGCCTAAATGAAGATTTGGATCTGGCGGCAAAATTGGCGACTCGTGAAATGATTGATTTCCTGGTGGCAGAAAAAGGATTGTCGCGAGATGACGCGTACGTCCTCTGTTCGCTTGCTGTGGACTTACACGTAACCCAGCTTGTTGATCAGACGAAGGGTGTTCATGCCATGCTGCCGAAGTCGATCTTCAAGTAAGCGGAAGAGCAGTTAAGCAACCCCCTAC
>Ga0114129_10010452_pt1 | contig 13238 bp, 14 predicted proteins | sample RhiMetdeltSRZDD1_FD_80071 | JGI IMG/M metagenome (GOLD analysis project Ga0114129, IMG submission 80071) | Populus rhizosphere microbial communities from Tennessee, USA - Rhizosphere MetaG P. deltoides SRZDD1 (version 2) (version 2) | ecosystem: Host-associated > Plants > Roots > Rhizosphere >...
TTCATGCACTTCTCGCCGAGCGGTTATTGAACGCCCGGTACCGCTGATGGCGCGGTCCTCGTCCGGCGCCAGACTGTAACCACAGCGATTACTGGTTCCGGAACCAGTACGAAAAGTAACACCGCGGTCCACTCGTTTCTGGACGTGTTCGATAACCGCGACAGTTCTGGTTCAGGTCGTCACCTGTCTCTTTCGCGGCGGGGACAGGTTTGTCCTCTAGCTCTACGGCTCGGTCCGCTGCGTCAATCCTTTCGCGCGCTGATCGTCGTCGCGCGGCGAATCGTCCACCTCGAGATCGCCCAGCGCGTACTGGATGCCGTCCAGGTAGAACTGCAGCACCGCCGGGATCTGGAACGGCTCGCCGATGTGGCCGAACATCGCGAAGAACACCCGGCCGCGGCCGTGCTTCTTGATCCAGGACACGGCGAAGTCCCGGTCGGCGCGATGCAGCGGCGTCACGCCGGCGGTCGCCGGATCGGACATGTCGAGGCTCAGCAGCACGCGCCGGTCGCCGCGCCGATACGGATCGGCCAGCTCGTACACCTCGTCGTGGATCCGGAAATCCTTCGCGGCCCAGGCGCGGTTGAGCGGATGGTCCGGCTCCTCCACGTGCACGGCCCACGAGCCGGAGGGTCCCCACGGATGGCCGCCGAAGGTGGCACCCACGATCTCGGCGCCTTCCGGCCACTGGCGGAACGTATCGATCGCGGCGTGGATGCCGATGACCCCGCCGCCGCCTTGCGCGAACTCGAGCAGCGCGGCCTTGGCCTGCTCCGGGATCGCCAGGTGGGCCGTGCTGTTCAGCACGATGGCGTCGTACCGTGACAGCACCGCCGGATCGAGGGCGTCGTAGTCGCGGCTGAAGTCGGTCTCGTACGCGGCCGTGGCGCGGCCCAGGAGCTCGATCGCGTGGTTGGCGGCGGGCACGCCGCCCTTGTGCAGGATTGCGTCAGCGCGCCAGAAGACGAGGACGCGGCGCGACTTCTTCGGCGCGGCGCTGGCTTTCGACGGCAGCGCGGCCGTGATCTTCTCGAGATCGGCGGTCGGGATCGGCGGCAGCGGTGTCGTCCAATATCGAATCGTTCCATCCGCGCCGGCGGACACCATCTTCTGTCCGTTCGGATTGAAGGCGAGGGCCGCTACCGGCTTCTCGTGTCCTTCCTGTACGCACAGCAGCGTGCCGGTCGCGGTGTCCCAGACGCGCACGACGCCATCGTCGCCGGCGGCGGCGAGCTGATCACCCTTGCTGCTGAAGGCGACGGCGCTCACGGGAGACTTCGTGCCGGCCAGCGCCACGGGCGGCTCCTGGCCGGAGGTTAGGAACGCGGTGACGGTTCCGTCGGCGGTGCCGACCAGCACGTGGCTCGCGCTGGCGGCGAGGGCGCGCACAGGGTCGACGCGGTCGAAGGAACGCGTGCGCTTGCCGGCAGTGGCCTCGAAAACGTGCAGTCCGCCGTCCGCGGTGGCGGCGACGAGGAACGCTCCGTCGGGGGAGAAGGCCAGGTGCGACACGTCGCCCGGAGCCTCCATCTCTCGAACGACGCGCGCGGCATCGTAGTCCCACACGCGGATTCGCGCGCCCTCCGCCGACGCCAGCATGGGCTCCTTGCCGGGACGGAACACAGCCAGACGAGGATCCACATCGAGCGGTGTGCTGCGGACCATCGCGCCCGACTCGATGTTCCAGATCTTGACCGTGCGATCCTCGGCGATCGACACCAGCGTCCCGTCGGCCTTCGAAGCGAGAGCGCGAACCGGCCTCTTGTGTCCGGCGAGCGTCAGCAGTCGCTCGCCTGTGCATTGCTCGCCCGTTCGCGCCTGCCAGATCGCGATGGACCCGTCCTCGTGGCCGCTGGCCACCGCTCGGCCGTCGGCACTGTAGGCGAGGACTGTCGACACACCGGCCGCAATCGTCAGGTCGGCCTTTCTGGATTCGCCGATCGTCGGATACGTCTCGGTGATCGGGCCCGCCGCCGCGGCGAGGGGAAGGGCCGTGATCGCGAGCGGCACGCAGGCCACCGCCACGAGGACCGCCGTCGCTCTCACGACACGCGCTCCAGCGTGCGCGACGCCACGCCGAGGCACAGCAGCGTGAACGCCGTGAAGGCGGCGGCCTCGATCGCGACCGTCATCGGATCGCCGAGGCCGAGCAGCGTGAAGCGCAGCGTGTCGACCTCCCACGTCATCGGGTTCACGATCGTCGGCAGCCGGAACCAGAACGGCAACCCGCGTGTCGGGTAGAACATCGTGCTCAGGAACATCAGCAGGATGTAGCACGCGCTCGTGAAGGTGTTGAAATCGTCCATGCGGTTCATGCGGATGGCGAAGTTGCTGAAGAGGAAAAACCAGCCGGCGGTGCTCACGCTGACCGCGGCGACGGTGAGCGGAAGCAGCGCCCAGCGGATCGGCGCCCCCATCACCGTGGCCCCCAGAGCCACCGCCATCGTGCAGCCCGTGACGCTCAACAGGACGTTGAAGCCGATCTTGCCCAGCAGGAACTGGCGGCGCGTGATCGGGTAGGTGAGGACCTCGTAGAAGATCCCGGAGTCCTTGTCCATGAAGAACGCCCACGAGGTGTTCATGGCCACGCTGAAGGTGGTCATGGCGAGGACGCCGGGCAGCAGGAACGCCGCGTAGCCGATGGGTTGCCCGTCGACCTCGAAGGCCCCGCCCATCGCCCGTTCGAAGCCGGTCCCGAACAGCACCAGGTAGGCGAGCGGGGCCAGCAGGTCCCAGAACATGAACCCGATGTTGTTCATGCGCTGGCGCCAGTCGCGGTGGAAGACGGCGTGGATGGCGTTCATCGCGCCCCCTCCAGCAGCGTGACGAAGATCTCCTCGAGATCCGGCCCGCGGACCTCGAACTGCGTGATGGGGGAGACGCGGGCGATCTCGGCGAGCTGCCCCAGCAGCGACGTCTCCTCGCCTTCGAAGAGCAGCTCGGCCCGGAGGCCCTCGATCTTGAGCTCGGCGGGGGCGAGCGCCTGGAGGCGCCGTTCGAGCTCGCCGTCGGGGCCGGTCTCCACGAACGACAGGCTCACGCGGAACAGCCGGCTCGACAGCCGCCGCAGCTCTTGCAGCGTGCCGGAGGCGAGCGTCTTGCCGCGATGGATGATGACGATGTGGTCGCAGAGCTGCTCGGCCTCGCTGAGCACCTGCGTCGTGAGCAGCACCGTGCGTCCCTTGCGGGCCTCGGCGCGCAGGCGCTCCATGACGCTCCGCTTCATGAGCGGATCCATGCCCGTCGTCGCCTCGTCGAGGATGAGGACCGGCGTGTCCAACATGAACACCTTCGCTACCTGGATGCGGCGGCGTGTGCCGAGGCTCAGGTCCTGCACGGTGTCCTTGAGGCGCGCGCCGAGGTCGAACTCTTCCGCCACCGATGCCATACGCTTCGCCGACTCCGCGCGGCTGAGCCCGTGGAGATACCCGTAGATGAGCAGGTTGTCCTTCACCGTCAGCAGCGTCTCGGCCGCGGTCTGCTGGAGCACCACCGCCATGCGCCGGCGCGCCTCCAGCGCCTGCGTCACGACGTCGCAGCCGCCGATGCGGGCGCGGCCCGACGTGGGCGCGGTGATGGTGCCGAGGATGTTGACGAGCGTCGACTTGCCGGCGCCGTTCGGACCGAGCAGGCCGAAGATCTTGCCTTCGGGAATCTGGAACGACACGCCCCCGAGCGCGTGCACGGCGCCGTCCTTCTTCGACCTGTACGTCTTGGTGAGCTCGGCGACGTCGATGGCGGCTGCGGACATCCGGCCAGTGTAGTCCCGCTCACACTCGACGTGTTTGTCGCTTGCCCGGTCCTTCGGCCGGGACATATGCTTGGCGGTCTTCCGTCGGTTGGCGAGAAACGCATGGTGATGGAGCACGAGAGACGTCACGGGTCCGCCGGTCTCCTGCCCGGCGATGTGGTCGACTTCCGTTTCGAGGTCCTGGGAGAGCTCGGACGCGGAGCGGCGGGCACCGTGTATCGCGCCCACGACCGCGGGCTCGACGAGATCGTCGCCCTCAAGCTCCTGCAGATGCCCTCGGTCGATCCGGTGTGGACGGTCGAGCGCTTCCGCTCCGAGGTTCGGCTCGCGCGCCGCGTCGCCCATCCGAACGTCTGCCGCATCTTCGACTACGGCGAGCACGCCGGCCGGCCGTATTTCTCGATGGAGCTGATCGAGGGTGCGACGGTAAAGCATCATCTCGCCGCCGGCCCCTACGCGCCCGCGGCCGCCCTCGAGATCGCCGCGCAGGTGGCGGACGCGCTCGAGGCCATCCACCGCGTGGGTGTCGTGCACCGCGATCTCAAGCCGCAGAACCTCATCGAACGCCATGACGGCACTGTCACCGTCACCGATTTCGGAGTGGCGATCTGCGGGTTGGGTCCCCGCGACGGCGGTGCCGAGCACTACGTCATGGGTACGCCCGAGTACATGAGCCCTGAGCAGGTCCAGGGGCAACCCGTCGACGCGCGGTCCGACCTGTACGCGCTCGGCATCGTCCTCATCGAGATGCTCACCGGCCACGTCCCGCTCGAGGGCCGCGACCCGATGGCCGAGCTCACCGGGGTGCCGCCGGCCGTCGTGCCCGTGCTGCACCGTGCGCTGGCGCGCCGTCCCGACGATCGCTACGCCGATGCCGCCGCGATGGGACGAGCCCTGCGCGCGGCCTCCGCGCATCTGGCGGGCACGCGCGAGGGCACGACCCTGACCCATCCCGTCCCCCCGCGACCGTCATCGCGGCCGATCGCGGCCAGCCGTGCGTTGCTCGCGATCTCGTTGATCCTGGCCGCCGTCGCGGGTTGGCAGAGCTGGCAGGCGGCGCGCGCGTCCGAGAGCCCGCGGGTCGTGGACGCCGCCGGCGGGGACCACGGCTGGCTGCAGCTCGGTATCACTCCGTGGGCCCACGTCTTCGTCGACGGGGTCTCCGTGGGGACGACGCCGCGCGGGCGTCTCCCTCTCCGTCCCGGCGTACATACGGTTCGTATCGACAACCCGTATTACCGGCCGCTCACACGAAAGGTGTACATCCGTCCGGGTGAGACGACGCCCCTGCGCGTCGACTTGTCGCCGGACGACGTCAGGAGGTGACGGATGGCGCCTCTCCGGCGCTCTCTCGTCGCGGCCGTCGTCGCTCTCGTCTTCACCCTGGCCGCGGGCGCGGCCGACGCGCCCGCTGTCGACGATCCCGCCGTGGTCGCGGGCATTCGGCTGGTCGACGGCGGCGATCTCGAGCGGGCGATCGTCGCCCTCGAGGCGGCGCTCGCGCGCCTGGCGAGCGAGCGCACGAAAGCCCGCGCGGTGGCCCATCTGTATCTCGGCATGGCCCATCTCGGGCTCGAGCACGGCTCGATGGCGCGGCTGCATCTGCGCGAGGCGTGGACGCTGCGTTCCGGGGAGGCCCTCGATCCGAAGCGCTTTCCGCCGCGTGTGATCGAGATGTACGAGGACAACCGGCCGCCGAAGATGGCCGTCGGTGTCACGCCGACGCCGACGCCCACGCCGCACGGATCGAGCGCGGCGATACTGCCGTTCGCCCTGGGGGCCGCGGCCGGCGCGGGTGTCGTGGGGCTGATGCGATCGGACGGCGGGGCGGCGCCGCCGGCCTCGTCGCCACACCCCACCGTGCGTGCGTTCAACTGCGACGACGGCTGCCGAGTCTGGCTCAACCACCAGCTGGTGGCCGAGGTCGCCATGGGGCAGGACAGCGGCCCCATCGACATCGAGCCGCGCCTGTCGAACGGCCGCGCGAACATGCTGGCCTTCGAGGTCACGAACACGCACGGCTCGATCAGCTACGGCTTCGAGGTCCGCGTCGGCGATGCCCTCGTCTTCCAGCAGGTCTGCGGCGAGGCGGCGCGCGTCGGCTGCGAGAACGACAAGCCGTTTCCCCCGGGCGTAGCCCGCCGCTACGAGTACGTGCTGGGGTCAGGTCTGTCGTATGGCTTATAGCAGCACGCGCTCCACGTTCCGGCGGAACGATCCGGCATCGAGCGCCGGATAGCGGTGCAGGTCCGGCTCGATCGCGGTGAAGAGCTCCAGGGCCTTCCCGCGGTCGACGAGGCCGAGGGCCAACATCTGCTCGACATCCTCGCGGTCGCGCACATGATCGCGCTCGATCTTGGCGAGCGCCTGCGCGTAGAAGTCGTAGTGGAAAAACGACGTGCGCCCGTGGCGTTCGATGAAGCGGCTGCGGTCCTGCCATCCGGGAAGCGGCGGGATGAACAGGTCCGGTGAGGCCAGCTCGACATTGATGTGCAACGTTTCCTTGATCCGCGGGATCGCGCGAGTCACCGAATCGTGCTCGGGTACCAGCTTGATGTCGACGTCGATCGTGCTGCTTCGCCAGCCGAGGAGCACGGCGGTGGCACCGCCGGTGAAGTAGACGCGTCCTCCGACGTCGGCGTCGTTGCCGAGCGCCTGCATGAAGCGGCGAACGCGATCGGCGTCGACTACTTCACGCATTCGGCGGCGCGCTCGAAGCTCACCAGCCGACGAACGAGCGCGTTGTACCGCGCGTGCGCGGCATCCTGATCCTCGCGGGCGAGGAGGTCGTACAGACGGCGGTTCGCGTCCTCGATCGGGTTCTGGATCTGGAACCCGAGCCTGGCCAGACGCGGGCGGCCGATGGAGACGAGGAGCGCGGGAACGGATTCCACTCCGTTCGCGAGGTCGGCCAGCCCGGCTTCGATCACATCGCCTCCGGGCAGGGCGGTGAGGGTCATGGGCCGATTATACGGCCGCCGTGACCGGAACGCTGGCGGAAGTACCTTGGTGTACAACAGGATAGGAGGTTTGTCCGCAGGTGGCTTCTCGCTTATACTCTCCCGTCTGCCGGGACGCTAACCCGCGCTCCTACCTGGAGATGAACCAATAGCCGTCTCTGCAATCCCGCCGGCACCGCCGTCGAAAAAGACTGCCGCTCGGCGGGGCGGCGAAGGTCTGCGCCGCGTGGGCGGTCTCTTCACGGAAGCCCGGTCCGAGGCGCGGCTGTTCAAGCGCCTGGTCCGCTACGCGAAGCCCTATCAGGCCTTCCTCATCGTGGCCTGGGTGGCCACCCTCGGCTATGCGTCGTCGTCGTCGCTGCTCGCCTACATGATCAAGCCGATCTTCGACGACGTCCTCCGGCCGGAGTCGCAGCACGTGGCGTTGGTGAGCGGGGCCATCCTCGCCCTGTACGTCCTCAAAGGCATCTGCAGCTATCTCTCGACCACGCTCGTGGCCTCCGCCGGCCAGCGCGCGATCACCGACCTGCGCAACGAGCTGTACGAGCACATCCTCAGCCAGTCGTTCTCGTTCCTCGGCCGCCGCAGTACGGGCACGCTGATGAGCCACATGACGACGGACGTCGAGAAGATCCAGGGCGCCGTCTCCGAGATCGCGGGTGACCTGCTGAAGGAAGGCCTCACCGTCATCGGCCTCCTGTTCGTCCTGTTCTACCTCGACTGGAAGCTGGCGATCTTCACGCCCGTCGGCCTCATCCTGGCCTTCTACCCGCTCGTGTGGCTCGGGCGAAAGCTGCGCTCCTCGAACGAGACGTCGCTGCGGCGGTGGCGCGACATCTCCGAGATCCTCCAGGAGACGATCTCCGGCTTCCGCGTGGTGAAGGCCTTCGGCATGGAGGGCTTCGAGATCGATCGCTTCCGCCGCGCCGCCTCGCGCCTCTTCCACGTCAACATGCGCATCACGCGCCACACCGCCATCCTGCCGCCGCTGATGGAGGCGGTGGGAGGCCTGGCCCTGGTGACCGCGCTGTTCTACGGCACCTGGGCCATCACCGAGGGCGGTCTGACCGCGGGCGCGTTCACGTCGTTCATGGCCTCGCTCTTCATGATGTACACGCCGATCAAGCGCCTCTCCCGCGTGCACGCCACGCTGCAGGGCGCGCTGGCTGCCTCCACACGGATCTTCGAGGTGCTCGACACGCACCAGGAGGTGCAGGAGGATGCGGCCCCGGCCGTGCTGCCGCGCATGCGGGAGGGCTTCGAGTACCACGGCGTCGGCTTCCGCTACGCGGACGGGCACGGCCACGTGCTCCGCAACGTCAGCTTCACCGCGCGTCCGGGCGAGGTGCTGGCCATCGTCGGCATGAGCGGGGCGGGCAAGACGACGCTCGTCAACCTGCTGCCGCGCTTCTACGACGTGACGGAAGGCACGATCACGATCGACGGCGTCGACATCCGCAAGGCCACCCTGCGCAGCCTGCGCGAGCAGGTCGGCCTCGTGACGCAGGAGACGATGCTGTTCAACGATACCGTGCGGGCCAATATCGGCTACGGCTTGAAGGACGTCGACGAGGCGCGGCTCGAGGCGGCCGCCCGTGCCGCCTTCGCCCACGACTTCATCCTCGACCTGCCGCGCCGGTACGACACCGTCATCGGCGAGCGGGGGAGCCGCCTGTCCGGCGGGCAGCGCCAGCGCATCGCCATCGCCCGCGCGATCCTCAAGGACCCGCCGATCCTCATCCTCGACGAGGCGACGTCCGCCCTCGATGGCCCGTCCGAGCAGCTCGTGCAGCAGGCGCTGACGAACCTGATGAAGGGCCGCGCCACCCTCGTCATCGCTCATCGCCTCGCCACCGTGCGCAGCGCCGACCGCATCCTGGTGCTCGACGCCGGCGAGATCCCCGAGGTCGGCAGCCACGACGAGCTGCTGCGCCGCAACGGCCTCTACAGCCGGCTCTTCAAGCTCCAGTTCGACAGCGGCGACGACCTGGCGGCGGTCTGACGGTGATCCTGGAATGATCCGGTCCATGACGGGATACGGGGCGGCTGCCCTCGACACCGACGCCCTCCAGGCCAGCGCCACCGTTCGCAGCTTGAACCACCGCTACTTCGACCTCAGCGTGCATCTGTCCCGCAGCATCGCGCCGCTGGAGCCGGCGGTGAAGGACCTCGTGCAGACGCGCCTGGGGCGCGGGAAGGTGGACGTCTCGCTCCACGCCACCTTCGTCCAGGGCGAGGCCCCCGCGCGTGTCATCCCGCGGCCGTTCGTGGCCGAGCTGGTGGGGACGCTCCGTGCGCTGCGCGAGCGGCACAACCTGGCCGGCGACGTCACGGTGGCGGACCTCACCCGCTTCGGCGCCATCGAGGTGGTGGAGGCGCCGGCGGAGTTCAGCGACGAGCGGCGCGAGTCCGTGCTGACCGTTCTTCGGCAAGCTCTCGACGAGCTCGAGAAGATGCGCACGACGGAAGGCCACAACCTCAGCGGCGATCTCCTCGGACGCCTGTCGGGTGTCGAGACGGTGGTCGGCCGCATCGAAGGCCTCATGGAGTCGAGCCGCACCGCGCGTATCGCCGCCTTGCAGGAGAAGGTCCGCGCCCTGACCGTGGAGATGGGGCTCGAGGATGCGCGGCTGTACCCGGAGATCGTGAAGCTCGTCGACCGCCAGGACACCAGCGAGGAATGCGCGCGTCTGCGCAGCCACGTGGGCCAGGCCCGGGCGCTGCTCGCCTCGCGCGAGGCGGTAGGCAAGCGCCTCGACTTCCTGGCCCAGGAGCTCGCCCGCGAGGCGAACACCATCGGCAGCAAGGCGGCCTCGGCGGCGGTGACGCAGGACGTGGTCGCCCTCAAGGCGGAGATCGAGAAGCTGCGCGAGCAGGTGCAGAACGTTGAGTAAGAGCACCCCCATCCTGATCGTCGTCTCCGGTCCGTCGGGCACGGGGAAGTCGACGCTGATCACGTGCGTGATGGAGGGTCTCAAGGGGATCCGCATCTCCGTCTCCCACACCACCCGCCCCCCGCGCAAGGGAGAGGCGGACGGCGTCCACTACCACTTCGTGAGCCCCCCGCAGTTCCAGAAGATGATCGAGCGCGACGAGCTGCTGGAATGGGCCGAGGTCTACGGCTATCAGTACGGCACCTCGCGGGCCGAGTACGACAACGCCGCCCGGGACGGCTACGACCTGATCACGGACCTCGACGTGGTGGGGGCGGCCACCGTGCGCCGCAAGATCGCCGACGCCGTCACCGTCTTCATCCTGCCGCCCACCTACGACGAGCTCAAGAAGCGTCTGCGCGGCCGCGGGAAGGACGACGAGGCGGTGATGCGGCGGCGGCTGAGCCACGCCATCGACGAGATCCGCCACTACCGCGAGTACGACTACGTGCTCGTGAACGACAGGCTCGAGGAGTGCGTGAAGGAGCTCAAGGGCGTGATCCGCGCCAACCGGGCCCGTATCAATCGGGCCGACGCCGTTGCACAATCGATATTGAAGTCTTTCGAACAGCAGCAATAGTAAGGAGAAGGAAAGTGACGAACAATCAGACCCAGGTCCCCCTCAACAAGGAAATGGACAGCAAGTTCCGTTTCATTACCGTGGCCGCGCAGCGCGCGAAGCAGCTCCAGGCCGGCGCCAAGCCGCGCGTGGAGGCCAAGAGCCGCAAGCCCACCCGCATCGCGATGAGCGAAGTGGTGGCCGGCGCCGTGTCCTGGGAGCTCAAGGACGAGGCGGCCGCGAAGGCGGCAGCCGCGGCGGCGGCGGAGGAGGCGGGAGCCTAGCGGCTTCCGTCCGACCGGATGCCCCTGGTCGTTCTCGGCGTCACCGGGTGCATCGGCGCCTACAAGGCGTGCGAGGTGCTCCGGGAGCTGCAAAAGCGCGAGGTCGACGTGCGCGTGGTGATGACGCAGCACGCCACGCGCTTCGTGTCGGCGATGACGTTCGAGGCGCTGTCGCGGCATCCGGTCTTCATCGACGGCTTCGAGCTCGGCGAGCAGAGCGACATCCAGCACATCAGCCTGGCCTCCGCCGCCGACCTCCTGCTCGTGGCCCCCGCCACCGGCAACATCATCGGCAAGTTCGCGAACGGGATCGCGGACGACGCCCTCTCGACGCTCTACCTCGCCAGCACGGCGCGCGTGTTGCTGGCGCCGGCCATGAACGTCGAGATGTACCGGCACCCGGCCGTCGTCGCCAACCTGAACGCCCTGCGCGAGCGCGGGGTCGGCATCGTCGAGCCGGGCTCCGGCTATCTCGCCTGCGGATGGCTGGGGAAGGGACGGCTGGCCGAGGTCCCCGACATCGTCTATGCCGCGCTGCGCGCGTTGCAGCGGCGGACCGACATGGCGGGGGAGATGGTGGTGGTCACCGCCGGACCCACCGTCGAGGACATCGACCCTGTCCGGTACGTCTCCAACCGATCGTCCGGCCGAATGGGATACGCGCTGGCAGAAGCCGCCCGTGACCGCGGTGCCAAGGTCGTGCTCGTCTCCGGGCCGACGTCACTGGCCGTTCCGAACGGCGTCGAGCATCTGCCCGTACGATCCGCGCAGCAGATGCTGGACGCGGTGACTGCGCGCCTGGGCGATGCGTCGATCGTGGCGATGGCCGCCGCCGTCTCGGACTACCGGCCGGAGTCGCTGGCGCGGAACAAGATCAAGAAGACGGACGGCCCCATGCGCCTCGATCTCGTGCGCACGCCCGACGTCATCGGGACGCTGGCCGCGAAGAAGGGCAAGCGCCTCTTCGTCGGCTTCGCCGCCGAGACCGACGACGTCATCGCGAGCGCGCGCCGCAAGCTGCAGGCCAAGAGCCTCGACCTCATCCTCGCCAACGACGTCTCGCGCAGCGATGCCGGTTTCGCGGTCGAGACGAACGCCGGCACCCTCATCGATCGCACCGGCCGCGAGGAGGCGATCGAGCTGACGACCAAGCGCGAGATGGCCGATCGCATCTGGGATCGGGCGCTGGAGTTGCAGTCAACGAGCCGCAATAACCACAAAGACACAAAGGGCACAAAGACGCACAAAGAACGGAATATCAAGCGTGCCTAGGGACGAGGAGGTCATTCAGGACCTCGCGGCTCGAGCGCGGTACTACAGCACGTTGAGCACGCTGGGGGCACCGCGGGTGGAGCTGCCGGGCGGAGAGCCCGCGATCGTTCCGTCCGCGCGGCGACAGTCGGCGGCGGAGGTCGAGCAGCCGGCCCCGGAGTATCCGAACCTCGAAGCCATCCGTGAGTGGATCGGCGACTGCCAGCGCTGCAAGCTGGCCCCCAGCCGCAAGAACATCGTTTTCGGCCAGGGAAATCCCAACGCGCAGCTCATGTTCGTGGGCGAGGCGCCGGGAGGTGATGAAGACGAGCAAGGCCTCGCGTTCGTCGGCGCCGCGGGTCGGCTCCTCACCGACATCATCGAGAAGGGCATGAAGATGCGCCGCGAGGACGTGTTTATTGCGAACATCTTGAAATGTCGGCCGCCGGGAAATCGCAACCCCGAGCCCGACGAGATCCTCCAGTGCCATCCGTTCCTCGAGAAGCAGATCGAGACGATCCGGCCGCGCATCATCGTCGGACTCGGCAAGTTCTCGTGTCAGTGGCTGCTGAAGACGGCGGAGCCCATCACCCGCCTGCGTGGACGCATGGGCGTGTTCAACGGCATCAAGGTGATGCCGACGTACCACCCGGCCTACCTGCTGCGAACTCCGAGCGCGAAGAAGGATCTCTGGGAAGACATGAAGGTTGTGATGGCCCTGCTGCAGGCCTGAGCCTCAGGCCGCACCGTCCACGAGGAACCACTCGGCGGGCCGCCCGGTACGGCTCGAGGCCGACGACGCGTCCGTCATCGCGCGCACCCGAAACCCCCGGAAGAAGCGAGCGCTTCTTCCGGGGGCGATGAAGCGATTACGGCTTGGAGTGAGACGCCGGTTTGGCGGAGGCGGTGTGGGCGCCCGGCCGGATCGAGGTCACGACGGCCGGGGTCCCCGTGCCGTCTTCCCGATACGTCACGGTGACCTTCTCGCCCGTCTTCAGGCTGGCGAGGGTGGCCATCGGCTTCTGGCCCTGGACGGTGGCCGTGATCTCACGTCCTTCCGGCGTCTTGAACGTGAGGGATGAATCCATCGTGCGGACGGAGACGACATCCGCGCTGACGGTGTGCGGCTTGGCGGTCGGCTTGGCGGCCCAGGCCTGGGCCGCGGTGAACAGAAGCAACGAAGCGAGGACGGCGAATGCGCGTGCCATGGTTCTCTTCTCCCTGCGCCGTGGTGGCGCCCATATGGAAACGAATGAGGGATGGCGCTTAGAGAACGACGGGCGGTCCGCGCAGCGCGGCGACGTGGCGCGTGATGCGGACCGGGCGCGGGGGAGGCGTGAGGTGTAACGCATGGGCGAGATCGGTATCCGCGCCCAGGGTCGTGGCGGCATCGAGGACGACGGCGAAAGAGATGGCGGCGGGGCCGTCCTCGTCGCGAGCGCGAATGTCGTCGTCCGCATCGGTGGTGGACGGTTCGGCGACCAGGGGCGTCGGAGCGAA
>Ga0114129_10010453_pt1 | contig 13237 bp, 11 predicted proteins | sample RhiMetdeltSRZDD1_FD_80071 | JGI IMG/M metagenome (GOLD analysis project Ga0114129, IMG submission 80071) | Populus rhizosphere microbial communities from Tennessee, USA - Rhizosphere MetaG P. deltoides SRZDD1 (version 2) (version 2) | ecosystem: Host-associated > Plants > Roots > Rhizosphere >...
CCCTCGTTGCCCTCGCCCGCCCCGGGCTGCGAGATCCGCTCACCCAATGGTGTGACGACGATGCGGTCGCCGCGGCCTTTGGCGCGCGCGGCGAGGTCCAGCACCTGGCCGACGGTATACCACGAGGTGGCCGGCTCGTAATGGGAGAGGTAGCGCGCGAGCTGGTGGACGAGCGGGAGAAAGATCGGCTTCACGGCGATGTCGGTCCACGAATCGTCGAGCGTCGACGTCCACACGATCACGCGGCCCTGGCCCACTTTTCGCTCGGCCGCCGCCACAGCGCCGTCGTCGAAGCGAGCGATGACGCGGTCGCTCGGCGCCGGCTGCAGCGCGCGGTACCGGAAGACGTGCGCGGCGGAGAAGTCGCCGCTGCGCGGCGCCTTGAAGACCTCGAATACAGGATGGCTGTAGTCGAGGTACCCGAGTGATCCGCTGCGGCCGCTCGTCCGTTCGACGGTCGCGCCCAGTTTGCCGGGCAGCAGATCGCCTTCGCCCTGCGGCCACGACGTCCGATCGCCGGCGACGATCAGCAATCCGCCGCCGCGCTCGACGAACCGCTTGAGGACGCCGTTGCCTCCGGCGGGCGGAAACATCGTGTCGTTCAAGATGACCGCTGCGCGCTTGTCAAAGGCAGCGGGCGACACCCGCGAGGCGGACGAAGCTTCCACGCGGAACGACGGCGTCGTGCCGATCGACAGCGCTTTCGAGAGGAACAGACTCGAGTCGCCGCGGTCGCCTCCATCGACGATCGCGACCGACATCGGGTCGCTCGGCGCCAGGACAAAATGAAATGCATTGTCGGCCGGCAGCGGATCGGATCCGGCGCGCACGGTGCCGCGGACATTCGGTCCGGCAAGCGTGAATTGCGTGAAGGTCACCGACGACGAGGCGTGTGCGCCAACGCTCGCTCGTTCCTTTTGAATCTCGTGGCCGTCGATCGTCAACGTCACCGGCACATCTTTGATGGCCTCGTCGCCCTTGTTGCTGAGGCCGGCCGTGACGGCGATCCGCTCCTGCCCCGAGAACGACGTCCGGGCGAAGGTGACCGACGGCACTGCAAGATTGGCGGTGCCGGCGGAGGCGACCGACACTGTGCTGATGGTCATGCCTTCCGGGAAGTGCACCTCTTCCGATCCGGTCCAACCCGCCCGCTGGAAGTCGCTGATCAACACCGTGTCGCGCCGCTTCAATGGCGACCGGCTCAGGATGCTCTCCGCCAGCTTCAGCGCGGGGCCGTACCGTGTCGCGCCGGATCCGACCTTCGCGGCGTTGACGGCGCCCTCGAGCCGTCCGCGGTCCGAGGTGGCGCGCATGTTCTCCTCGGCGTTCTTCGCGAACAGCACCAGCGTGGCGCGATCGTTCGCCCCCATGCCGCGGATGACGTCGCGCGCCGCGTCGCGCGCCTTCGTCCAGTGATCGCCGTAGCCCATGCTCGCGGACTGATCGAGGAGGATCACGATGTCGCGCGCGCCGCCGCTGACCGCCGACGCCGTCGCGCTCTGCTGCATGAACGGCCGCGCGAACGCCGCCACGATGAGCGCGATGGCTGCGGCGCGAAGCAGCAGCAGGAACCAGTGCCGGATGCGCCGGCGCCGCACGGACTGGTAGGGAATGCGTCGCACGAACATCAGGGACGGGAACTCGATCACGCGCTTCCGCTCGCGCTGGATCAGATGGATCAGTACCGGGACGGCGAGAGCGCCCAGTCCGAGCAGGAAGGCGGGTGTTAGAAAGGACACAGCCCCGCCTGGTGGAAGTCCGAAGTCTGAAGTCTGAAGTCTGAAGTCTGAAGTCTGAAGTCTGACTTCACCGGACCCTCATGAGACGCTCGCGGCTCGAGAGATAACTGAACAACGCCCTGTCGAGCGGCTCGGCGGTGTTGACCATCGTGTAGTCGATGCGATGCTCGGAGAACTTCGTCGTCAGCGAATCGATGTGCGCGCGAATCATCGAGCGGTATTCGGCGGCGAGCGATTCCGGCACGACAGGGATCTGTTCGCCGCTCTCGAGGTCCTCGAAGCTGGACGCGTCCTCGTAGCCGAAATCGATCTCCGCGGGGTCGAGCACGTGAAACACGATCAGATCGTTGCCGAGGAACCGCAGCGGCTTGATCGCTTCGAGGATCGTATCGGGCTCTTCGTAGAAATCCGAGATGAGCACGAGGATGCCCCGACGCTTGAAGTGCTCGGCCATCTTGCTCAGGGGGATGGCGAGGTTGCCTGGCCGCTCGGCTCTGCTGCGGTCCAGCGTGTGCAGCACGACGTTGAAGTGCTTCGCCGACGGCGGCACGTGCGCGACGATGTCGTTGTCGAAGGTAATGGCGCCGACGCGGTCGCGCTGGCGCTGCGCGAGGTACGCGAGGCAGGCCCCGATGTAGCACGCATAATCCAGCTTGGCGATGCCGCGGCTCGCGAACTTCATGGATCTCGACACGTCGAGCAGGATCGACAGATTGGTGTTCGTGTCGGCTTCGTACTGCTTCACGTAGTAGCGATCGGTGCGCGCGAAGAGACGCCAGTCCACGCGGCGGATGTCGTCGCCCGCGACGTAGCCGCGATGCTCGGCGAAGTCGATCGACGCGCCGAAGTACGGCGCCCGATGCAGGCCGTTGATGAACCCTTCGACGACAGTCCGCGCGAGCAGCTCGAGGTTGCCGATCCGCGCAAGAATCTTCGGATCGACGAATCGTGCGCCGGGGGTGATGTGTTGCTCCATATCACATTGCGGAATGCGGATTGCGGATTGCGGATTCAGATCCGCCGCCAATCCGCATTCCGCATGCCGCAACCCGCATTGTTACATTCCGCTCTTCGGGACCGGCACGGCCGTCAGCAGCTCGTCCACGATCGAGTCGGTGGTAATCCCTTCGGACTCGGCGCGGAAGTTCGTGAGCACGCGATGCCGCAGCACCGGGTGCGCGAGCGAGCGGATGTCGTCGAAGCTCACGTGATAGCGGCCGCTCGTCAGCGCGCGCGCTTTCGCGCCGAGCACCAGGTACTGCGCCGCGCGCACGCTGGCGCCGAACGCGACGAACTTCTTCACCGACTCCGGCGCCTGCTTCGACCTCGGACGGCTCGTGCGCACGATGCTGAGCGCGTACCGCATGACCGCATCCGCCACCGGCACGCGCCGGACGAGACGCTGGAAGGCGATCAGGTCGTCGCCGCTCACCGGCCGCGTGAAATGCGGATCGATGATGGCCGTCGTCGCTCGCACGACGTCGAACTCCTCGTCTTCCGGCGGATGCTCGATGACGATGTGGAACATGAAGCGATCGAGCTGCGCTTCGGGCAGCGGGTACGTGCCCTCGAGCTCGATCGGGTTCTGCGTCGCGAACACGAAGAAGGGCTCCGCGAGCTCGTACGTGCGGCCCTGGATCGTCACGCGATGCTCCTGCATGGCCTCGAGCAGCGCGGACTGCGTCTTGGGCGGCGTGCGGTTGATCTCGTCGGCGAGGACGATGTTGGCGAAGATCGGCCCCGGCGCGAACACCATCTGACGCCGGCCGGTGGCCGCATCCTCGTTGATGATGTCGGTGCCGGTGATGTCGGACGGCATCAGGTCCGGGGTGAACTGGATGCGGTTGAACTTCAGGTCGAGGACGCTTGCGAGCGTCGCGATCAGCAGCGTCTTGGCGAGCCCCGGGACGCCGACGATGAGGCTGTTGCCGCCGACGAAGAGCGTGAGCAGCACCAGCTCGATGACCTCCGACTGGCCGATGATCCGCTTCTTCAGCTCGGTGATGATCTGCTGCCGGCCTTTGTTCATCTTGTCGGCCAGCGCGATGTCGTCGGCCGATTCGAAGTCTGCTGTCTGCGTGAGCTCCACGATGCTGATCCTCTCAGTGTGTCATGCCGTACATGATGTAGTTGACGCCTAGCTTATACGCTTCGTTCGATTCGTCGATCGGTTTGAGGCCCGTATCCGAGAACTCCCAGAACTCGGAGATATCGGTATTGAAGTTGACCATGACGAGCAGCCGCTTCGTCGGGTCGTTGTTCTCGTAGATGCCGCGGAAGATCGGTTTCCCGACGTCGTAGTACTGGGGAATGATGTCGAGATCGGGAATCTCGAAGAACGAGTGAAAGATCGGATGGGACGCGTCGAGGTCGACGAAGCGTCCCTCCGGCAGCACGCGGCGCATCTGCACCTCGAAGTTGTCCCAGCCGCCGCGGCGCTCGGCGAAGTCGTCGAAGATCACGAAGCCGCCTTTGAGCAGATAGGCGCGGAACGCCGCTGCTTCCGCGTCGGTGATCGTCAGAAACCCGGGCTCCGCCATGTACGCCACCGGATACTTGAGCAGATCGGGGCTGTCGAGCGGGAGGATGCTCGTGTCGTCCGCGTGGGCGTTCAGGTAGCTCACCTCGTTCAGGATCTTCATGAAGTGCCGCTCGCCGGTCGGGTAGTCGTGCGACCAGGGTATGCCCTGTGAGACGAACCCGTAATCCGGACCGTACCGGAGCCGCACGAAGGTGAAGCGCCCGTCATATGGCGGGTTCGGCAGAATCGCCTCGCGCCGATTGCGCCCGCCGAATCCTCCGCCCCCGAAGCCGCGCCGCTGCGCGAGGGCAGTCGACATGCCTGCCATCACCAGGACCAGCATGACCGCGCCGGTCCGCTTCACGGCCTGACTTTCTTCGCCTGTAGATCGCGAAGCGCCTTGGTCTTCAGCGCGAGGTCCGTCAGCAGCTTTTCCATCTGCGCGTCGTAGGCCGCGCCGTCCATCGACGGCTTCATCAGCTTGAGGGCTGCGATGCGTTGCTCGATGGCGTCGCGCTCCTCGACGAGCGCTCGCGCCGCGGGGTCATTGGTATCCACTTTCAGCGCGGCGTCCGCGCGCCCGGTGCCGAGGAACACCTGTGCCGCCAGCTGTCCCTCGCCGCCGTCCTCGAGCGTGGCGTGCTCGGTCAGCACGTTACCCTTCTGCTCGAACGCCTGCTTCACCTTCGCTTTCGCGTACTCGAACGCTTCCGCCACCGACACGTGACCGTTGCGGTCGCGGTCCGCCGCATCGTCGTTGTAGGCGGCGACGAAGTACTCCGGAAAATCAGGCTCGTTCCGTTCGCCGCCCGTCTTCGTCGCGGTGACAATCACACGACCAGGCGCTGCGAGCGGTTGGAGGAAGGCACCGCTCGCGCTCGCCGTGTTCACGAAGACGACGTGCTGAGACGTGAACCGCGAGAGCAGCTTCGCGTAGTCAGCGGCGGTGAGATCGGGGCCCGGGAGATTGAACGACGCGACGCGACCGTCGAAGCTGCCGTGACCGATCAGCAGGATGAAGACCGTGTCGCTGGCCTTCGCGCGCGCGGCGATGTCGGCGATCGCCTTCTCGACGCCGTCCTTCGTCGCGCGCCGCTCGGTGAGCAGCGTGATGTTCGCCTCGGGAACCGCGTCCTTTTTCTTCGCGGCATCGACGAACGACGTGGCCCATTTTTCGAACTTCTTCGTGTGCTCTTCGTCGCCGCCGACGCCGGTGACGACGAGAATGTGGGTTTGCTGAGCAGCCGCGCTCCACGCGCTGCAGATCAGCCACGAAAACACGAAAACACGAAACATTTTTTGGGCAAGACGGATTTCGTGCTTTCGTGCTGTCCTGGCCAAACCAGAGGTCATGCGAGTCCCCTCGCTCGCCGGAACCCCCACTCCGCGAACACGAGGCCTACGAGCACGAGGAAGAGCGCAGGCATGTCCCAGAGCTCGCGCTCTTCGACGACGGTGACGCCGCGGCCGCTGTAGCTGATCGCCTCAGGGAGGGCCGACACGTCGGCGGGCGTGAAGAAGCGGCCGCCGGTTTCCTCGGCAATCCGCTTGAGCAGCGGCGCGCGCATCGCCGCATCGAAGTATTCCGCGTCGCCAGCAGAGACGCGCACGTGCATCGACGAGGTCCCGAGATTCTTCTGTTCGCGCGCAGCGGTCACGCGCACGTCGTAAATGCCGGGCTCGTCGGGCGTGAAGCTCGCCCGATACTCGCCGTCCTTGGTGACCGTCCACTCGGCCGGCAGCTCCGTTGTCTTCCCTGACGGCGACGTGACTTGCGCGACGACCCGGCTGTCGTTCACTTCCGCGTACGCGGAGTCGAGCACTTCCGCCGACAGCTTCACCGTTTCGCCGGGCTCCACGCGATCGGCCGTCGTCGTGACGTTCACTTGATCGGGGACGCCGTCGACGAGCCACCGCACGAGGCGGCGCCAGAACATCGCGTACGTCGTGTCGTTCACCGCCATCTTGACGTCCATGCGCCACAGGAACGAGTCCTGGACCGGCAGCGCGAACGACTTGCCGCGCCCATAGCGCTCGTACGCGAGCACGACGTGATCCTGCCTGTTCTTGTCGGTACCCGAGAGAAGGATGGATGCGCCCGGTTTTACTTCCCGCACGAGATTCACGGCGGACAGCTCCGGCATTTCGTTCCACTTCGCCGCCGACGCCGCCTCCGTGGCCGCAATCTGTGTGACCGGCGTCGTCGCGCCCGCGCGCGTCGGGCGGACCGCGATGTCGGTCGCGAGATACTTCGTGTTCGAGTTGCCCATCACGACCGGCAGCACTTCGCCGACCGGCGTTCCACCCCAGCCGCCTTCGGCGAACGATCGCCGGCCGCCCAGCATCAGGAGGCCGCCGCCGCGCTTGCTGACGAAGTCGGCGATGATGCGAAGCTGCTCGGGTGTGAACGATGCCGCCTCGACGCTGCCAAGGATGATCGCGCGATACGCGAAGAGCTCCTCGCGCGTCTTCGGAAAACCGCCAATCAGTTCGTCCGGATGGGTGACCGTCTGCCGGTAGTACTTGTTCTCGGCCGTCCGGACCATGGAAACGACCTGCAGATTCTTGTCCTCTTCGACGGCGCGGCGAATGAACTTGTACTCCCACCGCGGCTCACCCTCGAAGTAGAGAACCTTTTCCGCGCGGTCGAACACCTGGATCAACGCGTCACGCGCGTTGTTCTGCGTCACCTGCTCGCCTGTCTGGACCGGCACCTTGAACCGGAACACGCGCGCGCCGGGTTCGCCCGCCGTGAAACGGACCTTCACGGTGGCCGCTTCGCCATCCGCAGGCATCGTCACGTCCTGCGTGCTCACGATTCGCCCGTCGTCTTCGACGCTGAGCGGAACCGTCTGGCCGCCGAAGCCGGTTTGCGACAGCACGACGTCGACAACCAGCGCCGTCCCTTTCAGAACACTGCGCGGCGTCTCGACGCGCGTCACCTGAATGTCTTTGGCGAAGCGCTCCTGGCCGAGGCCGACGGTGAACACCGGAATCGATCGCGCCTTGAGGCTCGCCAGCTGTTCGTCGAGCGCGGCATCGGAGGTATCGGCGCCGTCGGACACCATCACGAGGCCGGCGAGCGGGAGCCCGGCCAGATCGTCGCGGGCGCGATCGAGCGCCTGGCCGAGGCGCGTCGACGTCCCGCCGAATTTCAGCTCCGCAGCGCTCTGGACGCGACTCGAGGAAGACGAGAAACTGAAAAAGCGCACGACGAAGCGTTGCGACAACGCCGCATAGAGCTTCGCGTTGGGTCCGCTCAACTGTTCCTGAACGAAGGCGCCCCGCGGCTGGCCATCGCGGTCCGCAATCGACATGCTCCGCGAGTCGTCCACGAGGACGCCGAGAAAATTCTGCTGAGGTACAGCGGCCTTGAGGACGAGCGTCGGGCGGAAGAGGCAGATCAGTAGGAGGGCCAGCGCGGCGACGCGAAGCCCGATGAGGATCATCCGATCGCGCAGCCGATCGGCAGCGGAAACACCGCGGTACGTCAGCAGCGCCGCGAGCGCGACCGCAATTCCGGCCGTGACGACAAGGAGGACCGGCCGCGACAGCCCCCAGGCGAAATCGCCCTGCTGGAACATGAGCGGCGGGTATTTGAACAGGAACCGGAAGAGCCGTTCGACCACTCGCGCTCAGTCTACCGTGAGCAGCCCTGTGGCGATCCAGCCCTCACATTTTTTTCACGATTGAACCCGGTTGAACTGCGATTTCAATTTTGCGTAGGCCACGATGGCCATCTCGGCCATCACCAGACCGCTGAGTATCCAGTCGCTGAAACGAGGACGCGGCGCTGGCCGGCCCGGTCGGAGAAGGCTGTCGTCCACGTCGCAATTCGGCAGCGAGGCCGAGCGCTTGAGCGTCCCCGTGGCTATGCGCGCCTCCCAGGCGCGTTCGGCCATCGCGCCGATCTTCTTTTTCTCCCCGGCCACGCGTTCGCCGGGATCTTTCCCATAAGGGGACGCGTGTTCGATTTCGGCATTGAGCTCGGCACCCACCAAAACGGCAAACGCCGACACGTAGAACCACAGCATCAGCACGATGACGCCGCCGATCGCACCGTACGTCGCGTTGTACGAGGTGAAATTCGCCACGTAGAACTTGAAGCCGATCGAGATGAGCAGCCAGAGCGTCGTCGCCAGAATCGAACCGGGCGTAATCCAAATCCAGTCCTGCTCCGCGTCCGGCGCGTAGTGGTAGATCATCGCGATGGCGAACGTCACCAGCGCGAACACGACAGGCCACTGCAGGATCTTCCAGCTCCATTCGAACACCGGACCCATGTGCGCCCACACGGCCACCTTCTCGGCCATCGTTGGTCCAACAAGGACGAGCGCAAATGAGGTGACGATGAACAACGCGAGGGCGAGCGTGAGGCCGAGCGCAACCGCCTTCACCTTCCACCAGGGCCGGCCTTCTTGAATGTGGTACGCCTGATTCAGCGTGTCGATGATCGCGTTCACGCCGGACGACGTGCTCCAAATCGTCCCGAGCATCCCGAGGGTGAGCAACCCTCCATTCTTCTCGTGGGCGATCTTGAGGATCTGATCCTGAACGATCGACAGCACTTCGCTCGGCGCGACGCGGGCCAGCGTCCCGGTAATTGCTTCGAGAAGACCTACTACCGGAATGAAACTGATGATCGCGGTGACGAACAGCAGCGCAGGGAAAAGAGCGAGGAAGAAATAGTACGCCAGCTGCGCCGCGAGGTTCAGACAGTTGTCCGCCACCACCTCGTTGGCCGTCCGCTTCGCCAGCTCACGCCAACTGAGCGGAACCTTGAAGGCCTTGAGAATCATCGTGCGCGACGAGAGTGACCAAGCCCCGTACCGACCGTCGGCGTCCACGACGGCGCGTCGCTGGCCGGGAATGAATCGGCGGATGCTTCGTGCACCAGGTCCTCGCGGCGCCATCCCACGCGTTCGACGACCTGACGGAACCACTGGCGCGCGTTGGGCAAGTCGCCTTCACCCGTAAGCGCCCACCAGGCGAGGGTGCCGCCGATCCCGGCGAGGAAGCCACCGACGATGGATCGCTGGCGCAATCCCTGGACAGCGAGCGCGGCGCCTCCAGCTCCGACGAGCCAGCGTGTCAAGGCCAGCTGCTCCGGAGTGCCATCCCAGCCGCTCCGGTCCCAGACGCTGACGGGCGCCCGGTGCGTTGTCAGGTTGAGTCCGCTGCTGGATCCGCGAGGTGTATCAGTCATGGGCGGAGCTGATGCAATTTCAGGGACACGCCATACCGTCAACCTGAGCTGATGGGATTTCCTACACGGCGCGTCACGGTACCTACAGCGGCTGGGCTTGGTCCGACACAGCGCCGTTACCTCAGAGCAAGGCCCTTATCGAATTCGGCCTGTTTTGCCGCATCGTGAGAAACGATCCGCGGCCGCGGACACTGGTACACGTGTTGCTCTTTTTCAGACCGATCCCATGACCTCCGAGTCTCTAATCGGAACCGATGACGTGCTGCGGCGGGTTCAGGGCGAGTTCCTCGAAATGCCGGGGTTGCGACTCACCGAACCGCAGGCGCGTCGTCTTTGGGGTCTGGATGCTGCGTCGTGTCGAGCGTTGCTTGGGACTCTCGTCGATGCGAAGTTTTTGTTCCGTACGCGCGACGGCGCGTTCATGCGGGTCGAGTATGCCGCGCCAGTGAAGGCAACGCATCGATCCCGCAGGAATCCGGCGGCTGCGTAGCGAAACAGTGTTTCCTCTTCGGAGGGATGCCCGCCTGTCGGCTGGACCGTAAGTCATACCTTTGAGCCGTCAGCCAGCCGGCCGAACTACCTGCCAGAACAAACCCGGGCGGCCGACCTTCGGGTCGCCGCCCGCGGCCAAACCAAAAAAGTCGAGAGTCAGCCGTCGGGAGTCGGTAGTCTTCCACTGTGCGCCTTCTCGTCGCTACAACGAACAAGAACAAGGTGCAGGAAATCCGTGCATTGCTTGATGGCGCCCCTGTCGAATTGGTGACACTCGGTGCGTTTCCGCCGTTGCCATCGCCGGAGGAAACCGGGCGGACGTTCGAAGAGAATGCGCGGCAAAAGGCGTTTTACTACGCCCGCGCTACAGGGGAGCTGACGGTTGCCGACGATTCGGGTATCGAGATTGACGCGCTCGGCGGCGCGCCCGGCGTCGAATCGGCGCGCTTCGGCGGCGCGGACACTACTTATCCAGACAAATTCGCGAGGATCTACGACGCGCTCCGTAGCAAAGGCGCGTTCGCCCATAACGCGGCGCGCTTCGTCTGCGCCGTCGCGCTGGCTCAAGGCGACCGCATCGTGTTCGAGACGCGCGGCACCGTTGAAGGCGAAATTGCTCCCGAACCGCGCGGTTCAGGCGGATTCGGGTACGACCCGATCTTCTACTATCCCCCGTACGGACGGACGCTTGGTGAAGTGACCGACACGCAGAAGTCGGCGGTGAGCCACCGCGGGCAGGCATTCCGGAAGCTGCGCGAGTTCCTGCTGATGTTTGCTTCCGAACAGCCCGGTTCCCAGGCTCGGGATTCGCGGTAGGTCCAATTCAGAACAGCGAGGCCTGCGGCTCCGTTCGCCAGCGGCGCTCGTGTTCAATAAGCCACTTCTTGCGGTCGAGGCCGCCACCGTAGCCGGTGAGGGATCCCGAGGCGCCGATCACGCGATGACAGGGAACGATGATCGCGATCGGGTTCGACCCATTTGCCAGACCGACGGCGCGCGACGCGCCCGTGGACCCGAGCGCCTTCGCAATCGCGCCATAGCTTGTTGTGGTGCCCGGCGGAATGGCGCGCAGCGCAGTCCATACCCGCTGCTCGAAGTCGGCACCTCGCATGTCGAGGCGAAGGTCGGCGATGTCGGCGCTCTTGCCCGCGAAGTAGGCCTCCAGCCATCGTCGTGTGTGCTCGATCGCCGGCGTGTCGTGGTCCACGATGTTGTGCGACGGGAAGTACCGGCGCAGCCGCGCATCGAGCCGCGTCAACCGTTGCTTCGGGCCGGTGAACTCGAGCGCGCAGAGGCCGCTGCCCGAATCGAGCGCGAGCATGTCGCCGAGGGGAGTGCTGAGAATCGCCCGTGCGATCTGCATTCGCTTCACGCCACCATCCGTTTCTCGCTGGCCTTTTGAGTTCTCAGTTCTAAGTTCTCACTTCAAGCTGCGTTTCTCAGCAGTCTGCTGCTAGGGAACCTTCACGAGGTGCCCGACGATCGCGCGCTGTTTTTCGACGAGCTGCGTGATCCCGTATTCGGCGAGGTCGAGCAGCATCATCAAGGCCTCCCGGCCGAACGGCTCCGCTTCGGCCGTACCCTGCACCTCGATGAACCGCCCGTTGCCGGTCTTCACGATGTTCATGTCGACGTCGGCGCGACTGTCGTCCTCGTACGCGAGGTCGAGCAGCGGTTCACCGTCCACGATCCCGACGCTCGTCGCCGCCACGTAGTCGGAAAGTGGAATGTTCTTGATCACGTCGCGCGTTCGCAGCTTCTCCAGCGCCAGCGCAAGAGCCACGAATGCGCCGGTGATCGATGCGGTCCGAGTGCCGCCATCTGCCTGGATCACGTCGCAGTCGATCCAGATCGTCCGCTCGCCAAGCGCGGCCAGGTTGGTGACCGAGCGAAGCGATCGCCCGATCAGGCGTTGGATTTCCTGCGTGCGACCGCCCACTTTGCCCGAGGCGGCCTCGCGCTGCATGCGCGTGCTCGTCGCGCGCGGCAGCATGCCGTATTCCGCGGTCACCCAGCCCTTGCCGGTGTTGCGGAGAAAGGTCGGCACACGGTCTTCCACGCTCGCCGTGCAGATGACGCGCGTATGGCCGGTCTCGATCAGCACCGAGCCTTCGGCGTGCATCAGATAGTTCGGCGTCATCGTCGTGTCGCGCAGTTGATTGGCGGGGCGTTGGTCGGATCGCATCTTTTTAGCTGTCAGGTGTCGGCGTCGAGCTCCTCATTGTACCCACGCGAGATTCTTGGCGAGGGGCCGCCGCAGATCGATGTGGCCCGAGAGCGTATCAACTTCTTTCCCCTCGATGAGAAGTTGCACCGCGGTAATGGCCGGCATATTCGCGGTAAGGGCGTTGACGATGGTGTAGATCGTCAGGATCTCGTCGAGGGATCCGCCGGTATGCGATGTGGCGACGTCGCGGCTGAGATCCACGTACGCGTCGCCGCCCTGAGTCAAGAACAGCGCGCGAAGCGTTGTGCCGGTGGGGACGGCCGACACGAGCGGCTCCGCGACCGGGGCAATCTGGGCCGCGACGATCTCGCGGGCCTGCTCGAGTGCGCCTTCGCCGTACGCAATGTCGCGCTCGACGCCGTTGAGACGCGTGCCGTCTTCCGACACATAGAACAGGCGCGCTTTGATCTTGCGTCCGGGTGGGGCAGGCGGCGTCGGAGCCGCAGCCGCCGTCACCTGTTTTTGCGGGCGATTGAAGACGCGCGGCGCTCCCAGGAACATCAACCATCCGATGATGAAAGCGACGAACGCGATGCCGACGGTGATTGTCAGGCGGCGGTCCATCAGTGTCCACTCCTGGCGTTCAACGCGTCGCGGAATCGGATCACAGCGTCGTAGACCGCCTGGACGAGAAGGTTCTGGAACGCATCCAACGCAAGCTGTTTTTCCTGCTCCGCGTTCGAGAGGAATCCGATTTCGATCAGCACCGCCGGCATGTTGGCCGATTCGAGCACTCGCAGCGGGGCGCGATCGATGGAATGGCCCGACAGCGGGATGCGGCCGCGCAGCTGCTGCTCCAGGATCGTCGCGAATTCCGCCGATTGATCGATGTGGCGCGTCTGCGCCAGGCTCCAGGGCACGAGCTCGATGTCGCGCAGACCTCCGCCGAAGGTCGGGACACGTTCACCGGGCGCCGACCGGGCAGCTTCAGCATCGCTATCGTCGAACGCCGCCGAAAAGACCGTCGCGCCGGCGACGGATCGGCGGAGCGACGCGTTCGCGTGCAGGCTGATGAATAGATCCGCCTTGTTGTTGTTCGCAAGCGCCGTGCG
>Ga0114129_10010454_pt1 | contig 13236 bp, 11 predicted proteins | sample RhiMetdeltSRZDD1_FD_80071 | JGI IMG/M metagenome (GOLD analysis project Ga0114129, IMG submission 80071) | Populus rhizosphere microbial communities from Tennessee, USA - Rhizosphere MetaG P. deltoides SRZDD1 (version 2) (version 2) | ecosystem: Host-associated > Plants > Roots > Rhizosphere >...
CGAGCGGGCCGCGACGTCGATGCGCAGAGAGTTCAAATCGAAGTGGCGCTCGCGCGATGGGTCACACCCGTCCTCTTTCATCCATGGGTTGCTGAGGGCCCCGGTGAGCGTCCGATAGTGGATGTTTTGAAAGCTCCGACGCACCTCGCGGCACTCATCTACCTGGTTCGTCGCCTTGGCCCTCGCGCGGCAACACGCCTCGTCACGTTCGTCCATGAGCGCTGGCGGCCGCAGGAAAACGAAGATGCCTGGCTGGCGGGGCTCATTCGGTCGCTTCGAAATCTGAACCGTGAAAACGATGCCTGCGAAGTGCTGAGAATTTCGTCGTCTCCTGAACTGACGATCGGGTGACGCCAACGGCTGACAAACCTGTGCGCGGAGGGGCGCATGCCGAAGGCCCCAATCTTGGAATCCAGCAAGAGGCTCCTTGGCTTTATCGGACGGGCTCAAAAGAAACCGGACGATGACAAGGCGGTCGAATCGAAGACTCCTGAGCTCACGGTCGGCGGCCGGCGCTATCGGCTGATTCCGGTCGATCCCGATGAGCCCGTCGACCCCGATGGGCCGGTCGGCGAGCCTGTGTCTGCGGCCGAACTTCTGACGCCTCGCGAACTTCAAATCGTTGGGCTGGTCGCTGACGGCAACGTAAATAAGCAGATTGCCGATATCTTGCGCATCAGCGAGTGGACCGTGTCAACGCATCTTCGTCGGGTTTTTGCGAAGCTGGGAGTCGACACGCGCGCGGCGATGGTCTCGCGCTGTTATGGCCTGACCGACGTGTCAAGAAAACGGGTTCTGTGAACGTTCCGGGCGCGGAGATTCAAGAGCAGGCAGACGTGCCGCTTCGAACGCCGGACGGGCCGCACGTTTCCACACCAGCGACAATTCCCGCGGACTCGGCGGCACTGCAGGCGCAATTGTTCGTCTGACTCCCAGAATCAGCGCGATGTTCGCGCCCGCAGAATGCACGGGCAATATTCCACCCGTCGTCGAGACGAGCAACGGTGTCACACCAGGGCCGTGACCAGAGACGTTGCTGTCGGAGTGGACCACGACGCCGACCGTGATGGCGCCGGCGTGGCGGCTGGCCCCAAAGCGTGCGTCCATCCCGCAGATCGCCACCAGATCGCCGAAGCGCAGCGTCTGCAGTCGGAACTTCTGGCGCAGCCCTCGATCGGAAAGCTGGATATCGGTATCGCCAAAGACGCCTTCCGGCTTTCCAAGGCCAGACCCCATCACGCCAGCAGGCACGATGTGTGTCACCGGAACGTGCAGATGTGAGCTGTGTCCCCGCACGCCCCAGGCGGCGAGCAGGCGCGGCGAGAGGTTCATCACCCGGACATTCGGATAGTCCGGCAACGCGAGGCCCTGGCCAATCGCTCTGATCTGAATGCGGTCGCCGATGCGAAGGCGACGAAGAACGGGCGGTGGGAAGTCGATCAACAGATTGTTGATGCCGCCATGCTTGCCGGTGACCGTGCCGAGGCTGCCGGTCGCAGGTCCGGACACCACGGTCGCCACGTTGCCGATGCACGAATACAGCAACAGACCTCGATTGGGAGCGCCGGGGTTCCCGGCAGCCTCGCGATCGTTGTTCCGAACGGACACGCCAGGCTCCACATGATCGGCGGCGAGGCCAACAGCCCGATCGCCGATGCGCTTGTTGAGCGCGATCCCTCCGGTGCCGGGAACGATGCGCAGCACGCCGTCCCGGCCGATTCGATACGCACCGCCGCGCACGAGTGCGTTCGCGACCTGACCTGCCACGGCCAGGGCCACCAGCGCGTGGGTGTTCATGCGCGGCGCATCGGCCCGTCGCTGCGGAGCTTCGGCTGGGCGTGACATGAGTGACATCTTCTATACCCAGTGCCAGAACACGGCCGCCCGCGCCCACACGCGTGCGACCGCATCATCGTCCAGGCCTTTGTCGCGGCTGCCGAGCACCGGGAAGCCGGGAACGATGACGTGCACGGCTGCGAGCTGAATCCCCGCCCATGCGAGCGGCGCCATGCCGGATCGTGCGAGCGCGTCGCGCAGCCACTGGACACCCGGACCGCCCGAGTCCGGAGCCTCGGCGGTCGGCACTCCCCACGCGTCGAGGTAGTCACAAAGAGTCGGGTTCCCTTCTGCATCCGACTCCAGGCGGGTCAAGATGAACGCTCCGTACGGCTCCAATGCCGCGCAGAGCGCCGCAGCATCTCTGATGCAGGCCGAGACAATCTCACCGCGCGGCAAGTCGTAACCTGATCGCGTCATCGCGTGATGGAGCCCGCGTTGGAGCTGTTCGCATCGCTCGCGCAAGCGGCGATCGACGTCGGCCGACATGAAGCATTCGTCAGCACGTTCGCCGAGATAGAAGAGGGGAAGCGATGCCAGGTCATCCTCCTCGGGAAGTCGATCCCATTGAGCCAGTTCTTCGCCGATCACGTCGGCTTCGCTCTTCATGTCGAGTTCGCGCAGAGACGCGCAGTAGGCGCGCGGCACGAGCCGGCTCGGATCGGCGAGATGGGATCGGGTGTCGCGCAGGACCCGATGCAGTTCCTGTGGAACCCACACGTGAAAATCCCGCGCGAGCCGCGCGATCGAGAGCTGGCCGTGCCGCGACAGCGCAAGACGCGCATCAACCACGCAGGGCGGCCGCCGTGCTCTCTCCCACATCTCAGTCGCCCCGGCGCTCTTCGCTCGGCCGAGAACTTCCCGCCTCCAATCGCGCGGCCCAGACCGGCCGTCGCAATCGACCTTCACCTATCGTGCGGCCAGTGCCGCGGGCGGCACCGGCGTCAGCCCTAACATGGCGCGCAAGGCCGGCGCGATGCCTGGGAACCCACGTCCCTCTGGCACCATCCGATACGCCGCGATCCATTCCTCAGCGACCGGGCCCAGCGGCTGGATCTGGGCCTGGAAGAGGTTGAAGTCGCGCGTTGAAAACGGCTCGTCCGCCACGAACTCGAGCATGCGACGACCCGCGTCTGCCAGCTTGGTGCGTTGCGAGATTTCCGCCTGGCCGCCGAGATAGCGCTCGGACACGAACTCAATCACGTCCCACTTGGTGTTGGCGTCGAACGCTTTCTTGATATCCGGTGTCTCGAGCATGTCGAGCACCACCTTCAAGTAGTTGCCGGTTTCGACGGTCAGCGAATAGATGTTGCCGTAAGTGGCCCGGTCGAGACCCCAGCGCAGATCGGTTCCGAGCCGCTGGATCGTCGCCTGGCTGCCGAAGGGCCGTTGATCGATCAGCTGACTGCCCCGGATGACCTCGCCGATCATCAGGTCGCGGAAGTACTGAGCGATGGCGGCGTTGAACGCGACGAACTGCCGGTGAAAGTTTCGATACACGACCGTGCGGGAGGAAGGCGCGCGCACGCCGTAATTGAAGGCGCGCCGGTACGCCAGCATCCGATCGCGCGGCTTGTACCGCAGCGGGTGATGCTTCTCGACGAGATAGAGTGCGCGAGCGCCAGGCCCTCGCTGAATGCGCATGCGGCCGTCGTGAAACATTCGCAGCAGCACACCGACGACCTGGAACACCTTCATGCGCTCGTGCTGGTAGATGTAGTAGAGCTCCGCCGCCGCGTGAAGCTGGCTTTGGACGACCGCGTCGTCGAAGTCGGGCAGGATGCGAGGCGTGCTGATCTCGTCGAAGGGCACGGCGCCCTTGGTGCCGAGGCCGATGAGATCGAGGAAGGCGGTTGCGCCGCCGCCGTCGGCCCCGGCGCGAAGCAATTCCTCGGCGCGCCGCTGGAATTCTTCTTGATAGCGCGCCCGATCCTGGGGCGGCAGACTCGTCAGTACGTCACGTACGAACTGTGGGAACAGCCGCTGAAACTCTTCCTTGATCTTCACACTCATGGCGTCACCTTACCGGCGGGCTACTCGCCAGGCTCACGTGAGAGGATCTTCCGGAACACCTCACGAACGTGGGCTCGGTCGATGTGCGTGGGCCGCGACGTGTCGAGCAAGTCGTCCACGAGATCCACCAACTCCTTCGGGAGCCGCTTCCCAGTCCGCGCCTCACGCGATTTCAGGGCCGTCCATTGCTTCCACACCTGGTCCCTGGTCAACGCGCTCCGGAGCTCGCCCGCCGACTCGCTCGCGCGGGACAACGTCTCGACGAAGCTCACGAGCTCTGGATCGCGCCCCGGCGGCTGCGCGATCGCCGACCGGGCACCGGCCCGGTCGCGTGGCTCGGCATCGCGTGCGGTGGAGCGCCGACCGCCTGGACGCGTGGTCTGGCGCTGCGTGGTCGGACCCTTTCCTGCGTAAGTCGTCTTTGCGATCGCGAGTTGCTGCAGGCTGATCCGCAGCGCTTGCGGCCGCCGGATCGCTCGAATGTGCGTGAAGTTGAGCGTCAGGCCCGAGGCAACGGCGAGGAGGTCTCGACTCGCCTGAATCGGATCGACTCGGCCCAACCCGAAGCAGTTCGGCGCCAGCGATCGAACGAGGATCTCCCAATCTCGTTCGGCGGCGCTTTGCTCGTCGAAGACCTGTTTCTTGAGCGCGTCGCCTGCCGCGCCACCGGGTAGCGCTCTCGCGAGCGCCTCTGAGAGCGTGACGAGCGTCACAAACAACCTGTTCGTGTTGTTCTGAGGATCGACGCAGTCGTCACCGGCCAGTGCATCGGCGATGAACTTGTAGATGCTCGCCCGCTGTTCCTCGGGCCCACCGCTGACAGACGCCAAGGCGTAGAGATCAATCGCGCGATCCAGGTCGTAGAGAAACTTGTCAAGCTTCACCTGACAGGCGAGTTCTGCGGTCTCACACCCGCAGCAGGACAAGAAACACTCGACCTCCCGCGCGTAGGCGCCCCTGAGGATGATCAGCTCGAGAAGCGCCTGCCGCCCTTCGGCGTCGGCCTCGTCCGTCTGCTGGGCGGCCATCGGGAGCGGCAACGCCAGGTCAATCAACCGCGCGCAGGAGCGACTCTGGCTGAAGGCGTCGACGAACAGCTTCAACGCTTCGGCAAAGGCGCTGAGAGCCGCGGAGATATCCGACGTGGCGTTCTGGAGGCGTCCAGCCACGACGTCCAGCAAGCGCTGCATCCGGGCGATTTCCACCGGGGCGGTCGCCGCAACCTGTCGAAGCGCTTCCGGATCCTGCCGCGACACCGAGCCAACGAGACCGTCCAGAATCGGCGCGAGCAGCTCCTCGCGAAGGTAGACTTTGAGTTCCGGCGCGCTTCTGCGATCGATTTCATCGAGCAGGGCACTGTACGCGGCGATGTCGTCGCCCCAGTCGCCGTCGAAGCCGGGGTCGCTCAGTCCTGCCAGGCGGCAGAGCGCGCGCACCAGCGAGTCCCTGCGCTGGCGGACATCCACCAACGGCACTTGAATGATGATGCCGCCGTCAGCGAGGCCGGCCACGAAGAGGGCCTCACCCATCAGGATCCGGATCACGTTTGCCGCGTCGTCCAGCGTGCTCGCGAGCCGCCTGTAGTCGCAGTTGAGCGGCAGGTTCAACACGCCGACGAGCCGCGCCACCCGCGCAAACTCGCCAAGCCTTCGCACGGCGAGAAATCCGCGATCGCGCATCGCCGGATCGTGGGCGAAGCGCGCCGAGGCCGAGCCGTCGCTGAATTCGCGCAGCAACGCGTCACGCCAGCCCCGGATCTCGGGAGCCCACTCGCGGTTGTCTCGCGACTCGATCAAGGCGGCGAGGTCGGATTCGAGATTGACCTGGACGCGCCGCTCCTCTTTGCTCCCTGGCGTATAACCGGCCGCTGGAGCTGCAGGTAGTGTCAACGGTTGCGTCTGATACAGGATCGGCAGCCCCGCCGCTTCCTGATCGATGCGCGCGGCATCGGTGGCATATCGCTGTCTCAGCGCTGTCACCACCTCCATCGCGTTGTGCGGATCGCCAACGCGAAGCTCGCGGCGGAGAAAATCGTCGATCAGCTTGGGCCCGGTCTGCTGGACCGCGGTCGTCGTGCCGTACGTGCCGTTCATGATGCCCTCGCCTTGTTTGCCTCTGGTCGCGTCACGCGACCGCCCTGATCTCCCTCGACCGACCCGACACGGGCGCCGCGCCGCGCCTCGCCAGCCCCCCGAGCACAGTGCGTGACAGCTTGGTCGGTTCTGCCAGACGACGTTCGAACGCGTATCGGCTCGCGCTCACGGCGAAGCGCGGTGGCAACTCCGGCGGCAGGATGCCACGCGCGAGCAGCGGCGCTGCTCGCTGAATCGCCTGCTCGTCCGCCGTGACGAATGGGACGACATCCACGAGCGCCCGCTGCGCGAGCCCCCGCTTCGGCTGATAGGCGACCTCGTCGACCACGTGAGGGATGATGCGTGACGCCGTGGCAATCAGCCTGGGCGGAATCCTTCCCTGCGGAATGTGGCTGGCGTAGAGAGTGGCCCAATTCCTCTGGATGCGCCGTGCGTCGCGCGCGAATCCCATACGCCGCAGCAGCTCGGCCTGAATGAACATCCGAATATACGGCGTCGGGTGCACGCTCAACGGGCGAAACGTGAGCACGCGCGACGCCGGGTAGGCCAGGAAGTCCTTCATCGAGCGGGCGGACGCCGGCCCGCCCAGCAGAATGGCGATGAGATCCGCAAAGATCTCTTTGTGCCATCGGGCCCAGATGCGCGTGAGCCAGGCATTGCGGCTCACCTGCCACACTCTGCGCTGTATGGCCTGCTGGGTTTCCTGCCAGACGCCCAGGTCGGCTTGCAGGTTGTGCCCGATCTCGTGCAGCACCACGCCCATCCCCCAGGGCGACTCGATGCGCTCGTACGGCACGCGCACGAGCGGAAACGGATTGTGCTCGCCGAGCAGTCGTCTGAGCATCACGCCGCGCCTGAATGTGGCCGGGGAAAAGCTGTGCTCCAGGTAGGTCACGGGCTTGAGGAGCGGACCGCGGATGAGCCCTGGCGCCGCGCGTCGCACCACTTGAAAACAGTCTGCGGCGATGGTGTCGCACGCCGCCAGCGCGGGCGCGAACGTCGTCCCTCGCTGAATGAACACGTCGAAGAACAGTCCGTACGCACGTCGCGCCCGGTCGACCTCGCGCTCGACGAGTGCCGCCTTGCGCAGGAGCTCGTCGTGGCCGACCCCCGGGCGCCGAAGTTCCTGGGCCAGCGTGTCGAGCTGTCTGGTGACGTGCCGATCGATCTCTGCAAGCCGCGTGTTGGCCGCCAGAAAATGAGCAGATGACGGCGCGTACGGAACGTCCTGCGGCCGTATGCCCACCGATCGCCGATCGAGACGCGCGAGACGCCGTGCGCGCGCTGCCAGGCTTCGGACTTTGGCGTCCAGAAAATCGTCGAGATCGGTATTCACATCGTCCTCGCCCGAGGATGCTGCCGGTCAACGGAGGCGCAATTTCCATCGATCGATTCCGCTCTACCACCTGGACGGTCGGCGGCCGTAACGCGCACCGTACGGACGCATCCGTGGACGGCCGCGCAGCCGTCGCGCGCGCGACCAACGAGCCAGCCGAGCGGCGGTCCGTGGACTGGCCGCCACGCGCGCGGCCGCACGCTGAATCAGGGATGGAAAGCTCCGCGGACTTGCGCGCCGGCGCCGAATCAGAATCGTCACGCGCCGAATGAGAGGGGGAAGCACGACGATCGCACGTTGACCATACCGACCCACCACAACGCGGGCTGCCCGCCGAGCCGCTCGCGCGACCGCTCTTCCTAGCGCGCGTGCGGCCCGCGGCTGCGTGGCGCGGAGGCGGCGCGAGGTGAGATGGCGAACGGCGTAGCGCCCCGCCATGCCGGCCAGGATCGGCGTGTACTCATCGATGTCCTCGCTGGACGCTTGGTCTGCCGCAAGGTCCGCCAAGGCGTCCATGGCCTCGCCTCCGGCCTCGCCTCCGGCTTCGCCTTCAGCCGGCGCATCACCGCCGCCTTCCGGGGGACTGGCCTCGGGAGCCGCGCCGATTTCTCCTCCCGCGACGCCACCCAATGCAACCCCTTGTCGCAGGAGCCGCAGGCCGATGGGAATTGCGCGCTGAAACATGCGTCGCAGGCGCGGCCCAGCGATCCGTCTGAGGCGGCGAAGGCGGCGCGCGACGCGACGCGCGAATTCGTCGTCGTCTTCTGCGTCCATGGCGTGGGCAAACGCCTGCTCAATCGCGGCGTCCCCTTCGTCAAACCCTTCCCCTTCAAACCCTTCAGCCTCGAAGCCTTCGCCCTCGAACGCCTCTTCCTCGCACGCCTCTTCCTCGAAGCCTTCCTCTTCGAACCCTTCTTCTTCAAACCCTTCTTCTTCGAAGCCCTCGCCCTCGAAGCCCTCGGCCTCGAAGCCTTCTTCCTCGAAGCCCTCTTCCTCGAAGCCTTCTTCCTCGAAGCCTTCTTCCTCGAAACCTTCAGCCGCGTCCGCCTCGAATCCTTCGCTGTCGACTTCAGCGAAGGCATCGTCCTCGAAGCCGTCCTCGAGGGCATCCTCTTCGAAGCTCTCTTCTTCGAAGCCCTCTTCTTCGAAGCCCTCGGCTTCGAAGGCATCTTCGCCGAACGCGTCTTCGAAGCCGTCTTCGAAGCCCTCTTCGCCTGCGTCGATCAGCGCGTCACTGCTGAAGTCGTCTTCAAACAGGTCGCTCTCAAAGCCGGTGCTCTGCATGGGACTTCTCCTTCAGGCCGCTCTCACCAAGCGCCTCGGATACATCGCGCCGGCGGGAACACGATGCAGGATTCGTCGACGGGCCGCGAGACGCCGTGAGGCCGCGGCAGGACTCGAGGCGCCCATCCCCGGACGCAGCCTGGCGCGGCGTAGAACCTGACGCGCCACTACGCGCGCGGTCCGCGGCAGCGCAGCCGCCGCTGCGCCGGCACTGGCCGCGCGCAAGAGTCGGGCGCGAATGAGGCGCCCAATCAGACGAAGGATGCGAAGCTTCCGCCCCGCGCTTCCGTCGCACGTGAGGGCGGCTCTCAGGAGGGTGCGCTCGGCAGCGGTCGCGTAACGCGCGATGGCGGGTGGAATATTTCCGGCGACCCGCGGTGTGGCAATGCGCGTGGCCAACCCGGCACCCAGCGGCAAAGCCACCGCCTCGGGGACTTCACCGGCATCCGTCATGTCCGCCAGCGCATCCAGCGCAGCATCATCGTCCACGCCGTCGCCGCCTCCGAGAACCGCGCCCGCCAATCGGCCACCGACGCCAGGCACGAGTCCCCCGACGGCGCCGGCAAGGGCGCCGCGCAGCCCTCTTCCCTCGGCAAGGCCGCGCACAGCACCAATGCCAGCAGATACCAAGCGGCCCCACGGTCCGGCAAGGCCGGCCACACGCTGGACGATGGGCAGGACGCGACGAAGAATCGGCGCGGCCGCTCGCACGGCACGCCCAATCACTCGTCCGACACGGCCCGCCACGCGGCGGATTCCGCGACCGACCCTCTGAAGCCCCCGGCGGATGCGCCGGAAGAGCGCATCGGCATCGTCGGCGTCCAGGGAATCGAGGACGAACGGATTGAGGCGTTGAGCGATCGCGACCGCCGCCGGGCCCGTAATCAGTTGTGGTGGCGACGGCAGGTAGAGCCCGCTCTCTCCGTCGAATGCGAAATCGCCGAACTCGTCGAGGGCGTCACCGGCGTCCGCCGCGTCGAGCTCCTCTTCGAACTCGTCCGCAAGAGCATCGGCCTCTTCGAATTCTTCGAACGCGTCGCCCGCGCCTTCTTCGAGCCCGTCGGCTTCTCCGAGCTCGTCGGCCTCGGAAAATGCGTCCTCTTCGAAGGTGTCTTCACTCTCCAGCAGATCTTCTTCGAATGACGTCTGCATGACCGCGAGCCTCCCACCTGAGAACCCGTGCTGCCGATGGATAGTGACAGAACGCCGCGACCGTCGAACAGTCACACGTTTGGTCTAGCGCAGGTGCGCGACACGAGCCGTCAATGCGCGACCGCCGCGAGAGCGCGGAGCGTGATGTCCTCTCGCTACCGCGAACGTGTGACGCGATCGGCGCGGGTTTGTGCGCGACAATGACGGCCGCGGAAGGAGGGCTGATCATGAGCGCTCGAGGGACGTGCAGCTGTGGGCAGTCGAGATTCGACAGCTTCGACGAGCTCGAACAATTTGAGGAAATGGAAGGAGCAGAAGGCATCGACGCGCTCGATGAGTCCGCGGACTGGGCGGCATCGCAAGCGCTGGCCGAAGAGTTCGAGGGCGACCTCGACGCGGACCAATTCACGTTTGGAAGAGACGACCGTTTTCAGGTGCGGGCTCAGGCGCGCCACCCGTCCACGCTGCTGTTCCCCTTCAACACGGTATGCCTGATTCGTCGTGGCGGCGCCAATATCTGCTCGGGTGTGTTCATCGCCCCGCGTGTCGTCCTCACCGCCAAACATTGTCTGTTCCGGAACCCGGCCCGTTCGATTCGCGGTCAAGTCCAGTTTCAGTGTGGCCCGATGCTCTCTGGTCGCACGACGACGTCTCTGGGAGCCGTGACCGTGTTGCCCGGATTCGATCAGAGCGCGCCGCCGAGGCGGCGGACGAGCGCCCGACCGCCATCACTGGTGGTGCCCGCGGCGGCGCAGTTTGCACATCCGCGCGTCGACATCGCGCTGATGATCATGCCGCGCAAGGTTCACATCCCTCGCAGGCCGGTGACGGCTCCCCATTTCATGCTACTCCAGCCTCGCAGCGATGCCCAGACGCTCAACCGCCTCGTGACACTCGCCGGGTATCCGGCAGACATGCCGCCCGGCACGATGTGGGCACATTCCGACCGGGTGCTGGGAGTCACGCCGACGCACCTCCGGTATCAGATCGATCTCTGCCCGGGGCAGAGCGGCGGTCCGGTGTGGCTGTTGGGCGCTGGTCAGACCAGAGTCCTGCTCGGCATTCAGTCGGTACAAGTTCGGCGCCGACGAAGCCTGCGGGGACAAATCAACTGCGGAACGAGAATCCCTGGCGCGCCGATCCACAACTGTGGCGTTCGCCTCACCTGCGATGTCATCCAGTGGATCCTGAGCATCACACGCCGGCGCGTCCGGCAACAACCGGCTGTCGATCAGCCGACGTTCCGCCGCTGCCCGGTGCGAAGAGTGGCGTGAGTCTGGCGCCATCACGCCCGCAGTTGCGATTGTGATGAAAGGAATGGACCGCTGGAACGGACGCTCGACGCGAGCGAGTAGAGAATCGCGGATGACGACAACCAACTTCGTCGATTGGCAAATCGGCCAGTCGGCGTTGCTCATCACTTGTCCCCACGACGGTCGGCAGCATCCTCCTGGAACGCCGGAGCGTCCGGATCAACAGTCCGGGTGCGGGCGCGCCAGGAAGCGGGCGGATGTCTCGACCCGCCTCATCGCGCTCGGTTTGAGCAAGGCGGTTCTGGGCATCACAGGTGCGGTACCGTCGATTGTGATCGCCCGGTTCCACCGGCGGTTCATCGACGCGAATCGACGATCCCAGTGCGCGTTCCAGTCGAAAGCGGCTGCCCCGTTCTATCGCGAATACCATCGTCGAATCGACCTCGCGATCGCGGCGATCAAGGCGCAGTTTCCGAAACGGGGCGTGCTCGTCGACATTCATGGCGCAGCGGATCTGGTCGATCAACCGGACGTCCACGTCCTACTCGGATCGGACAACGGCAACAGCATCCGCCGGCTGCTGAACCTCGATCCGCTGATCCTGTTCCGACGCGGCGGGGTTGTACGGACGGTTCAGGCGGCACGATTCGGTGTGATCCCTGCCGAATTCGACGACCCCGAACACTCGAGTTTCGACGGTGGTTTCACCGTCCGGGAGCATGGTGCCAGCCATGCGTCCGGACTTGATGCCCTGCAGATCGAAATCGTGCGCAGCGTCCGCAGCCAGGAGCGGCGCCGGAACCAGTTGATTCAGAGTCTGGCTCAAGGTCTGGTTCGCTTGTTGGCCCAGCAGGCGAGACTGGTTCAACGGCGATAAGAGCTCTCACGGATGGACGGCTCAGAGATGCGCACGATGCGTCCGCAACTCCCTGGCTATCGGACGCTGGCCTTGACCGCCACCCGCGACTGCCCGGTCGCGCTGCACCAGCGCGGCGACCACTACGCCATCACGTCATGCAATGCGGTACTGATGACGGACGAGGATACTGGCTCTGAGCGCGCACTGGGGCGCGTGGCTGCGGACCTGCTCCGTCGTGTCAGACGTCCACGAGTGCTCGTTGGCGGCCTGGGCATGGGCTTCACACTCAGAGCGCTCCTCGATCGGCTGCCTTCCACTGCCCGCGTGGTGGTCGCGGAGCTTTTGCCGGCGGTCGCTCGATGGAACCGGGAGCGGATCGGCCATCTGTCTGCGCATCCTGTCGACGATCGGCGAGTCGAGCTCCGCATTGCGGATGTCGTCCAACTGGTGCCCGGCCGTCCGATCTGGGATGCCATCGTGCTGGACATCGACAACGGACCGGAGTGGATCGTCCAACGAAGCAACCGCGCGCTCTATGGGCGCTCCGGCCTTGGCCATCTCGTTCGGTCACTGCGCCCGGGTGGATTTCTCGCCATCTGGTCGGCTGGACGTCATCCGCAATTCGAGAGACACATGGCGGCGATGGGACTTCGCAAGCGGCGGTTTCACCACAGGTCGAATCCAACGGACTCCATCGGGCCCATGATCTACGTCATCTCTCGGCGAACTCGCGATCAAGGGGGATGAATAGCGCGCTCTCGCGCCCGACGTCTTCACCGATCGTCTCGCAGCGGCTGCAGAAACCGGTGAAACGTCCAGTGCCCGACCTGCCGGCCGAGATTGGCGCCGTGGCGGACAGAGGTCCGAAAATGGAATCCGATGTAAATGCGGGAGTCGCCAATCTCGTCGGCCATCGCCTGAAAGCTGTCGTAGCTGCGGACAACTCCCGCCGGGCAGGTCGATGTGGCCGTGCTGAACGGAATGTGGCGGCCAAAGACACTGGTGAGGACCTTGGCGGCCGCAGTGCTGACGGTGGCGTGAGCCGACGGGTACTCAGGATGGAGCGGGGTCGGGCGTAAAGTCGTCCAGGCGGGGTCGGCGTCGGTCGAAGCATTGCCGTCGGTGTCAGCGTTGCGGATCGCCGTCACCGGCCGCCAGAATCGATAGAAGTACTTGCTGTCCCAGCAGGCGATGGTGGCGTCCATCATCGCCAGGTTCAGCAGCGCGAACAAGCGCGCGTTCTCGATCAGGCCGGTACTTCTCTCGGTGCTCACGCTGCGCGCCACGCGGTTCCACATCGGCAGCGGCGGCTCGGCACCGCACAACGCGATCGTGGTCTGCTCCGGCGCGCGGTCGATGCTGTCGATACTTCCGAGGCGCTTCGTTTCGTTGAAATCCTCGGCCCACTCG
>Ga0114129_10010455_pt1 | contig 13236 bp, 14 predicted proteins | sample RhiMetdeltSRZDD1_FD_80071 | JGI IMG/M metagenome (GOLD analysis project Ga0114129, IMG submission 80071) | Populus rhizosphere microbial communities from Tennessee, USA - Rhizosphere MetaG P. deltoides SRZDD1 (version 2) (version 2) | ecosystem: Host-associated > Plants > Roots > Rhizosphere >...
AGAGGCCATTGTCGCAATCGAGGCTTGGCTAGAAAACACGAGGCAAGGAGGTGCCTCGATGTACCGCAGCATCGCTCGCACATCGCTCGCCGTGGTATCGCTCGCCCTGATCGTCGTTCCCTGTAGCGCCCAGCAGCCGTCTTCCGCCGCCGCTCCGCTCGGACAGCCCGCGTCCGTCATACGGCAGGAGGACTGTCCGAAGTTGATCTCCGAGATCAATGCCGCGACGAACGTCCGGTTCGATCCAGCGGCGGCCAACGCCAGGCAGGTCGTCGCCAACGCTTCGAAGCTCCAGGCTGATGGCCGGTACGCGGAGTGCTTCGCGGCCGCGCAGCCCACGCGCGACCTCCTGGTGATGAGCCCAGTGAGCGTCGCGGTAGCCCCGGCCATCAACGACTGGCGGTTGTGGGCGCACCCCGATGAATACAGCGACTGGGTGCGGCGACCACAGCGACCGTAGTCAACGCATTTCGCTATCGCGGCGTTCCTCGAGAGAGAAATCGCATCACATCATCACCGATGGAGGTGGCCGATGAAGCCGATCGTAGTGGCGGTGGCTGTCGTCCTCACCGCTGGGTGTGGCCAGACGACGATGAGTACTCCGGAGCGAGACTTTGGATGGAAGGTCTACAACACCCCCGGCCCGATGGGCTTGGCGGGTCCCGGCGGTCCTCAAGGACCGTCTGGTCCGGCTGGTCCTCCCGGACCCTCTGGTCCTCAAGGGCCTCAGGGCGCAGCGGCCGCGCCGCCGCCGCCCGTGGTGCGTGAGGTGCCGAAAGAGATCGAGGCGTTTTCGAACGTTCGCTTCGACCTCGACAAGGCTGAGATCAAGCCGGAAGAGCGCGAGAAGATCAAGGCCGTCGCCGGCTTCATGCAGCAGAATCCGAAGGTCGAAGTCGGATTGGCCGGCCACGCCGACCCCAGAGGCACCAACGAGCACAACCGGACGCTGAGCGACGAGCGCACCAAGGCCGTCTCGGAGGCGCTCGTCGAGGCCGGCGTGCCCAAAGACCGTATCCGCACGGCGGGGCTGGCGAGTCGAAATCGCAATTGCATGGACAACAACGAGGACTGCTACGCGCAGAATCGCCGCGTCGAGTTCTACTTCCGGAACCAGTGAGGGAGGTGCCACGTGAGGAGAGAGCTCACCCGGCCGATCGGGCGTGCCGTGGGCGTCGTGTCCGCCGCGGTCGTCGTGATGGCAATGGCGGGTTGCGGCACGCGCGTCGGCTATAGCGGTCCGCCGTTGTACGCGGTTTCAGATGGCTACATGGAGAACGTCGATATCTTCGGACGAACGATCTGTAGCGCGCCGGTGCGGTATCTCCAGCCGACGGCCGGCCCCGCCGGACCTGCCGGTCCCGTCGGACCTGTTGGACCACCTGCGGCCGCTCCAGGACCTCCGGGTCCTCCCGGCCCGCCTGGTCCGCCAGGGCCTGCCGGCGTCACGGGACCAACCGGCGCCACGGATGGGCCGCTGTACGGCGCCGTGCAGCAGGTGCACTTCGAGCCCGAGACGGCCGCACTGCTCGGTCGGTGCGCCGACAAGATGGCTCATCTGGTGGCCTGGCTGAACGACCACCCGCAGACCACGCTCAGTCTTCGCGGCTACGTGGACCAGCGTGAATCCGAGCGCCAGGAAATGTCGTTACGTGAGCAGCGGGCCTCGGTCGTGCGCGACGCGCTGATCGAGGCTGGAATCGCGCCCGAGCGGATCGAGCTCGCGACTGCCGGCGAGAGCACGTTTCTCTGCGCCGAGACGTCGGAGGCTTGCCTCGCGATGAACCGGCGCGTCGAGGTTCGTCTGATGCAAGTCCGGTGAGCGGGTCAGGGGTTAGCGGGCGCGGGAGCCGCTAACCCCGTTCGCCGGCGTTTCTTCGACCGTCTTCAGCGCCGCGTGCGATTCAAGGGAAGCTCCATGCGAGCGTGGGGGCTGCCCCGATTGATTCGCGACGTTGCTGCACCGCTCTATGAGGCATCGACGTTTCGGTGCAGGAGGGTGTCGTGAAGAAGCTGCTCTTCAGTATCGCCGTGCTGATGCTATTCGCCCCTGTCCCGGGTTCAGCGCAACAGCAGTCCGAAGAGAAGATGCTCGTTGGTCGCGTGCAGAGCGTCGACTCGTCCGGGACGGAGATCACGCTGACCGACGGTACGAGGCTGGTGACACCGCCTGGAGCGAGGCTGCTGCCTGGGTCGGTCGAACAAGGCATGCTCGTGCTCGCGGTGTATCGCCAGGGGGAAAACGGCGACAAGGTTCTGACGCGATTGGCGCGCGAGCAGCGCGAGCCCGCCGCGGAGACCGGCCCCAAGGACAAGCCGGGCACCGACGCGAATTCGGCGGCCCAATGCTTCGGTCTACCCCGGCGGTCTCCAGTCATGTTCGGGGCCGTCTGCGCGTAGGACACGGGAGCCGAGCGCCGGATCAGGTCGAGCTTGACGCCGCGACCGACGCGATGCTCTGCTTTCCGCCACAGGAGGGCAGGCGATGGCGAACGACCGCGGGCTCTTACCGAAGGCGCGGCGCGAAGAGCTTCCCGAGGAGCTCCGACGCCGGCTCGAACGCTGGTATCGCGACGCCTACCAGGACGACAACCTGTTCCTGACGATGGCGCGGCGTCCGGGCCTCCTCGACGCGACGATGGGATTCGTCCGCTACGCGTACGGTGGCACGTCCAGCGTCGAGCCCGAGCTGTTCGAGATCGTCCGCGTGCGGCTAGCGTGGAAGAACCGTTGCGTGCACTGAAGCCTCGCGCGCTCCTCCTCGGCCGTGCGCCGGGGCGCGACGGAAGAGCTGGTGGCGAAGCTCGAGGACTACGAGCGGGCGGACTTGCCCGCGCGCACCAAGGCGGCGCTCCGCTACGTTGATCGCCTCACGTCGCAGGCGTGGCAGATCGACCGGGGGTTCTACGACGAGCTCAGGCGCGATCTCACCGATGACGAGCTGCTCGATCTCGGCATGGTCGCGATGTTCTTCAACGGCTGGCAGCGCCTGATCGACGCGTTCGGCATCGTGCCCGATGGCTGGCGAGAGGGCGACGCGCTGCCGTTTCGGCCGCTGACCGAGGCCGAGAGCTAGGCCGAGCCCGCCCGGCGGGACGCCTGCGAGCTAGGCCACACCGAAGTTGAAGACGCCGAAGATCATGTCGGCGCGCCAGCGCGGCGGCGTGCCGAGCCACATTCGGGTGACGTAGCGATCTGCCCTGATCCCGAGCTTGTCGAGATACTGCACCGCGGCCTGATTTGCCTCGGGTAGACCGAGATTGCGCGACGACTGCCGCACGGTAGCCGCCAGCCGGAGCAGCGCCAGCCCCGCGGCCGGGTCGCCGGCGATGGTCGGCCCGCCGCCCCAGGGGCACGCGAGGTGAAAGCCGACGACCTCGCCGCTGCGCGTGGCGACCCAGGCCGACGACGCAAGCGCAGTGATGAAGCCGCGGCGGTCCTCGCCGGTCGCCACGCGGTCCAGCGCGCAGGAGGGGGAAATGTCAGCGGCTTGCATGGGGCGCGTCACGACGTCTGGGTCCCGAGCGACCGCGGGCGACGCGAACGAGCCGTAGCGCGGGCCCGCCGCGAATCCAAGCCGCTCGTAGACCGGACGGCCCGCGTCGGTCGCGAGCAGTTGCACCGCGCCGACCGCGCGGTCGCGCAGCCAGGCGATCGCCGCTTCGGTCAGGCGCGCACCGAGGCCGCCTCGCTGCTGGCCGGGTCGCACGACGATGCCGTGCACCCATCCCGTGGCCGGTGCGCCGGCGAAGATGGTGGCGCCGCCCGTGCCCACGATCTCGCCGTCGGCCTCCGCGACGAACAGAGCGGTGTCGGCGCGCGCCGCGTAGTAGTCGAACAGCACACGGCGGCCGGTCCATCCGACGGCGTCGTTCGCGGCCAGGGCGCCGTCGAGATCCGCTGCACGAAATGTGCGGACGATCGCGGTACGGGACGCTTCGGGTCGAGCCACCACGTGCACACTACGACCTGGATCTCGCGTTCGCAAGAAACGGCGACTCAGGCGAGCAGGACGATCTGGCCGGTAGTGCGTCGCGCCTCGAGATCCCGGTGCGCGTCAGCCGCGCCGGCGAGGGGATAGCGCCGGCGGACGTCGGGCTTCAAGATCCCGTCGCGCAGCGCGGCGAACACGCGGCCCGCCATCGGTTGCAGATAGTCCGCGGTGTAGTGAAAGAGCACCGGCTGTGAGAACGTGCCCGACTTCGCGCTCAGGTTGACCGGGTCCAGCGCGCCGGTGGCCTGGCCATAGCTTACCCAGTGGCCGCGCGTGGCGAGGGCGGCCAGGTTCTCCTGCGCGGCGTCGCGCCCGAGACCGTCGTAGATCACGTCGGCCCCGCGCCCGCCGGTGAGCTGCTTCGTCTTCTCAGCGAAGATGTAGCTGCGTGTCACGATCGGATGCTCGCAGCCGTTCGCCCGCGCGAGCTCCGCCTTGGCATCACTCGACACAGTCCCGATCACCCGCGCACCGAGCGCCTGGGCCCACTGGCAGAGCAGCAAACCCACGCCGCCTGCCGCCGCGTGCACCAGCACGGTGTCGCCGGGCCTGACTCGATGCAGTCGGTACAGGAGATATTCGGCCGTCATGCCCTTCAGCATGAGCGCCGCCGCCGTCTCCTCATCGACGTGGTCGGGCAGCAGAACGAGCTGCGCGGCCGGCAACGTGCGCATCGTCACGTAGGCGCCCGGCGGCGAGCAGGCATAGGCGACCCGGTCGCCCGGACTGAACCCCGGCGCATTGCTTTCGACCACGACGCCGGCTGCCTCCATGCCGATCGGCGCGGGCGGCTCGATCATGCGGTAGAGACCGGCGCGGATGTAGACGTCGATGTAGTTCACGCCGATCGCCGTCTGGCGCAGGCGCACTTCACCGCTGCGTGGTGGCAGCGCCTCGAGCCGCCGCAGCTGCAGAACTTCGGGACCGCCAAATGACATCGCGACCATCCCCTGCACGTCCGTCACCGACAGGGCAGGGGATTGTCGCCCGCCGCGTCCGAGGAACGCCGCCAGGCCCGTGAATCCCGCTTCGTAGACCTGGCCGCCGACGAGCTGCTCGAACTCGCGCTCGCGGCCGCGGGGCACGTCGAAGGTCGACTCCCAGTGCCAGAAGGTGCGGTCGCCGTCGGTCACGCGCTTGAGCTGCACCGTGGCGACGTAGTTCCGCATTGGCAAGGTGGCGTCGAGGATGCAATAGGTGGAGACGTGGTCGCGGTCGGAGAGCGCCAGCAGCTGCTCGCGGATCTGATTGCCGTCCTTGAGCGTGAAGTCGCGCACGCAGCCGACCTGGTCGGCTGGCTCGCCGCGCTCGATCGTAGAAGGTCCGACGGCGGGATGCCAGGCCGAGTGGCTGTTGAAGTCGCGCAGCACCGCCCACACGCGCTCGATCGGCGCGTCGATCACGGCGGAACGACGGACGCGGATCATCGCGCCACGAGCTACCGCGCCACGACCTTCTTCAGCGTGTCGAAGCCCGCCTGGAACACATCCTGCCCGATCTGCTCGGCCAGCGCCTTCTCACGCTCTGGCGCGCAGTCGAACTCCGCCCACCACTCGGCAAACGTGCGGTTGCCCTCGGTGACCGGCGTCAGCTTGATGGTGGCGACGTAGTTCTCGACGCCCATCGGGCTCTCGAGGATCGAATAGCTGCACTGGTAGTCGTAGTCCGAGAGCGTCAAGAGGCGTTCGCGGATCATGCCGCCGTCGCGCAGCCTGAAGTTGCGCACGCAGCCGATGCGGTCGGCCGGCTGGCCCTCCTCGATCCGCGACTCGGCGACGAACGGCGTCCACCGCGGCAGGCCGTTGAAGTCGCGCACCTGCGCCCACACGGCATCCGCGGGCGCGTCGATGACGCTCGAGGTGTAGACCTTGATCATCCCTCTTCGCCGCGCTCCACCCGCTGGATGTGCTCGCCGCGCTCCAGCAGCCCTTTGGCCGCCTGTCCGACGTCGCCGCCCTGCACGCCGATCTCGCGCAGCAGCTGATCGATGAGCGGCGCCTGGGCGCGGAAGCGCAGCGCCGAGTTCACCACGCTGTCGGCGATGTTGCCGCCGTTGCCGCCTCCGCCGCCGGTGCCGCCGCCGAGCCCGTCGACGTGCAGGATGCGAATGCCTTCGATGCGCTCCATCGGCTTGACCGACTCGCGGATGATGCCCTCCAGCTTGTCGATGAGCTGCCGCCGCATGGCCGACTGGCGCGCCTCGGGCGTGAGGAGGTTCGCCGCCGTGTTCATGAGCGTCAGCCCCTCCGCCTCGACCTCGTGGCGGATCTTCGCGGCCAGCGCCCGGATGCGGCTCGACTCCGCCTCGCCCTCGGCCTGCGCGATCTCGACGCGCTTCCTGCGCTCAGCCGTCTCGGTGTCGCGCGCGGTGAACACGCGCTCCTCCTCGGCCACCGCCTTCGCGCGCGCCTGGTCGGCGGCCGCCTGCGCTTCGGACTGGAGCTTCGACTGCTGGGCGACGGCGATGGCCCGCTGCTGCTCGGCGAGCTCGACGGTCTGGCGCCGCTCGATCTCGAGCGCCTCGATCTGGCGCTCGCGCGCGATGCGCTCCTCGTCGATTGCGCGCTCGGCGGCGATACGGGCGCGCTCCACCGCCTCGTGCGCCTGGATCTGCGCGCGCTCGGCCTCCTGATCCTTCAGCGCTTTCTCGCGCGCCACGTCGGCCCGCTGGGCCGCGCGCGTGACCTCGAGCTCGCGCTGCTGGTGCAGGCGGGCGTACTCGAGGTCGCGGTCGATGTCGAGCGCCTGGCGTTCGGTGTCCAGGTTCTTGTTGCGAATCTGGATCATGGTGTCCTGCTCGATGTCGTTGCGCTGCTTCTTGCGGGTCTCGATGGTCTCGGTGAGCCGCGTGAGACCTTCGGCGTCGAAGGCGTTCGAGGGGTTGAAGAACTCCATGGCGGTCTGGTCGAGCTGGGTCAGCGAGACCGTCTCGAGCTCGAGGCCGTTCTGCAGCAGGTCGGCGGCCACCACGGCGCGCACGCGCTTGACGTACTCGCCGCGCTTCTCGTGCATCTCCTCCATGGTCATCTCGGCGGCCACCGTGCGGAGGGCGTCGACGAACTTGCCTTCGACCAGCTCCTTCAGGAGCTCCGGCTGCACGGTGCGCTGGCCGAGCGTCTGCGCCGCGGCCGCGATCGCCTCGGGGGCCGCCTGCACCCGCACGTAGAACTCGGCGGTGACGTCCACGCGCATCCGGTCCTTGGTGATGATCGCGCGCTCGCGGCCCCGCGTGACCTCGAGACGGAGCGTGTTCATGTTCACCGGGATCACCTCGTGGATGATGGGCAGCACGAGCGCGCCGCCGTTCAGCACGACGCGCTGCCCGCCGAAGCCGGTGCGCACGAACGCCCGCTCCTTCGAGGAGCGCAGGTAGAGCCAGTTGAGGAGCCACGCGACGATCGCGATGACCGCCGCGAGGACGATGAGGGCCAGGATGAGCATTCCGACTTGGGCCCCAGTCATGACACGTTCTCCTTGCCAATGCGTTTGAACGCACGAGTGGTTTCCGTCAATGCCGTCTCGGTGGGCAGGCGCTCCATGCTGGAGGCGCCGTAGAATCCATGACAGGTCCTGGTCTTCTTCAAGACGTACGCCGCGTCGCTCGGAGTCGCGATCGGCCCGCCGTGACAGAGCACGAGAATCTCGGGGTTCACCTCGCGCGCGGCCGCCGCCCAGGCGTCGATCAGGGGAACGCACTCCGCGAGCTTCACCGCGGTATGCGCGCCGATGGCGCCGCCCGTGGTGAGCCCGAGGTGGCACACGACGATGTCGGCGCCCGCTCGCGCCATGTCGCGCGCGTTCTGCTCCGAGAACACATAGGGCGTGGTGAGCAGCTCGAGCTTGCTGGCTCGCTCGACCAGCTGGACCTCGAGGGCGTAGCCCATGCCCGTCTCCTCGAGCTGCGCCCGGATCACGCCGTCGAACAACCCCACGGTCGGGAAGTTCTGAATGCCCGAAAAGCCGAGATCACAGAGATGCTGCAAGAACGGATCGACCAGCAGGAAGGGATCAGTACCGTTGACCCCGGCCAGCACGGGCGTGCTCGTGACCACCGGCAGCACCTCGCGCGCCATGTCGAGCACGATCTCGTTGGCGTTGCCGTAGGCCAAGAGGCCGGCCAGCGAGCCGCGTCCGGCCATGCGATAGCGCCCGGAGTTGTAGATGACGATGAGGTCGATCCCGCCGGCCTCCTCGCATTTCGCGGACAGGCCCGTGCCGGCGCCGCCGCCGATGATCGGCTCGCCGCGACTCACCATGCCGCGCAGCCTCGTCAGGATGTCCTTACGCGCAATTCTGGCCATGGGGTCCTGACCTCGTTGAAGTTCGCGACCAGCGCGTCGGCGAACGCCGGGTCGTTGATGTGGGCCTGCACCTTCAGCAATTTCCGGTTCGTCCCAGATCGGAAGTTCGACGCGATGACGTCGAACAGCGCGCGGTTGGCCGACGGATCCCAGAATGGCCCGCCGGGCCGGTCGAGACCCGAGACGCCGCCCTCGGGGATCAAGAAACGCACCGGGCCCTCGATGCGGTTGAGCTTGTCGACGATGAACCGCCCGATGCGCGCCGCTTCGTCGGGCGTGGTGCGCATCAAGGTGACGTTCGGGTTGTGCACGTAGAGATTCCGGTCCTTGAATTGCGCCGGCACGGTGGGCCTGGCCCAGAAATTGACCATGTCCAGCGCCCCGCAGGAGCCGACGTAGGGGATCGCACTTCGCGCGAAGACGTCCATCCGTGACGGACCCGCGGTGAGCACGCCGCCGACGATCTCGTCGGTCACCTCGGTGGTCGTGATGTCGAGCACGCCGGCGAGCAGGCCGGAGTCGGCGAGCTTCTCCATGGTCTGGCCGCCGGTGCCCGTCGCGTGGAAGACCAGGCAGTCGTACTCGCTTTCGAGCTGCTTGCACACCGCCTGGACGCACGCCGTGGTCAGGCCGAACATCGTCAGGCCGATGGCCGGCTTGCCTTGCTGCTCGACCGAAGAGGGCGGGCGCGAGAACGCGAGCATCCCCGCCAGCGCGTGCGCCGCGTTCGTGAGCACCTTCTCGGAGATTCGGTTGATCCCCGACACATCGGTGACCGAGTACATCATGCAGATGTCGGACGGTCCGACGTAGGGCCTCACGTCGCCGGAGGCCACCGTGGATACCATCACCTTGGGGACGCCGATGGGCAGGCGGCGCATCGCGCGCGTGGCGAGCGCGGTGCCGCCCGATCCGCCGGCCGAGATCAATCCGCCCAGATCGCGCCGGCGCGCGACGAACTCCTCGAACGCGACGGCCATCTCGGACACCGCGGAGCCGCGGTCACCCGTGAACACGGCGCGCTCCCCAGAGGGATGGTGCCGCGCCACCTCGCGCGGATGGATGTTGGCCGGCGATGGCTTGCCCGACGTGGCGAGGTCGACCGTCACCGTGCGCAGCCCCAGCTTCTCGAGGCAGCTCTTCAGGTAGAAGAGCTCGCGTCCCTTCGTGTCGAACGTGCCGGCGATGTAGGCCGCGCGGCCCACGGTCTGCGCCACCGGAACCTCCATGACACGGGGCTCCGGCGTTCGCGCCTCTCGGGGCTCCTCCGCCTGCACGACGTGATCCCGACTGGTCGAGCCCCATCTGGTGAAGCCGCGGACCGTGCGCTCTTCACGTGGGGCGGGCGGTTCGGCCACCACCGGATCCCCGGCGCGCTTCACGGTCAGGATCTGGATGGACGGCGGCCCTTCGTCCTCAACCGTCGGATCCGGCGCGACCTCCGTCTCCATGCGCACGCCGAGCAGGCGCTGCTGGAGCTCACGATCGGCGGCGAGCTCGGCCGCGGTCATCGAGCGCGCGATGCGGCCGTTCACCATCACGTCGACCGTGTCGGCGACGTCGATGGCGACACCGAGGTTCTGCTCGATCAGCAGCACCGAGATCTCACCCTCGGCAGCGAGCGCCTTCAGCATCGCGATCACCTGTTGCACGATGATCGGCGCCAGGCCCTCGGTCGGCTCGTCCATGACGAGCAGCTTCGGGTTGAACAGCAGTGCGCGCGCGATCGCCAGCATCTGCTGCTCGCCGCCGGAGAGCTCGGCGCCGCCGTTGCCCTTGCGCTCGGCGAGCCGCGGGAAGGTCTGATAGACGCGCTCGACCGTCCACGGGCCCCGGCGCCGGGCCAGCCGCAGGTGCTCGTCCACCGACAAGGATGGCCACACCCGCCGGCCCTGTGGCACATAGCCGACGCCCTTGCCGGTGATCACATTGGGCGCCAGCCCGAGGATCTCCTCGCCGGCGAGCTTCACGCTGCCCGACGCGCGCACGAGGCCGGTCACGGCGTTGCACAGGGTCGTCTTGCCCATGCCGTTGCGGCCGACGACCGACCGCACGCCGTGGTCGAGCGCGAGCGACACGCCCTGCAGCGCGTGGGCGCGGCCGTAGTAGACGTCGAGGTTCTGGATCTCGAGGATCAGTGGACTCTCTCTCCCATGTAGATCGACTGCACCTCTACGTCGTTCTCGATTTCCACCGGACTGCCGTGCTTGAGCACGCGCGCGTTGTGTAGCACGGTGACGCGGTCGACCACACGCAGCGCGATGTCGAGGTCGTGCTCGATCAAGATGAAGCCCATGTGCGCCGGCAGCCCCCTGAGCAGCGCCACCAGCTCGGTGCGCTCGCCGGGCGAGAGGCCCGCGGCGGGCTCGTCGAACAGGATCAGGCGCGGCGCGCCGGCCAGCGCCATGCCGATCTCGAGCTGGCGCTGCTGGCCGTGCGAAAGCGACGCCACCGGGTGGTCGGCCATGTGGCTGAGCCGCACCCGCTCGAGGAGCTCGTCGGCGGGGCCGTTTCTCGACGCTCGGATGAAGCTGAAGCGACCGCGCGAGACGCCGCGCACCGCGAGGAACAGGTTGTCGCGCACCGTGAGGTCACGGAACAGGAGCGAGGACTGGTACGTACGCCGCATCCCCATACGGATGCGATCGTGGGGCGGCATGGCCGTCACGTCCTCACCGAAGAACAGTACCCGGCCGCGGGTCGCGGGGAAATCGCCGGTGACGACGTTGAACAAGGTGGTCTTGCCGGCGCCGTTGGCGCCGATCACGGCACGGCGCTCGCCCGCGGCGACCGAGAACGAGACGTTCTCGATCGCCGTGAGTGCGCCGAACACGCGGGTGACGTTCTCCAGGCGGAGCGCGTGATTGAGATGGGGGGCGTGGTTGGGGTGGGGGGCCCCGAAATGGCCCCCCCCACCCCCCAGCGCGGGTCGCGCCGCGGCGGAGCCGCGGCGGTCGTCTGTGACCGCCACTAAGAACCCTCCACTACAGGCCTCTGCCTACGGGCAATTCGGCTCGTCGCGTGAACCGATCTTGAACTCGGCCGGTGACATGCCGAGCGTCTGGTTCACATTGTCGATCTTCTTGAGCACGCGGTTGTGCAGATTGCCTTGCGCGTCCTTCACCACCTCGGTGATGAACGTCGTGCCGATCGCCTGCCGGTTCGCGTCGAGCTTCACGTCGCCCACCGGCGTCTTCAGGGTCATCTTCGAGAGCGCGTCGCGGTACTTCTTCTGCCCGTCCGAGAGGTCGCCCTTCACGAGGTCCAGTCCGTCGAGCGTCGCCTTCATGTTGATGTAGTAGACGAGCGCGAACAGCGAGGGGCTCGGATAGCCGTCCGGGAAGTTCTTCTTGTAGTCGGCGACGAACGCCTTGAACTCGGGCGCCTCGTACGCGTCCGCGATCGGCGAGCCGGCGATGGTGCCGACCAGCGAGTCGCGGCGCTTGCCCTTGTAGTTGAGGATGTCCTGGCTCACCGTGATGGAGCCGCCGATGAGCGGCTTGTCGCCGCCGGCCTGCTCGTATTGGTTCAGGAAGTTCACCGCGTCGGCCCCGCCCAGCACCACCGCCAGGGCGTCCACGTCCTTCGGGATGCGCGCGATCACGGAGGCGTAGTCCTTGCCGCCGAGCGGGACCCACGCCTTGACCGGCACCTTGCCGCCGAGCTTGCAGTACTCGGTCATGAAGCCCTGCACCTGCGAGTAGGGGAAGGCGTAGTCCTCGGCGATCACCATCACCCGCTTGTAGCCCTTGTCGAGCGCGGCCTTGCCGACGCCCACCATCCACTGGCCGCCGTCGGTGTTGAAGCGGAAGAAGTTCGGCGACGGGCTCGAGAGCGTCGTGGCCTGTGCGCCCGATGAGCCGTTGATGAAGGTCGTGTTGGGCTGGGTCTTCGAGTACTCCTTGACCGCGATGCCCTCGGAGCCGGAGAGCGGGCCCACCATGATGTCGACCTTGTCCTGCTCGACCAGCTTGCGCGTCGCGTTGACCGCGACGTCGGGCTTGGCGTCGGACGAGGCCTTGACGATCTCGATCTTGCGGCCGGCGACTACGCCGTTACGCTGGCGCACCGCGAGCTCGGCGCCGCGCATGCCGTCCTGACCGCCGGCGGCGAACGGGCCCTCGAGCGTCGCCAGCAGGCCGATCTTGACCGGCGGCGCCTGCGCGAACGCGCCGGCGGTGAAGGCGGCGACCACCAGGATTACGGCTAGCGTGCGTACAACCGTCCCCTTGCTGATCTCCATCTGGTTTCTCCTCTGTGAGTTGACAGCCGAACGCTCAGGGCGGACCACCATCCGAGCAGACCGTCGCGCGAGAACAGGACGATCACCAGGAACACCACGCCGATCACCAGGTTGAAGCGCTCGCGATCGAAAACGTCGATGGCGAAGTTCTGCAGCAGCACGAAGACGATCGCGCCGAGAAACGCGCCGACCGGGTGGCGCATACCACCGAGCACCGCGATGATCAGGATGTTGATGAGCCAGCTCGTCCCCACCGAGCCGGGCGTGACCAGCCCGTTGTACCAGGTGAACAGCACCCCGCCGACCGCGGCGATCGCGCCGGCGATCGCGTACGCCGTCACGCGATGCGCCGTGACGTTGAAGCCGAGCGCGTGCATGCGACGCGGGTTGTCGCGGATTCCCTGCAGCGCGATGCCGAACGGCGAGCGCAGCAGGTAGACCACGAACAGATAGCCGGCCAGCGCCCAGAAGAGCGTGAGGTAGTAGAAGGGCGTCGGGTCGCGCCAGTAGATGCCGCCGAGGGTGGGCGGAAACACCTTCTGCTCACCCTGGAAGCCGTTGAAGATGGCGTAGTTCTGGAGCACCAGGTAGTAGAAGGCGACGCCGATCGCGAGCGTGATCATGATCGTGTAGATGCCCTCGGTGCGCACCGAGAGCCAGCCGATGAAGGCGGCGGCGCCCGTGGCGAGGACGATCCC
>Ga0114129_10010456_pt1 | contig 13236 bp, 11 predicted proteins | sample RhiMetdeltSRZDD1_FD_80071 | JGI IMG/M metagenome (GOLD analysis project Ga0114129, IMG submission 80071) | Populus rhizosphere microbial communities from Tennessee, USA - Rhizosphere MetaG P. deltoides SRZDD1 (version 2) (version 2) | ecosystem: Host-associated > Plants > Roots > Rhizosphere >...
CGGTACCGGCTCGCGCGGTACGAAGATGCCTTTGCCGACTTCGCCGAAGCGCGGCGGCTTGCGCAACAGCTCCGCGATCGCGAGACGGAAGCGGACATCCTGCTCGATGCGTCCACCGCTTTGGATTGGACCGCCGATTTCGCCCGCTCCCGCGAGCTGGTGGAGGAGGCGGAGAGACTCGCCGGAGCGGTCGCCGCGGAAGCGCTGCGAGCGAGAATCATCCTGGGAAAGGGCCGTGCCCTGTGGCGCGCCGACCAGAGGCGGGAAGCGGTCGCCATGCTCGAGGTCGCCGCCGCGCTCGCCGAGCAGGTCGGAGACCAAAGCTACGAGACGCTGATCATCTCCCTGATCTTGCTCGAGTTCCTGCTGCCGCACGTGGGCCGGATCGAGGATGCCGAGCGGACTTCCCAGCGCGCGATCGCCCTGGCGCGCGAGAAAGGAGATCGATTGCACCTGGCAAGTGCGCTGAACAACCGCGTGTTCATCCGAATCGCGCGCAAGGACGTGGCAGGCGCCTGCAAGGATCTCGAGGCGTACATGCAGATCGGCCGCGAGCTCGGGATCGCTCGCACCGAATGGATCGCCGAGTTCAACCTCGGTGACATTCTGTATCAGACGGGCGACCTGGAGGGGGCACTCGGTCACGTCCGGCGAGTCATCGAGATCGAGTCCCGGCACCCGGAGATCGCCGGCGGGGGACCGATCGCGCTGCTCCTGCTCGCCCGCATCGAGTCCTATCGGGGGCGCGACAGCGAGGCCCGGCGAATTCTCGAGGACATCGAACGCTGGCTGGAGCGAACGAAGGCCGAGGGCCGCGCGTCGGCAGGGTTCACGCCCTCCGAACAGATCTTGTTCGAGATGGTCCGCATGGCCTCGGGCGAAGCCACTTCGGATCAGTGGGAGCGGCTCCTCGAACGTTCGGCGCGCGAATCGGTCGAGCAGGAGGCGATCGAAGTGGCCGACTTCTACGGGACCTGGGCGCTGCGGCGGGGGCGGGCCGGGGAAGCGCATCGTGCCTTCGCCGAGGCCGCTGCCCGGGCCTCCCGGATCCCGAACATCATGGACGCCCGGGTGAAGCGCGGGCTCGACGCTACAGCAGCCCGAACGACCTGAGGAGCGCGATGGCGACGCCGACGAGCGAGTCGCCGGCGATCAGCCCGGCACCGACGGCCGCGACCGTCTCCGGCCGCCAGGGCCGCCGCAGCCGGCTGGACGCCGCGACCACCGCCGCTCCACAGAGAATCGTCAGCGAGTATTCGAGGGGGATTAAGGCGCCGATCCCCACCGCCACTGCCGGCGGAACGAAGCGCTTGAATGGGGATTCCTCCACCGCCGCCAGGACGATCCCGGCGACGCCAGCGATCAGAACCGCACGCAGAGCGCCTGGCGGAAGCGCAGACAATCCCTGCGCGACCACCTCTCCCATCGCCTTCCACTGCAACGCGGTCGGCATGGGGAGAGCGGGCGAGGTCAGGCCGTAGGCGCGCAACAGCAAGACGTACGCGGGCACGCACAGGAACGTGCCGACGATGCAGCCTGCCAGCGACGCGGCGGCCTGTCCCCGCACAGGTGCGCGGAGCAGGCGCCCCGTCTTGAGCGAGGCCAGGAGCAGGCTGGTCTCGGTGGCCGCGCCGGCGACGACGGACGCGGCCGCGACGTTGACCACGGGCTGTCCGGGCGCGAGCGCGCCGTACGCCGCTTGCGTCGCCTGCCCCACCGTTCCCAACGGGGCGAAATCCGTCATCCCGGCGCTCCGGGCGCAGACTCCCGATCCGAGCACTGCCAGGAGCAGCGCCAGGCCCGTGTGCCAGGGGGACAGATTGAAGACGACTTTTCCGGCCACCAGGGTGGCGACCGTCGCGGCGACGGCGACGACCGCCAACCTGACCGGCGCGCCGGATCGTTGCGCCGCGGCGGACCGGAGGTCGCGCAGTGCGCTGGAGATCATTCCCGCCTGACGGACGAGGTAGACGAGCGCCGCGCCAACCATCAGCGCCGTCGCGGGCCAGGCCAACCAGGTCGCGAGGGCCGCGCGATCCGCGGCGACGTGAAGCGGTCCACGGACGAGCCAAGGACCCAGCGCGATCCAGCCGAGCACGGATCCGATCGAGAGCCCGATCGAGATGCGCAAGCCAACCAGGACACCGACTCCCCAGAGCAGCGGGCCGGTGCTCAGCCCGATCCCGAGCAGTTCTGCAGGCAGGCCGGCCACCCGGCCTGGGACGGTCAGGGAGTCCGGGATCACGGCGGGCTTGCCCCCGCGGAACCAGGCGATCACCGCGGCGACAATTCCGCCCGTGACGAGCGACCGCACCCGGCCCCGGCCTTCGGGGCCGCCGCCGTGGAGCGCCTCGATCACCTCGGCCGTAGCGACGCCGGTCGGGAATGGGAGGTCTTCCTCGTCGAGCAGCCGTCGGCGCAGCGCGAGAGCGATGAGAACGCCGACGACGCCCAGCGCGAGTCCCCACAGTGCGATGCCCCAGCCCGCCACGCGAATGCCAAGCAGCTGCAGCGCAGGGATTGCGCCGAGCAGCCCTGCGGCCGCTGGGATGCCCCCCACCGAGCTCGCAGCGGTCTGCGCCACGTTGTTTTCCAGGCGGGTCAGCCGGCCCGAAGCGAGGGCCATGGCCAGGACCGAGGCGGTGATCTGGCCGCTGTCCCAGAGCCCGGTCTTCAGGCCCATATACAGGTTCGCGACGCACAGAAGCGCGCCGACCAGGAGGCCGGAGGCGAGCGCGCGCACCGTCAGATCGGGTTCCGGCGGGGGAGCGGACTCCGAAAGACGCACCGCTCAACGCTAGCACGCGCATCGATTCCTTCCAGAAAGCATCGCTCCGTGGGAGACTCCCCCAGGATGGTCAAGGAAATCTTCACTCCCACGCTCCCCGCGGGGCCTCCCAAGGAACCGACGGGCGACGAGATCGATCTAGACGGCGAGCTGGCGCCGGGCGATCGGGCGGGGGAGTACCTCATCCTGGGGACCATCGCGTCGGGCGGGTGCGGGACCGTCTACACCGCCGAGCATCGCGTGCTCGGACGCAAGGCGGCGGTCAAGGTCCTGCACAGCCAGCTGGCGACCTCGCCGGAAATGGTGGAGCGATTCGTCCGCGAGGCGCGGGTGGTGAACCGGATCCGCCATCCCAACATCGTCGACATCTACGAATTCGGCGAGTTCGACGACAAGCGGCCGTATTTCGTCATGGAGCTGCTCGAAGGAACGAGCCTGGCGAACATCGTGGAACGGCGGGGCCGCCTCACCCCGGCGCAAGCGTTGAGCTACCTGGAGCCGGTCTGCGACGCGCTGCGCGCAGCCCACGCCGCCGGCGTCGTCCACCGCGATCTGAAGGCGAGCAACGTCGCGGTGGTCAAGGAAGGAGACCCGCCGCGCGTCAAGCTGCTCGACTTCGGCATCGCCAAGCTGGTGCGGACGGCGCCGGGGGAGCGCGGTCTCACCGCGGTCGGCCAACGCATCGGTACGCCCTACGCGATGGCGCCGGAACAGATCCGCGGCGGGTCCATCGACGCGCGCGTCGACATCTACGCGCTCGGCGTCCTCCTCTACCAGCTGCTCACCGGGCGCTACCCGTTCATCTCGGGCGACCCGGTCGAGATGGAGCGGCTGCACGTCGAGTCTCCGCCGCCGCGCCCGAGCGCGATGGCGCCCGTCTCTCCCGAGATCGACGGCGTCGTGCTGCGCTGCATGGAGAAGGACGCGACGCGCCGGTACCCGGACGTCCAGGCCTTCCTCGACGCGTTGCGCGCCGCCGTGAAGGGTGCGCGGGCAGCGGGCACGGAAGGCAAGCGCGGCGTGGCCATCTACGTCGAGGTGCGCGTCTCCGGCGAGCAGGACGAGTCGCTCCTCGCGCACCTCGTGCCGCTGCTCGACGAAACGGAGCTGGCCCTGCGGGAGGCGGGCTATGCGCTCTTCCTCCAGACCGGGAGCGCGCTGCTGGGCGTGAAGGCGCTGCCGGCGGACCCTGCGGCGGGGCAGGCGGAGCGGAAGTCCGCCGTCGAGCTGGCCCGCCGCATCCTGGCGCCCGTACACGCCGCCGGCGCCGATCCGCGCCTCGCGCTCGTCGTCCAGGTCCACGCCGACGCCGCTCAGACGCGCGGGACCGACATCACCGGCGGTCCACTGGTCGACATCGAGGCGTGGGCGACGGGCGGAGATGCCGAGCTGCGCATCACCGAGGCGGCGTCTGAAGGCCTGGAAGTGTAGTTATTTTGCCCACCTGCACGGGCATCCCCCCACGCAGAGACTCGTTGAACCACGCGGGACGCAGGCCGTAGGATCCGCGGATGGGGGCCGGGTTGGCCAAAACCGAAGCGCATAGCGCGCCGGCGGTGCACCCGTCCGGGCGGCTCCGGCTATTCGTGGCCGGCGAAGGGCGGCGGTTGGCGACGCATCACCTGCCCGACTTGGGCGAGGTGACCATCGGCCGCGACCCCGCGTGTGATCTCCACGTCGACGACCCGTCGGTAGCTCCCAGGCACGCGGTGCTGTCGATGGGTCCGCCCGTGCGCATCGCGGACCTGGGCAGCGGGAACTCCACCAGCGTCCACGACGTCCGCGTCCAGCCGGGGCACCCGGTCGAGGTAGCGCCCGGGGACATCCTCCACCTCGGCGGCGTGATCTTGATGGTCGAGGGCCGCGGCACGGCCCCGCCGCGCCGCATCCTGCCGCACGGCTACTTCGAGCTACGCCTGGAGGAGGAGTGCAACCGCGCCGCGCGGTACCACTCCACCTTCGCGGTGCTGCGCATCGCCTGCGACCCCGCCTGCGCGTCGGCGATCATCGAGGAGGTGCTGGCGAACTCGATCCGGCTCGTCGACGTCGTCGCCTCCGACGGGCCTTGCGACTACGAAGTGATGCTCGTCGACACGCCCGAGGAGGACTTGAAGCTCGTCGTGTCGCGCCTGGAGACCCAGCTCACCGAGCGGGACGGCAAGCCGCGCATCGGCATCGCCGTGTACCCGCGCGACGGCCGCAGCGCCGACGAGCTGCTGGCGCGGGCGAACGAGCAGCTCGCGCCGCAGACGCCTTCGAGCGAGTCAGCCTCGTCGACGGGGGCCATGCACGACCTCTACAGCATGGTCGAGCGGATCGCCTGGAGCGACATCAGCGTGCTCATCTTCGGCGAGACCGGCGTGGGCAAGGAGCGCCTCGCCGAGGCGGTGCACAAGAATTCGCGGCGCGCGTCGATGCCCTTCTTGCGGCTGAACTGCGCCGCGCTCACCGAGACGCTCTTGGAGAGCGAGCTGTTCGGCCACGAGAAAGGCGCCTTCACCGGCGCGCAGTCGGTCAAGGCGGGCCTCCTCGAGTCGGCGAACGGCGGCAGCGTGTTCCTCGACGAGGTCGGCGACATGCCGATGACGACGCAGGTGAAGCTCCTGCGCGTGATCGAGGAGCGCAAGGTCCGCCGGGTCGGCGCGCTCAAGCCGGTGCCCATCGACGTGCGGTTCGTCGCCGCCACCAACCGCGACCTCGAGGTGGAGGTGCAGCGGGGCACCTTCCGCAAGGACTTGTACTTCCGCCTCAACGGCATCTCGTTCGTCATCCCGCCGCTGCGCGAGCGGGTGGACGAGATCGAGAGGCTGGCGCGCGCGCTGATCACGGAATCCTGCCAGCGGATGGGCCGCGCGGAGCCGGAGCTGTCGCCGGAAGTGCTGGAGCACCTGCAGCAGTACCCATGGCCGGGAAACATCCGCGAGCTGCGCAACGTGATCGAGCGCGCCGTGCTGCTGTGCAGCGGCGACCGGCTCGAGCTTTCGCACCTGCCGGCGGAGAAGCTGTCCTCGCACTTCGCCGCGCGCAGGAGCGGGCACACGCCGTCGCCGATGCCCACCCCTGTGCCTCCGCTGTCGCCCCCGCTGCCCGCCCCGCCCCTGCGCGGGGCGGCGCTCCTGCCGGCCGAGCTGCGCGAGCAGCTGGCGCTGGCCGAGCGGCAGCGGATCGTCGACGCGCTCTCGCGCTGCGCGGGCAACCAGACCGAGGCGGCGCAAGCGCTGGGCATCTCGCGGCGGACGCTGGTGAAGCGCCTGGCGGCGTTCAACATCCCGCGGCCGCGCAAGCGGCAGGGGACGAGCGCGTAGGGCCATGCCCCGCTCCATCGACAAGCTCGAGGAGACCAGTGCCGCGCCCGCGCCCGAGCGTCCGACGGTGGAGCACAAGAGCGCGTTCCTGCTCATCCTCTCGGGGCCGCAGGTCGGCGAGCTGTACAAGCTGAAGCCCGATCAGCCGACGGTGATCGGGCGGGGCGAAGCCGACCTGCGCATCGACGACGACGGGATCTCGCGCCGGCACTGCAGCATCCAGCCGCGCGGGCGCGGAGCGCTGCTCGTCGACCTCGGCAGCGCCAACGGAACCTACGTCGACGGCGAGCGGGTCCGCGAGAAGCTGCTCGTCTCCGACGACCGCTTCCAGATCGGCGTCTCGACGACGGTGAAATTCGCCGTGGCGGACGACATGGAAGCGGCGGTGCAGCGCAAGATGGCCGAGGCGGCGCTGCGCGAGTCGCTGACCGGGCTCTACAACCGCCGCCATTTCCAGGAGCGGTTCGCGGCGGAAGTCGCCGTCGCGCACCGACACAGCCGTCCGCTGTCGCTCCTGATGATCGACGTCGACTATTTCAAGCGGGTGAACGACAAGCACGGGCACCTCGCGGGCGACGAGGTGCTGAAGACGGTGGCGCGCGCGCTGCAGCAAGGAATCCGCATCGAGGACATCCTGGCGCGGTTCGGCGGCGAGGAGTTCGTCGTGCTCGCTCGCGAAGCGGCCCTCGCGGAAGCGATGTCGGTGGCCGAACGGCTGCGGCAGCTCGTCGAGGTCGCGCAGACGCGCTGGGAGAGCAACGGCCAGTCGGTGCCGGTCGGAATCACCGTGACCGTCAGCATCGGGGTGGCCCAGCTCGGCGAGGACGAGACCGAGCGCGACCTCTTCGAGGCTGCCGACCAGGCCGTCTATCGGGCGAAGAAGAACGGCCGCAACCGCGTGGTGGCGGCGGCGGCGCGCACGCCCAAGCCGCGCCGCCGGCCGAGACGGTAGCGGCCCGGCGGCGGGCGTCTGCGCCATCCCGAAGCGTCAGCGCCCGGTGCGCGCTTTCTTCTCCTCCACGAGCTGATCGACGACCGCCGGGTCGGCCAGCGTCGAGGTGTCGCCCAGCTGGTCGAACTCGCCCGCGGCGACCTTGCGCAGGATGCGGCGCATGATCTTGCCGGAGCGCGTCTTGGGCAGCGCCGGCGCCCAGTGGATCACGTCGGGGGTGGCGAGCGCGCCGATGGCTTTGCGCACGTGCTGGATCAGCTCGTCGCGGAGCGAGGCATTGCCGGTGAGGCCCTGCTTGAGGGTGACGTAGGCGTAGATGCCCTGTCCCTTGATGTCGTGCGGGAACCCGACCACCGCCGCCTCGGCGACGGAGCCGTGCGAGACGAGCGCGCTCTCCACCTCGGCGGTGCCGATCCGGTGGCCGCTGACGTTGATGACGTCGTCGACGCGGCCGGTGATCCAGTAGTAGCCGTCCTCGTCGCGCCGGCAGCCGTCGCCGGTGAAGTACCGGCCCGGGAACGTCGTGAAGTACGTCTTGTAGAAGCGCTCCGGATCGCCGTACACCCCGCGCATCATCCCGGGCCAGGGCCGCGAGATGCAGAGGTTCCCGCTGCACGCGCCCTTCAGCACGTTGCCCTGGTCGTCGACGACGGTGGGTTCGACGCCGAAGAACGGCAGCGTGGCGGAGCCGGGCTTCTGGTCGATCGCGCCGGGGAGGGGCGTGATGAGGATGCCGCCGGTCTCGGTTTGCCACCAGGTGTCGACGATGGGAGAGCGCCCGTCGCCCACCACGCGGTGGTACCAGAGCCAGACGTCGGGGTTGATGGGCTCGCCGACCGTCCCCAGGAGGCGCAGCGACTTGCGGCTGCGCTTCTTCACCGGCTCGTCCCCTTCGCGGGCGATGGCGCGGATGGCGGTGGGCGCGGTGTAGAGGATCGTGACAGCGTACTTGTCGACCACGTCCCAGAAGCGGCCCCAGTCGGGATAGTTGGGAACGCCCTCGAACATGACGCTCGTCGAGCCGTTCGCCAGCGGGCCGTAGACGACGTAGCTGTGCCCCGTGACCCAGCCACAGTCGGCGGTGCACCAATAGGTGTCCTCCTCGCGGATGTCGAAGATGAGCTCGTGCGTGAGGGCGACATAGACGAGGTAGCCGCCGGTCGTGTGCATCACGCCCTTCGGCTTCCCGGTCGAGCCGCTGGTGTAGAGGATGAAGAGCGGGTCCTCGGCGTCCATCGGCTCCGCGGGGCACTCCGCCGGGGCGGTCTTCATCTCGTCGTGCCACCAGTGGTCGCGGCCCTCGGTCCAGGGGATGTCCTTGCCGGTGCGCTTGTAGACGATGACGCGCTTCACGAACGGGATGTCCGAGATGGCCTGGTCGGTAGTCTGCTTGAGCGGGATGAGGCGGCTCGCGCGGTACCCGCCATCGGCGGTGATCACGATCTCCGACTTGCAGTCGACGATGCGGTTCTTCAGCGACTCGGCCGAGAACCCGCCGAAGACGACGCTGTGGATGGCGCCGATGCGCGCGCAAGCGAGCATGGCGATGGCCAGCTCGGGGATCATCGGCATGTAGAGGGTGACGCGGTCGCCCTTCTTCACGCCGTTCCGCTTGAGCACGTTGGCGAACTTCTGCGTCTCGCGCAGCACGTCCTGGTAGGTGAGGACGCGCGACTCCTCGGGCGAGTCGCCCTCCCAGACGAGCGCGGCCTTGTTCCGGCGCGGCCCCGCGACGTGCCGGTCGAGGCAGTTGAAGGACACGTTCGTCTTGCCGCCGATGAACCACTCGATCTTGGCGGTCTTGAAGTCCCAGCGGGAGACCTTGTCCCAGCGCTTGAACCAGGTGATCCGCTCGGCCTGCTCTGCCCAGAAACGGTCCGGATCCGAGAGCGAGCGGTCGTAGAGCGCGCGGTAGCGGTCCATCGACCCGATGCGCGCCTTCTCGGCGAACGAGGGCGGCACTCGGACGAGGCGCTCTCCTTGGGTGTCGGCCATGGCGGCTCCTTTTCGAAGCGGGGCCGTGTACTTTATCAGGCCGCGCGGCCGAAGCGACGCCGCCCTCGACATCGGCGCCCGTTGCACGCATCCTGCGGCGCCCATGACGGTGCGAATCGACGTCCAGCGGGTCGGCGGCCGCGGCGATCCGCTTCCGCTGCCCTCGTACGCCACGCCGGGTTCCGCAGGTCTGGACTTGCGCGCCGACGTCGCCGTCACGCTGCGCCCCGGCGAACGGGCGCTCGTCCCGACCGGGCTCGCCGTCGCGGTGCCGCAAGGCCACGAGGGGCAGGTGCGCCCGCGCAGCGGCCTCGCGCTGCGGAACGGGCTGACGTGCTTGAACAGTCCCGGCACGATCGACAGCGACTACCGCGGCGAGGTGTGCGTGATCCTCATCAACCTCGGTCAGGAGGAGGTCGCGCTCGCGCGCGGCGAACGGATCGCGCAGCTCATCGTCGCGCCCGTCTCCCGAGCCGAGCTGTGCGAAGTCTCCGAGCTGCCGCCAACCGGTAGAGGCGCCGGCGGATTCGGACACACCGGGCGCTAGTCGCCGGCGGTCTGCGCCGGCGCTACGCCTTTTGAGCGCGGACGGTCGTGGGATGCGTTCTAGCGGCCGCGCTTGCCCTTGCGCAGGCTCTTGGTGCGGCGCACGCGGCGGCGCTTGAGCGCCTTGCGCTTCTCCTTGCTGCGGTTCTTGACGCTCTTCTTGGTGCGGGGCATCGCGTTCTCCCGGCGCTTCGAGGTCGCGCCTCTCTACCACGGGCGCGATCGTCCAGCGCACGCCGCGCCGACCCGGGGCTTGTAGGCGGCCGGGCGCTTCTGGTACACGCGTTCAGTGCGCCTCTGCGTGCTCGCTAGCGGGAGCGGCGGCAACACGGCCTTCATCGAGGCAGGCGGAGCGCGCGTCCTCGTCGACGCCGGCCTCTCGTATCGCGAGACGAAGCGGCGCTGCGCGGACATCGGGCTCGACCTGCGCGACGTCACCGACGTGCTGCTCACACACGAGCACGCGGACCACTGCTTCGGCGCCGCGACCATCGCGCGCAAGGTGGGCGCCCGCGTCCATGCGACGCGCGGGACGTTCCAGGCGCTGCGAGACCCACCACCGCCCGCGCTGTGCTTCCCGATCCCGCGAGAGGGGTCGTTGGTCCTCGGCCGATCCTTGCACGTGCGCGCCGTCCCGGTGCCGCACGATGCGCTCGAGCCGGTGGCGTTCGCGTTCGAGGAACGGGTGGACGGCGGGCGTTGCATCCGCGCGGCCGTGGTGACGGACCTCGGGTCCGTGCCGCGCGCGCTCGCCAAGGCGCTCTCGGGCCTCGACGCGCTGGTCCTGGAGACGAACCACGATGCGCGGCTGCTCATCGAAGGGCCCTACCCGCCGTCGCTGAAACGGCGCGTGCGATCCGACCTGGGCCACCTCTCGAATGAGCAGGCCGCGCAGCTCGTCGGACAGGTCGTGCATCCCGGGCTGCGCCACCTCGTGCTGGCACACCTGTCGGAGCACAACAACACCCCGAAACACGCCAGGCGCGAGGCGGAGGCAATCCTCGAGATGCGCGGCAGCCGGGCGGCGCTCCACGTCGCGGGGCAGGTGCGTGCGATGGAACCCATCGACCTCGATCCCGCCGGCGCCGCGGGATTCGTACGCCCGCGCCAGCTGGCGCTCTTCGGCACGTGAAATTCGTCATCATCGCCATCGCAATCGCGCTGCTCATCGTGCTGCTGCGGCGGAAAGCGTGAGGCGGCGGTTGCGGCGCGCCGCCGCAGCCGGTACACCCCGCGCATGATCCCGCGCTACAGCCGCCCGGAGATGGTCCGGCTCTGGACGCCGGAGCACCGCTACCAGACCTGGCTCGCCGTCGAGCTGGCCGCCGCGCGCGCCATGGCCGACGCCGGGGTCGTCCCGCGCGACGCCGTCGAGGAGTGCGCACGCAAGGCGGGGACGTTCTCGGCGCAAGACGCAGTGCGGATCGACGAGATCGAGAAGGTCACGCGCCACGACGTCATCGCCTTCCTCACCTTTCTCGAGGAGCGGATCGGGCCGGCGGCGCGGCACCTGCACTTCGGGATGACCAGCTCGGACGTGCTGGACACCTCGCTCGCCATCCTGCTGCGCGACGCCGCGGACCTGATCCTGGCCGGGATCGATCGCGCCCGCGAGGCGGTGGTGAAGCGCGCGATCGAGCACAAGCGCACGCCCATCATCGGACGCTCCCACGGCATCCACGCCGAGCCGACCACGTTCGGGTGGAAGCTGATCGGTTGGGTGGAAGAGCTGTCGCGGGCGCGCGAGCGCGTCGAGCGGGCCCGCGCGGCCATCGCTCGCGGCAAGGTCTCGGGCGCGGTCGGCACCTGGGCGCATCTGTCTCCGCGCATCGAGGAGGCCGCGCTGAAGCCGCTGGGCCTTTCGCCGGAGCCCGTCTCGTCGCAGATCGTCCAGCGCGATCGCCACGCGGAGTACTTCTGCGCGCTCGCGGTGGTGGGCGCCTCGATCGAGAAGTTCGCCGTCGAGATCCGGCACCTGCAGAGGACCGAGGTGCGCGAGGCGGAGGAGCCGTTCGGCAAGGGGCAGAAGGGATCTTCCGCCATGCCCCACAAGCGCAACCCGATCCTGAGCGAGAACCTGAGCGGGCTCTCGCGGCTCTTGCGCGGATACGCGGTGAGCGCGCTCGAGGACGTGGCGCTCTGGCACGAGCGCGACATCAGCCATTCGAGCGTGGAGCGCGTCATCGGTCCCGACGCGACGGTGACGCTCGACTTCATGCTGCACCGCTTCGCGGGGCTCATGGATGGGCTGCGCGTGTATCCGGAGCGGATGCGGGAGAACCTCGAGGCGACGCGCGGTCTCGTCTTCTCGCAACCGGTATTGCTCAAGCTCATCGAGCGCGGCATGGAGCGACAGGCCGCCTATGGAGTCGTTCAGCGCAACGCCATGAAGGTCTGGGACGAGGCGAAGGACTTCAAGTCGCTGCTCGCACAAGATCCCGAGGTGAAGAAACTGCTCACGCCGCAGGATCTGGACGCCGCGTTCGACCTCGATCACGAGCTGCGCCACGTCGATGCGGCGTTCGAGCGCGTCCTCGGGCGGCGGCAGTAGGCGTCATCGTCAAAGGCGGAGGCCCCATGGTCCGCGTCTGCGTCTTCGCCGGGTCGAGCGCGTCGGTAGATCGGAGATACCTCGACGCGGCGCGCGCGCTCGGCAGCGCGATCGGCCGCCGGAAGATGGCGTTGGTGTACGGCGGCGGTGCCGTCGGACTCATGGGCGCCTGCGCGGACGCGGCGCTCGAGGCTGGAGCCGAGGTCGTCGGCGTTCTCCCGCGCGCCCTGGCCCGCAGCGAGGTCGCGCACCCCAATCTGACCGAGCTGCGCATCGTGAAGACGCTGCACGAACGCAAGGCGCTCATGGCGGCGCTCTCCGACGGATTCATCGCGCTGCCCGGCGGCTGCGGTACGCTGGACGAACTGTTCGAGGCGATCACCTGGCGGCAGCTCGGGCTGCACGACAAGCCCATCGGGCTCTGCGACGTGGGCGGGTACTTTGCGCCTCTGCTGCAGTTCCTGCGGGAGGCGACCGCGGCGGGATTCGTCGGCCCCACGCTGCTCGAGACGCTGCCGGTGCGCTCCACGCCCGACGACGTGCTCGGCGCCCTCTTCGGGTGACGGGTTTCCGCGAGGTGCTACGAGGACTCACGACCCGGCAGGCGTTGCTGCGGTCGTGGCCGCCTTTGCACTCACCCGCGGGATCGTGCTCGCTGCTCTCCACGTCGGGGCGGCGAACATGACCGCAGCACGTCGCGCCGAATGGGCATGGATTCCGGAGAAGCCCGACCTCTTCCGAGGACCGCATTTCCTGTCGCTTCCTTACCCAGAATCGATGTTCGCCGCGTTCCTCGCGGCAGCGTTGCTTTCGCTCAGGAAGGAGGAGATCGGGCAGGCGGCGGTCTACGGCGCCTTGGCATCCATGACCAGGTCGGCCGGCGTGGTCGTCGCGGCTTGCCTCCTCTACGTGGCATGGCAGCATTGAAGGCGCTCTTCTCCTTCGATGTCGCCCCGGACTACTACCTCGTCAGGATCGTCGGTGTCATCGTCGGTTCCGCCTCGACGATCCGCCCGCAGGTCCTGGCGATCGCGTGCGCGGTGTGCCTGGTGTTGCTGATCGTCGAAGCTGCCCTGTTCGGAATGGGCATCGGCCACTA
>Ga0114129_10010457_pt1 | contig 13235 bp, 14 predicted proteins | sample RhiMetdeltSRZDD1_FD_80071 | JGI IMG/M metagenome (GOLD analysis project Ga0114129, IMG submission 80071) | Populus rhizosphere microbial communities from Tennessee, USA - Rhizosphere MetaG P. deltoides SRZDD1 (version 2) (version 2) | ecosystem: Host-associated > Plants > Roots > Rhizosphere >...
CGGAGAGTGTAATGCTCAAACGCTCGATCGTCGGGGTGCTTTCGGAGTCGCCGCGCTATCGCAATCGAGCCGGCTCGAGCCCGCTCTTGACGATCGCGGTCGTCGCGGCCGGCGACGAGAAAAACGCGATCGCCGCGCGGGCGGCGTCCTGGTTGCGCGAGGTTGCGGCCACGCCGGCGGCGAAGATCGTGACGCGCTGGACGTCGCGCGGAAGCGGCCCGACGTAGACGATGCCGGGGATCGACAGCAGCTCGCTGGTCTGCTGGAATCCGATCTCCGCATCGCCGCGCGCGACGACGGCGCCGACGCGCTCCACGTCGATCCGCTTGCACTTGCCCGCCACCTGATCGGCGATTCCGAGACGGGGAAAGAGCTCCGTCGACAGATAGACGCCGCTGATGCTGGACGAGTACGCGATCGACTTCGCGGCCAGCAGCGTGCGCCGCAGCGCGTCGACGGTGCTGATGTCGGGCTTCGGCGATCCGGCGCGAACGGCCATCCCGATGCCCGACTGCGCGAGATCGACACGACTTCCCCGCACGACGTGGCCGGACCTGGTCAGATCCTCCAGGCCGGACGCCGACATGATGACGACGTCGACGGCCTCGCCCCGCTGCAGCCGGCTCGGAATCGAGGTCGGGCCGTTGGGCAGCGTCGCTCCCTCCACCGTGACGATCGTCGCGTGAACCTTCTGCTCGAGCGCTGGAATGAGATCGTGCAGCGCCGCGGCAAAGCCGCCGGAGGTGAGAATCCTGACCTCGTCGGCCCGCGCCGCCGCCGCGAGCAGCAGCCAGAGGACGACAGCGAACGCCGGCCGGCGGAGCCGCGTCAGGCGCCACATGTCCGGGTTACTCGTTGTGATGCAGGTCGTGCACGTAATGCGCACGCGACTCGACTTCCGCGAGCCTGGCCGACGCATACGAGGACGCCTCGCAGGCAAGCGCGTGCCGCTCGGCCTCGGGAAGCTGACGCACCTCCGCGGTCGTCAGGCCGCGGCGTTCGAAAAACTCGGCGATGAACGCCTGCTCGAGCTGCGCCGTCTGATCGTTTCTGGCGGGGACATCCGGAACCATCAGCCACCTCTTGGTACGCTCCAATCCTAACGCGAGACGCGTCCGGATGATCTTTGTCGGCTTTGTGGTTCATCATCTCGGCGTGAGGGCGACGAGGTCGATTTCCACGCAGCCGTCGCCCCCGGTGACGTCGAGTGTCACGGTATGGGCCCCGGCCGGAAGCATCGACACGCCGGCATTGTCGCTGACGAAGGCGTTCCAGCCTTCGGGCGTGTCCTCGCCGGTGTCGCGACTCGTGAACGCACCGGTCCGAAGACCATCGACGGCGAGCGTGATCAGCTCCCTCGGTCCGTATCGTCCGTTCGAGTATCTGACCGCGAGCGCGTACTGGGCCGGCACGGTGTCGATCGTGAACGTCCACGAACGCCGTTCGCCGGGGCCGAGATGAACGGTTCGTCCGCCCGACGCCTGCGAGCGCTGCCGGATCTCGCCGTCGCCGCTGCCGCTCTCGGCCTCGAGGCTGACGGCCGAGGGCGACGGCGGGACCGGTGCGAGCGGTGCCGCGGGCGACGGTTTTTCGGTCGGTCGCGTCGGATTGATGCGCTCGGTGCATCCGGCCGCCAGAAGTGTGACGACCGAGATCATCGCGGCCGCGACGAGAACGATCGCTTTCGACATGGAGTACTCCTCGGCGCTTTCGAGATCGGATGCGTAACCCGTTCATCCTTCATTCAGGTGGAGATGCCGCGCCAGGAATTGCGCCACGTCCTCGAGGCGGTGCACGCGCGGCACCGCAGCCGGAAAGCGGCGCACGATGTCCTGCGACGGCGTGAACAGCACGATCGGCTTCCGGTAGCGGAGCGCCAGCGCCGCTTCGGAAATCGTCCCGTCCTCGCCCGGCAGCGAGACGATCGCCGCACACGAGAGGATGTTGATGTGATTCCGTGAGAGATCGTGCGTGCCGAGATCCCCGCTGTACGGCAGGTGCGTGTAGATCGGGAGCTCGACGAACTCGTTGGGGTAGCCAGGCTTCGGCGTCGCACGATTCTCCTCGCTGTCACACGGGATGATGCCGATGCAGATGCCTGGCCCGTGGCGCCGCCCGACGAAGCCGCGGCTGGCGGATCGCATCACGCCGCGCCCGCCGCCCGTCAGCAGGTTGACGCCGAGATCGGACAGGAGCGCGCCGACCGCGGTCGCCTGCTCGTCGTACTCCAGCGTCCCCGAACCGATGACCCCGACGGTTTGCCGCGACAGCGTTGGACTCATCGCAGCCCTGAACGATACGCTGTCGCAGCGGCGGGCGTCCACACACGTGCGGCATCGATAGCCCGCCAACGGAGGTCGGGCCTTGCGAAATCTCTGGCTCGTCATCGCCCTCGGGGCCGTGGGGATCGTATTCGCCCCGCAGCCGCAGCGCGCCGCACGAACGACGGTCGTCAGCATCGAGGGGAAACAGTTCCTGGTGAACGGACGTGCGACCTATGCCGGGCGCTCGTACGAGGGGATGACCGTCCAAGGGCTGCTTCTCAACTCGCGGATGGTGCAGGGCATCTTCGACGATCGGAATCCCGAGACGCGCGGCACGTGGAACTACCCGGACGGGCCCTGGGATCCCGATCGGAACACGCGCGAGTTCATGGCCGCGATGCCGATCTGGCGAGCGAAGGGCCTGCTGGCGTTCACGATCAATCTGCAGGGCGGCAGCCCGGAGGGATACAGCCGTGCGCAGCCGTGGGTGAATTCGTCCTTCGAGATCGACGGCACGCTCCGGCGGGACTACATGTCGCGGCTGGAGCGCATCCTCGATCGCGCGGACGAACTGGGCATGGTGGTGATCGTCGGGTTCTTCTATCAGGCGCAGGAGCGGCGGATGCAAGACGAACGCGCGATCGTTCGCGCGGCCGACGCGGCGACCGACTGGCTGCTCGAGAAGGGATACACCCACGTGCTGATCGAAATCGCGAACGAAGCGGACAACTCCGGTTTCCGTCACGACATCATCAAACCAGCCGGAGGGGCGGTGGAGCTGATCGATCGGGTGAAGGACCGATCGAAGGGGAAGGTGACGTCAGGGGCCGGCCGGCTGCTGGTCAGCACCAGCCTGAACGGAGGCAGAGTACCGCCGGATTCGCTGGTCAAAGCGGTCGACTTCGTTCTGCTGCATGGCAACGGCGTGAGGGAGTCCTCCCGCATCACGCAGATGGTCGATGAGACCCGAAGGTTGCCGGGCTACCGCGGGCAGCCGATCGTGTTCAACGAAGACGACCACTTCGACTTCACCCTGCCGCAGAACAACATGCTGGCGGCGCTGCGTGCGTACGCCAGCTGGGGCTACTTCGATTACCGCATGACGGGAGAGCGGTTCGACGACGGATACCAGAGCGTGCCGGTCAACTGGACGATCAGCTCGCCGCGAAAGCGTGAGTTCTTCGAGCTCGTGTCGAAGGTAACCGGCGTCGGCGCGCAGTGAGTCCGATCGGGCAAGCGCTATAATCCGGCACCCGGAGGGACCGCCATGCGCGTCGCTTGCCGCCTGTTCGGTGCCGCCTTCATCGTCTGGCCGTCGCTGCTGTTCGGGCAGTCGTACACCGGTACTGTCAGCGGTTCGGTCAGCGACGCCAGCGGCGGCGTGCTTCCGCACGCCCGCGTCACCATCACTCACCAGCAGACGGATCGACAGGAGTCCGTCATCACCGACGACGAAGGACGCTATACGTCGTTGCCGCTGGCGCCTGGCCCGTACCGCGTCGAAGTGGGCATCGATGGATTCCGTCGTGCGGCGCGCGACGTCACGGTGCAGATCAACACGACGGTCGTGGCTGACTTCACCCTGGAAATCGGCAGCGTCACCGACGAGGTACAAGTTCGCGCCACGGCGCCGATGCTCGAAAGCACGAGCGGCACCATCGGGAAGGTCGTCGACAACCGCCGGATCCTCGAGCTCCCGCTCAACACGCGAAATGTCTATTCGCTGATCTTTCTCACGCCAGGCGTCGCCGGATCGATCGGCAACAACTACAACTCGATGAGCTATACGGTCAACGGGGCCAGGCCCACGATGATGGATACCGTCATCGACGGCGTGACGGCATCGTTCCCGACGGTAAATGGGTTTACCGGGATTTCGATATTTCCTTCGGTGGATGCCATCCAGGAATTCAAGGTGATGGGCGCCAACTATCCGGCGGAGTACGGCCGCAGCCTCGGCAGCGTCCTGAACGTTGTCTACAAATCAGGCTCAAACGACTCTCACGGCAGCGGCTACGAGTTCTTCCGGCACTCCGCGCTCGACTCGAACAGTTTCTTCGCGAACCGGGCCGGGCAACCGCTCGGAAACTTCAAGCGGAGCCAGTTCGGCGGCGTCGCCGGAGGGCCGATTCAGCGCGGCCGGATGTTCTACATGACGTCGTTCGAAGGGTTGCGCGAGAGCCGTCAGTCGCAGATGACGAGCACCGTCCCGACGCTCGCGCAGCGGCAGGGGGACTTCTCACAGACCTTCGCGCAGAACGGGCAGCTCATTCGAATCTTCGACCCCTTCACGACGCGAGCCAACCCGGCGGGCGCCGGGTTCATCCGCGATCCGTTCCCCAACAACGTCATTCCGGCGAACCGCATCGATCCGGTCGCGCTCCAGGTCCTCAAGTACCTGCCGCTGCCCAATCAGCCGGGCGATCCGGTGACCGGCGCGCGGAACTATTTCATGGCCGGGCCGGCCGATCTCGACGTCAACAACTTTGACGTCCGCGTCGATCGCCAGCTCTCGGATCGACAGCACGCATTCGTGCGTTACTCGTACCGGACGACGCTGAGCGCGCCGGCGACATTGTTTCCGACGGAAATTGCCGTCGCCGAAGGACGCGTGAACGAGCGCAACCTCGCGCACAACGGCGTCATCGACTTCAGCCGTACGATGTCCAGCTCGTCGCTGCTCAGCGCGCGGCTGGGGTTCGCCCGCACGCTTTTCATCTTCGACAACCAGGGACTCGGCTTCCGGCCTTCGACGCTCGGCCTCCCGGCATCGATCGACGCCGCCGTCGATCGACTCATGTTTCCCAGGTTCGGCATCAGCGGGATGGTGACGCTCGGCGGCAACGATCACCGGTACAACGCGTTCAACAGCTACACGACGTCGGCCAGCCTCACGCGCGTCCAGAGCAGTCACGCCATCAAGATTGGATTCGAGGGCCGCATGCTGCGCGTGAACGTGTGGGAGGCGAGGAGCGCCGGCACGTTCAACTTCCGCGCCGCGGAGACTCAGGGCCCCAATCCGACGACCGCCAGCAGCACGGCCGGTTTCGGATTCGCGTCGTTCCTCCTCGGCACCGGACAGCCGAACGACGTGCTCATTCAGAACTGGAAGAACGTGGCCTCGAACAGCTTTTACTGGGCCGGCTACGCGCAGGACGACTGGCGAGTCCGAAACCGGCTGACGCTGAATCTGGGCGTGCGATACGACCTCGACACGCCGCGAACGGAGCGGTACAACCGGATGAACTATTTCGATCCGGACGCGCGCTCGCCGCTCGCCAATGCCGTGCCGTCGTTCGCCGCTCTGACCGGCGGCGTCGTATTTGTCGGGGTCGACGGGCGGAGCCGCTATCAATACCACTGGGACACGAACAACATCGCGCCGCGGCTCGGCGCGTCATACCAGCTCGACTCGAAGACGGTCGTGCGCGCCGGCTACGGCCATGTCTTCGGACCGTCGAACCAGGCGGCGCAGGGTACGGTCGGACCGTTCGGGTTCCGGACCGAGAACCTGTGGGTCACGACGATCGACGGCATCACGCCGCTCAACACGCTCCGCAATCCGTTTCCGGACGGGTTCCAGCCGTCGCCCGGCGCGACGCAGGGGCTCCTGACTCAGGCCGGGGCGAACCTGCAGGCGCCACTGCAGGACACGCCGTCGCCGTGGATGATCCAGTACAACGTGAACCTGCAGCGCGAGCTGCCCTGGTCGTCGTTCGTGGAGATCGCGTACGTCGGGACGCGGGGGTACGACCTGTCGAGGGTCGGCGAGAGCGGGCTGAGCCTGAATCAGCTCGATCCCAAGTACATGGCGCTCGGGTCGCAGCTGAATCAGCAGGTCCCGAATCCGTTCTACGGCATCGTCAACAACGGCGTGCTGACGCAGCCGACGGTCGCGCGCGGTCAGCTGCTGCGGCCGTACCCGCAATTCACCGACATCATCCCGCTCTACTCCTCCGGGGCGAAGTCTCGCTACAACGCGCTTCAGATGACCGGACGCAAACGGCTGTCGCGCGGGCTCATGTTCGAAGGGTCTTACGCGTACGCGAAGGCCGAGGAAATCGGCATGAGCCATCAGGACAGCTACAACATCGATGCGAGCTGGGCCCTTGCGTCGTACGACATCAGGCACAGGTTCGTGATCAGTTACCTGTACGAGCTGCCGTTCGGGCGTGGCCGCGCCATGGCGTCCGGCGTGTCCCCGCTGGTCAATGCGATCGTCGGCGGCTGGCAGTTCAACGGCATCACAACAGTGCAGTCGGGCACACCGCTGTCGATGACGGCGAACAACACGGCGGGAATCTTCGGCGCGCGGACGCAGCCGAACAACAACGGCGGCGATCCCCGGCTGTCGGGCGCGGTCGTGCAACGGCTCGACAGAGCGTTCGACACGAGCGTCTACAGCCAGCCGGCGGCATTCACATTCGGCAACGAGCCGATCTTCTCGCCGGTCCTCCGAACCGATGGCGTTCGCAATTTCGATCTGTCGTTCTTCAAGAACTTCATCGTGCGGACCGGCGTGACCGCGCAGGTCCGGATCGAGGCGCTCAACGCATTCAACCGCGTGCAGTTCGCGGGACCCAACACGAGCGTCACGTCGACGTCGTTCGGGGTGATCAGCGGCCAGGCCAATGCGCCGCGGCAGCTGCAGTTCGGCCTGAAGCTGTTGTGGTGATGTCGGAGGCTTAGAACCGCCAGTACACGCCCACGCTCGCGTTGATCTGATGGGCCGTGCCCGTACCGCGGAATGTCGGCTGATCGGTGAGCGTGCCGGACAGCGTCGACGGAATGCCCGGCGCCGTGCTCATCTGCACGGTTCGGCCGTTGAAAAATCCAAACGACGCGAATACCGCCGTCGAACCTCGATCGGCGGTCGGCGCCGCGGCAACCGTCGTCGTGGTCCTGTTCGCGCTGACGTAATCGCGAACATCGGCGCGTACGCCCCACCGCGCGCCAGCGGCGTAGCGGACGCCGGCGCCGAACAATCCGGTGAACGCGCTGTCGCGGTGTGACTGGATCGTCACGGTATCCGTCTCGTGAATCGACGGCGCGGGAATCGGAATCGCAAGGCCGGACGGCACCGGAAGGACGAACCGATAGTCTCCGACGATCCGGGCGGTTGCTGATTCGTCCTGCGCGATCATCGCGCCGCCGCCGACCGTCACGTACGGCGCCAGGCGGCCGCGCTGCGGCAGGTTGATGGCAAGCGCGCCCGTCGCGACCAGCTGCCGTCCACGCCCGCCGTCGATCGACACGGTGGACGACGTGGATGCCTGACGGCCGGGAATCGCGAGCAGCGCGTTGAATGCGGTCGTAAAGCTCGCGCCGGCCTGATCGAGGGCCGCGCGGCTCGCATCGGCCACCCGCGTGCGAGCGAAGTTCTCGTCCAGCGACAGCTCGAGGGACCAGCGAGGTGTCATCGTCCGGGAGACACGAACCCCGAAGCCACCGCCCGCTCGCCGCGCGATGAACGCGCGCTTCAGCGCACCGTCGAGCGTAGCCGGCGCCCCGAGCCGCAATGACTGCGAGATGCCGCCGAGCAGCACGCCGCCGTCGCCGAAGAACCACGTCGGCACCGTGCCGATCGGCATGCTCCCTTCTCCGAGAAGCGCGACGCCCGCCGCCGACTGCGTCGGCGCGGCGAGCGCGCCGTGTACGCTGACTTCCCACTTGCGGTCGTCCGCCGCCGCCGCGAGCGCGGCGGTGAGAATCATCGCGAGGCATCCGAGCAGCGTCGCGAGAGGGCGCATAGTCACCTCCTTTCCGTGATTCCGATCACTTGTGTCGCACGCCGTGCTTGACGACGATGTCGACGCGCTGCAGCAGGGAAATGTACCGGAGCGCGTCTCCGCGCACGGCGATGATGTCGGCGTACTTGCCCGGGCTCACGGTGCCCGCGTCGCGATCCACCTTCATCGCGACCGCGGGCCAATAGGTCGCCGCGCGGATCGCGGTCATCGGATCGACGCCGAGCGTCGTCACCCACGCGTCGAGCTCCCGCCACGTGGACTGGCTGTGGAAGTTCATCGGGATGCCGCTGTCGGTTCCGATGAGCAGCGTCACGCCGGCTTCCTGCAGCTGTCTGAACTTGCGCGCGAGCGTCGGCCGCCGCGCCGCGGTGAGCTGGTAGTACGGCAGCCGATCCGGATGCTCGAGCGACTGCTGGATGTCCTTCACGATTGCGTCCGGCAGCCCCTCGTGCCACGCCGGATCGTCGAGCGATTCGCGGTTGTCGCGCAGATACTCGTAGTTGAGCAAGCCCTCGATCGTCGGCGTCCAGTACAGCGGACCGAGGCTCATCTTCGCCGTCCGCTCCCGGATGGCCGCGATCACATCGTCGGGATAAGCCGGGGCGGTGGCGAGGCCGGTGTGCTCGAAGCAGTCGACGCCGGCCGCGAGGCCGCGGCGGATCTCCTCCGGCCGGTGCGCGTGCGCGACGACCGGCTTGCCGCGCCGGTGCGCCTCGTCGACGACAGCGCGCACCTCTTGGACCGTCATCTGGTCCTGATCGATCAGCTTGATCACGTCGACGCCGGCGTCCGCAAGCTTTCGCACTTTCGCGCGCGCGTCGTCAGGTCCGGCTACGCCCCAGCGGTAGGCCTCGGTATTCGGATACGGCTCGTGCTGGATGAACGGCCCCGACACGTACAGCGTCGGCCCCGGAATCTTCCCGGCGTTGATGCGATCGCGCACCGCGATGCTCGCCTCGAGCGGCGCGCCGAGATCTCGCGCGCTCGTGACGCCGGCCATCAGCAGCTGCTTCGCCGAGGCGGGCATGATGACCGACTCGAACTGCGCGAGGTACGCCTTGTCCCAGTGATCGTAGTCGGCATGTCCCGCGATCATCGTGTGGACGTGCATGTCCCACAGTCCCGGCAGCACGGTCATGCCTTCGGTGGAGATGACCTCGGCCCCGGCGGGAACGGCGAGCGTGCCCACCTGGCCGACCGCCGTGATGCGCTCGCCTGCGACCAGAATCACGCTGTTCGCGATCGGCGTGCTGGCGTACCCGTCGACCAGCGTGCCGCCGACGAGCGCCTTTACGCGCGCCGCCGACGGACCCTGTCCGTGCGACAACGGGCCGGCAGCCCACACGAGGAGCACGGTCGCCGTCAGCGATCGAAGAATCGGGCGCATCAGACCTCCTATATTCGTCTGGTCCCGAGAGACTGCGTCGCGGTCACGGCTCTTTCATCCACGACGGTTGCTTGAACGTCCGGTCGGGAACGCTCTCGGGAAGAGCAAACTCTCGTGCGTCCATGCCCTTGACGTAGCGCTCGAGGTCCTCCTCGAACCGAAAGTGAGCGTGAATGACGTCGTGATGACTGACTTTCAGCACGTGCCGGGCGTGATTCGGGACGACGTAAAGATCCTCGCCCACCGACCATCCGAAGATCGTCGTCGAGAACATCAGCGTCACGAGCGTGTCCGTCTCGTTTCTGGAGAGCTCGACAACGTCCGTGGTGCCCAGGGGAAGGCCGAGTCCTTTCAGGATCCGCCATTCCACCACATCATTGATGCGCGACCCCTCGACCACCTGGGGCCAGCTGCCAAGGTTTCTCCAGACGTAACACGCCTGCCAGTCGCCCATGAGTTCCAGCATCGACGCGATGAAGTACGGTCGGCGCTCCGGTTCGAGCCGCACTTCCCAGCACCGGGCCAGCTCCGGATTCGGACGGAAATGCAGGACGGCCGACTGCGGATATCGCTCGTCGAGACCCAACTCGTTCTGATCGGCCCAGCGGAGAAAGTCGGATTCATTGAGCGTTTTCATCGATGGCCGGCCCTCCGACCTTTTACTGTCTCACTATTCGACGCGCTGGTCTTCCCCGACGTACAAACGGTCAATAATGGCCGCCGTGCGACGTCGGCTCCCGCTCGGACTCTTATTGTTGACGGCTGCGTGCGTTTCGCCGCGCGCCGGCGTCCCTGTCGTGCTGATTTCGATCGACGGCCTGAAGCCCGAGTACATCACAGACGCCGACCAGCATGGATTGAAGGTTCCGACGCTGCGGCGACTGATGGCAGAAGGCACGTACGCCCGTGCCGTGACCGGCGTGCTGCCGACGGTGACCTATCCGAGCCACACGACGATGGTGACCGGTGTAGCCCCGGCGAGGCATGGAATCCTGTACAACTCGCCGTTCGATCCGCTGCACGGCAACCAGGATGGCTGGATGTGGTATGCGGAGGACGTCAAGACGCCAACGCTCTGGGACGCCACGAACCGCGCCGGCTTCAGCTCTTCGAGCGTCGACTGGCCCGTGACAGTGGGTGCACGAATCACCCACAACATCGCGCAGTACTGGCGCGCGTCGACCGAAGACGATCACAAGCTCCTGCGCGCGGTGTCGACGCCCGGTCTGCTCGATGAAGGCGAAAAGGCTGTCGGCCGTTATCCGGCCGGTTACATCTACACCGTCGAATCCGACACCCGCCGATCGGAGTTCGCAGCGTGGCTGATCGGTGCAAAACGGCCGCGGATCCATACCTCCTACTTCAGCGTCCTCGACGAGGTGGAGCACGCGCACGGTCCGGGGACTCCCGAGGTGTTCGCGACGATCGAGGCGATCGACGGCATGGTCGATCGTCTCTGGAAGGCGGCGATGCGCGCTGACCCGGGCACCGTCGTGTGCGTCGTGTCGGATCACGGGTTCGCCGCGTACGATCGAACGGTCTCCGTGAACGTCGCGTTGCGTCGCGCCGGCTTGATCGATGCGGATTCGGAAGGACGGGTGCGGGACTGGCGCGCCATGACGTGGGGCAATGCGGTAATGCTGAAGGAGCGCGGCGATGCTGCTGCGCTGGCCGCCGCGCGGGACGTGCTCGAAGGGCTGATCGCCGATTCGTCGACCGGCGTGTTTCGCTATCTGGACAACGCGGAAGCCAGGAAGGAAGGCGGATTCCCCGATGCGGCGTTCGTCGTCGGCGTGAAGCCGGGGTTTTCCATGTCGGGACGGTTGACGGGTGGGCTCGTCGAACCCCATGCGCCCGCCGGAGCGCACGGGCTGTTGCGGGAGCTGCCGGAGATGGATTCCGCCTTCTTCATCGCGGGTCGCGGGATTCCGCGCGGCCGCGCCATCGACCGCATCGATATGCGCGATATCGCACCGACGCTGGCCCGGCTCGCGGGCGTCTCGCTGCCGGAGGCCGAGGGCCGCGACTTGTTTGCCGAAAAGTGACCATCGGCGATCGGCACGCGTCAGCGTGAATCTTCGCACGAGATGATCGCGCGATCGACACGATAGGATCGGCGCATGGCCGATCGCAGTCGCGTGATGCACTTCGCCGAAGCGCTCGGAAGGATCCCCGGTCCGGCCGACGAACGCGCGGTGACAGCGATGGTCCGCGGCAGCCTCGACGTGAGGCTGTCGGCGCGCCCGTTGCGCCCGAACCAGCGAAAGATCCACACACAGGACGAGCTGTACGTGGTCATCAACGGCCGCGGCGTCCTGCTGCATGATGGACGGCGGGATCCGTTCGAGGCAGGCGACTGTATCTTTGTCGCTGCCGGAGTCGAGCACTCCTTCGAGGATTTCAGCGACGATCTCGCCGTGTGGGTGATCTTTCATGGACCTGTCGGCGGCGAGCAGCCACGCTGAACTGTCGCCGATCAGACCGATCGCGAGCGCCCGAACCGATACAAAACGCCAGCTACAGCAAGCCAGAAACCGAACGCCGCACCGACGACCAGGATTCCGACACCGAACCTCGTTCCAATGATGAGAGCGGCGAGAATCGCTGCGAGCGTCGAGACGATGAAGATCGCGGATGCCATCGCAAATGACGCTGGCCGTTTGCGGAGAGCGTCGAGAATCGCGGACGTCGCGACCGCGCCAAGCAGTGACCCGAACGCCACCCAGAAGTACCGGAAGTCGTGCCCCGTCGTGACGGCGCGGATCAGCGCGAACGCGAAGGGCACCGTTGCCGCGGCAATCGACAGCGAGTAGAAGAAGCCTCGCCGCGGGGTTGCGTTCGCCGGCATTTCGGACTGATGAGCCGCCGCGTCAGCCGTTCTGTTCACTGAAGCAGAGAATGTAGCCGTCGGGATCCTCGACGTAGAAATCGAGGCACGCCCACGGCCTCTCCTCGAGCGGCTTGATCACTCGAGCGCCACGCAGCTGCAGCTCGCTGAACAGGTCTCGGATGCCCGACACGGAAATGTACGCGTCCAGATGTTCGTTCTGTTTTCGGTGTTCTCTGTCGGCAGGCAGTTTCGGCGCATGCTTGAGATGTATCGCGAATCCGTCGCGGCTGACGGCCGCATAGAACGACTCATACTCGAAGTCGAGCTCGAACCCAAGCTTGTCGCGGTAGTACGCCATCGCCCGGTCGAGATCGTCGACGAGAAACTGCGGGGCTATGCCGGTGACGTGCGTAGCACGCCGAACTCCGACAGCGGACATCTCATTCTCGACTGTCATAGGCTGCCGACCGAGATTCTGCAAACTGTGCGAGCCAGTCGGCGATCGCGCTCTCGCCGGCGGGACCGGCGGCGTACGCCACCAACGCAGCATTCAAACCCGCATAGATTACTCGAGGCAGCCGCAGCATGCTGCGCATCTGCCTGAGTATCGTCAACGTATCCGTCACGCTGCGGCGCCCCGACGCCAGGTCCGCACGCAGCACGCCGAACAGGACTTCGAGCACCGCCTCCGGCTCGGGGTCGACGACGAGCGGCCACAAGGCGTGCCGCAGCGCGGTTATGTCCGCTGGCGGAACGGAAACGACGTCGATGAACTCGGGCCGCGGCTGCCGATCGCGCTCGATGACCTGCTTCGCCCAATGATGTACGACGACGCCATCGATCAACCCGAGCAGGAGCGCTGTCCGATAATAGGTTGCTTCGAACGAGTACGAATGCTCGGGGTCCACGTTTGTTCGACTCTCCACGAAAAAGAAAAGGGCGGCGATCGTTCGACCGCCGCCCTCAGGACTTCAGCAGATTTCAGAATTCAGATTTCAGATTTC
>Ga0114129_10010458_pt1 | contig 13235 bp, 7 predicted proteins | sample RhiMetdeltSRZDD1_FD_80071 | JGI IMG/M metagenome (GOLD analysis project Ga0114129, IMG submission 80071) | Populus rhizosphere microbial communities from Tennessee, USA - Rhizosphere MetaG P. deltoides SRZDD1 (version 2) (version 2) | ecosystem: Host-associated > Plants > Roots > Rhizosphere >...
AGGCCGGATTCGTGAAGCAGCAGCTCCGCGGCGAAGGCTCCTTGGCTCGGGCGCCCGCAGGCGTTGGCTCTGCGCCGAGTGCCATGGGTGTAAAGGCGGTCGCCAGAAGCAGGATGGCGCAGGCTCGCGTCAGGTGCGAGGCCAGGCGGCGCATCAGGTCTCTCCCATTTCCCAGTTTCTCTCCCGAGCGTCGGCAACGCGAGCCCAGAAAGCGGCCCCGGAGCAAGAAAGTAGTCAGAGATAGCTCAGCCAGGGATGGGCGCGGCGTGCCTTGAGCTCGGCGAACCGGCGGCAAGGGAAGTACAGCACGACCACGACCAGCGCGGTCACCGCGTAGAGAAGCCCGAGGCTCCATACATAGCCGTCCGGGACCGGACCCGGACGCAGCGGATGGTCGTGGAACAGCCAGCCCGTGGCGGCCGGCGTACGGACCAGCGAGATGGCGAGAGCCACCAGGTGGATCAGCGGGATGTGCAGCAGGTAGTAGGCGAAGGGCACGCGACCGAAAACGGAGAGCCAGCGCGCGAGCTTTCCGTGGGCGTTGTCGAGGAGCGGCAGCGCCGCGATCGTCGGACCGAGCGTCATCAGCAGGAACAGCAGCGAGGCCGGGTACTTGCTGGTGTCGAGGAACGCCAGCAAGCCCGGCATCTCTTCGCCTGCGGTCCAGGGCCGATCTCCGTAGAGGTTGAAGCCGCGCAGCACGAGGAAGGCGGCGACGCTGCCGAAGCCGATCGCGAGGCACGCGCGCACGCGCGCGTGCCGCTCGAGCGACATCACGTGACCGAAGGCATAACCCGCGGCCATCACGCCGATCCAGGGCACGAGCGAGTACAAGACGAAGAAGTTCGGAACGTCGCCCCCGCCGAGTGTCATGCCGCCGCCGAAGTAGAGGATCCTGGCGAGCCAGCCGAAGCCGCTCGCGAGCAGCGAACGAACCGTCTCAGCGGGCAGCAACGCGCTCAGGTTGTGGCCGGCGATCATCAGTACGCCGAAGCCCCCGATGATCGGGAGTGGGAGCCGGACGAGCGGTGCCATCAGGATCATGCACCAGCCGATCATCCATAGGACGCCCGCGAGCAGGTAGCGGCTGAAGTCGAAGTTGAAGGTCCAGGCCACGCGCACCAAGGTGAGCTCGAGCAGGATCAGGAGCGCCCCGCGCAGGAGCAGCTTCCGAGCGAGCTCGGCGGTCCCGCTGTGGCGCCCGGAGAGGAAGGCCGACGTACCCGCCAGGAACACGAAGGCGGGGGCGCAGAAATGCGTGACCCAGCGCGTGAAGAAGGTCGCCGGTTCCGTGGACCAGGCCGGCACCCCGGCGTAGACGCGCACATGATCGATCGCCATCAACACCATCACCAGGCCGCGCACCACGTCGATCGAATGAATCCGCCCCACGGCCGCGCCCGCGGCGGGGCTCGAGGTCTCGCGCATCACCGGTCTCCCTTCTCGTTCTCGACCGCGAACTCCTGGACGAGGCGTCCGGAACCTCAGCGCCGGCGGAAGGGCAGCACACGGGTCGTGACCGGCGCGCAGAACTCCTCCACGATGCGGGCGAAGCGCGGCGCGAGCACGAGACGCCACACGTCCTCCTTGCCAGGGAAGAGCTCGAGCACGCGAGTGCGCGTGAAGGCGACGACCGCCTCGGCCTCTTCGTGCGAGAGGCGTGACTGCCGCAGCAGGGCGCACGCCACGTCGACCGTCCGGCGCAGCACGTCCGCACGCCTGGCTTCGTCGGCGACCGCTTCCGGGTCGAGGGCAGGCATCATGTTCTCCCGCTTCGGGGCCGCGCTACCGTTCCTCGCGGCCCGGCGCCGCGAGCCGGGCAAGCTCCCGAGGCCAGTTGAGCACGAGCGTGATCCGGTCCTGCTGCCGGGAGCGAGTCATCAGCAGGCGCTGGCCGTCGGGTGCCACGCGGAAGTCCAGCGAGAGGCCGGCGCTCGGAGCGACGGCGAAGAGCTCGCGGGGCTTCGAGATCTCGAGCCCGGCGCCGCGCGGGGAAACCGTCACGCTCATGATCCTGTCGCGCGACCGGTAGAGCAATTCTCCCCCTTTGGGCGACCAGCCGGGCAACTGTCCTCCGTCCGTCGACACCTGCCATCGCCCAGTCCCTCGGGGAAAGGGCCGCACGTAGACCTCCGAACGGCCCGTCTCGTCGGATTCGTACGCCAGGAAGCGGCCGTCCGGCGAGAAGCTCGCCCCGAAGCCTTCGTTGGCGGGCGTTTCGAGCCACGGTGTCGCCGGGCCGGAGCCGTCGAGCGGGAGCAGCCAGAGGTCCGCCTTGCCGCCCGCCCCTTGAGCGAAGACCAGGAAGCGCCCGCCCGGCGACACGGCCTTCGGATTGTGGATGGCGTCGACCTCGGTCAGGCGCTCGGGCCGGCCGGCGCCATCGGCCGCCATTCTCCAGATGTTCCAGCTGCGGCCGCCGAGCAGCGTGGCGAAGACCACGTGGCCGTCCGGGGTCCAGACGGCGCTCAGCGCATCCGCCCTCTCGGACATCAGCCGGGAAGTCGAGCCACGCGCCAGGTCGCAGATCCAAAGCTCGCCGTACCCTCCGCGCTGAACGTTCACGACAGCGCGTCGGCCGTCTGTCGAAAGGTTCAGTGCCGACATGTCCGACGTGCTGCTACTGACCGGGCCGGGCAACTCGGCGACCGACTCGATGGCGCCGCTGCGACTCACCCAAACGATCTCGGAGGGCGCGTCCGGGGCGCGCACGAATGCGAAAGAGCCGTCCTTGGCGGCGCTCGGTGCCGAGCCGCCCGGGGCCACCGGGAACGGGACGCCCGTGGCGGTCAAGCGCTCCAGCGAGAACGCGACGGCCCAGATGCCGGGGCTCGTCGACTCACGGCCGTAGAGGATGTGACCCGTCGGGGAGTAAATGGGCGTCCGCAGGCTTTCCCGGGGCAGCTGGAGCAACACGCGTCGCGCACCAGCCGCGAAGAGCTCGATCGTGTCGAGGCCGTCCGTGCGATGCACGGTGTAGACGAACCCGCGCCCGCCGGGCAGCGCGCTCACCTCGTGGAAGTCCGTCTCGTGAACGCGGTCGAGTGCCAACAGCTCGCGGGCTTCGCCGCCCCGCGCGGGAATGGCCTGCATGCCGATCGTGTCGCTGCCGGTGACGACGATCTGGCCGTCTTCGCTCCAAGCCGTCCCGCCTGATCCCGTGAGGTCCGCCGGGACGGCCCCTACTTCGGTCGCTTGGCCACCGTCGACCGCAGCCGTCCAGAGCCGGCCTCGCTGCACGTAGGCGACGTGACGGCTGTCGGGCGACCAGCACGGATAGAGAGCTCCCAGCGTGTCGGGCAGCTCGCGAGCGTCGAGCTCCGTGAAGTCGCGAATCCACAACCGGTCGGAGGCGTGATACAGGAGCCTGCGGCCGTCCGGCGACAGCGCGGGGACGCGGCCGAACGCGACGTACTCGAGCGACGCAATCGAGAGGTCGAGCTTGCGAACCGGAGCCTCGGGTGTGGCGGGCGCCCATGTGCGCGAGAGCAGGGCGAACAGCACGAGGGCGGCCGCGAAACCGGCGCCAGCCGCAAGCCAAGGGCGCCGACCGGCGACCGGTGCCGCGGGCGTTCCTCCGCCCTCGGCCTGCGCTCCGGCCGAGAGCACGATGCGGGCCTCGCCGATGTCGCGCAGGCGCAGCTTCGGGTCGCGCTCGAGGCAGCGCTCGAGCAGGCGGCGGACCCCGCGCGGCGTCGCGGCCGGGAGGGCGGCCCACTCGGGCTGTCGGGTGAGCACCGCGGCGAGGACGTCGCTCACCGTCTCGCCGTCGAAGAGCCGGCGCGCGGTCAGCATCTCGTAGAGGAGCGCGCCGAAGGCCCAGACGTCCGAGCGCTTGTCCACGCGCTTCCCGCGCGCCTGCTCGGGCGACATGTACGCGGCAGTGCCCAGGATCAGGCCGGCCTCGGTGCTGCCGTCCGCGAGAGTCGGTGACTGCGAGAGGTTGGAGGACGAAGACGACCCGTTCGCGGCGTCTCCCGTCCAGGCCTTGGCGAGCCCGAAGTCGAGCACCTTGACCTTGCCGTCCGGCGTGAGCTTGACGTTCGCGGGCTTCAGGTCGCGGTGGACGATGCCGCGCTCGTGGGCTTCCTCGAGGGCCTCGGCGACGTGCTTCGCGGCGGCCAGGGCTTCGTCCACCGGGAGCGGGCCACGCTTGAGACGCGCCGCGAGGTCCTCGCCCTCCACGAGCTCCAGGACCAGGAACGACTGGCCGCCGAGCTCCTCGAAGCCGTGGATCGCGGCGATGTTCGGGTGATTGAGCGCCGCTAACAGCTGGGCCTCGCGGCGAAAGCGGGCGAGCCGATCGGGATCCTGGGCAAGCGCCTCGGGCAGGAATTTGAGCGCGATCTCGCGAGCGAGCCTCGTGTCGCGCGCCCGCCACACCTCGCCCATCCCGCCCGCGCCGATCGGAGCCGTGAGCTCGTAGGGCCCGAGCCGGGAGCCGATCTGCCGGGCCATGGAGGACCTATTTCTCGAGGAGCGGTCGCCAGGAGCGCACGAGACGGATCGGCTCGGTGACGGCCGCGGAGGCGTAACGCTCGGCGAGGAAGCGCTTCCCGTCCTGGGAGCGGACCCCGAGATCGAGGCGGAAGCTCTCCTGGGAGAACGGGAGTCGCTCCGGTGTCCCGACCGTGACGGCGCCGTTGCGCTCGGTCACGACGACCGCCATGGCTCCGTCGGGGCCGCGGAAATACAGCTCGTGACCGTCACTGCGCCAACTGGGAGTGTCGCCGCCAGAGCGCGAGACCTGCGCTTTGCGGGCGCCCTCGGGAAAGTCGGACAGGAAGATCTCGTTCCGCCCGGTCTCGTTGGATTGGTAGGCGATCCAGCGGCCGTCCACGGAGAGGGCCGGCGACGTCTCGTCGAAGCGGCTGTTGGTGAAGTGGATGGTATGGGACGGATCGCTGAGCTTCAGGTAGGCGATGTCGAACCCCGTCTCGGCCTCCTGTGTCGATCCGAGAAGCAAGGCAGCGTCGTTCGACCACTGGCTCAGGATGAAGCTGCCCTTTTCCTGCAGGGGCTTTGCGGAGCCGCTCCCGGACGTGGGCTGGACCCACAGGGTCGCCCCGCCTCGGGCACCGACCAGGGAGGTCGAGACCGCCAGCCGCGCTCCGTCCGGCGAGACCGCGGCGAAGAGGTAGCCGGGATCCGACACAAAGGTCGAGCGGGTCAGCTGGGAGCGTGCAAGGTCCACGGTCCAGACATCGGCCTCTTTGCCCGCGGCGTCCGAGAGCACGGCGGCGAGCGACTGGCTCCGGCTGGCGGGAAGGTCGATGGAGAAGTAATAGGCAGGCTCACCGACTGTCGAGAGCTCGCGCCCGCTGCGATCGAGCCATGCGAGCTGCGTCTTCCGCAGCCGCAGCTGGCGATAGGCCAGGAGGCCGGCTCCCGAAACCGAGAAGTTGGCCAGATCACGCGGGTTCCAGTACTCGATCGCGTCGGCGATGGGCACCGGCTGCCGCTCGAGGATCTGCCGCGAGGCGTCGAAGGGCTGCGCGACCAGGTTGCCGTCAACGACGGAGAACAGGAACCCGCCGGCGTACTGCGGGTTGGAGCCCCGCTCCAGAAGCCGCTTCGGCTCACCGCCGTCGAGCGACGCGACGGCGATGCTCGCGGCCGGCACGGTGGTGTCGCGCGTCGTGAACAGGAAATGGCGAGTGTCCGGGAGGAAGAACGGGTTGCGGTGCGTCGTCCTGGGGTCGGAGGTGCGGGTCACAGGGGTCGGTGTGCCTCCTCCCGCCGGGACCTTGACCAGCGGGCCGGCGATGTCAGGAGCGAACACGACGATGCCGTCGGAGCTCCAGGTACCGCCGCGGCCGGAGTGGGCGTCGCAGATGAGCTGGACCGGCCCGCCTGCAGCATCCACCTTCTTGAGGTGTCCCTCGGTGAAGAAGGCGAGCCAACGGCTGTCCGGCGACCAGAACGGGAAGGACGCGTCGTTCGTCCCGGCGATCAGCCGGGTCTCGCCCGAGGCCAGGTCGCGCACGGCGAGGCCAGCCTGCGGATCGCGATCGGTGACGAAGGCCAGCCGCCGGCCATCCGGTGAGAGGGCAAAGGCACCCTGGACGACCGGCGCAAGTCGAAGTCCCGGCGGCGGCACCAGCTCGGCCCGGAACGGCTGGTCCGCCGCGCGCACCACACGTCGCAGGTGGAAGGCCCAGCCGAAGCCAGAGATGGCGGCTGCGGCAAGGACGGCGGACAGCAGCCAGGCGAGTCGCTCGCGACTCCGACGTCGCAGCGACAGCGTCGTCGGCACTCCGGCCTGCGAACCGGCTTCCCCGATCCAGCTGAGCTCGCTCGCGACGTCATGGGCGCTCTGCCAGCGGTCATCCGGGTCCTTCTCCAGGCACTTCTTCACGACGTGGTCGAGCGCCGGCGGCATCACCGGCTGCACCGACGAGATCGGCGGTGGCTGGGTCGAGAGGATCGCCGCGATCAGGCTGGTCTTCGACTTGCCTTCGAAGGCGCGCCGTGCCGTCGCCATCTCGTAGAGCAGCGCCCCGAGCGCAAAGATGTCGGTGCGCGGGTCGGCCTCGGCTCCCTCGAGCTGCTCGGGGGCCATGTACTGGAAGGTGCCGAGCACCGTCCCCACGCTGGTGAGCGGCTTGGCTTCGGTGGGAAGCGCCGTCGAGCCCGAGACGCCGCCGAGGCCAGTGCCGGGGCGGGCGAGGCCGAAGTCGAGGAGCTTGGCGCCGGCCTTGGTGAGCATCACATTGCCGGGCTTGAGGTCGCGGTGGACGATGCCCTGCTTGTGCGCGGCGCTCAAGGCATCGGCGACTTGTGCCCCGAACTTGATGACCTGGTCGAGCGGCAGCGGTCCCTTCTGCAGGCGATCGGCGAGCGACTCGCCCTCGAGCAGCTCCATCACCAGGAAGTGCGCGTCGCCCTCGTGCCCGACGTCGAACAAGGTGCAGATGTGAGGATGGCTGAGCGAGGAGATCGTCTTCGCCTCGCGCTCGAAGCGCTGGCGGCGCTCGTCGTCCTGCGCGAAGCCCGTGGGCAGCAGCTTGACGGCGACGCTGCGGTCGAGGCGGGTGTCCTTGCCTCGCCACACCTCGCCCATCCCGCCGGCGCCGATCGGCGCCGTGAGCTCGTACGGGCCGAGCCGGGAACCGGCCTCCGGGGGCATGAGTGGCCGGAGTATAGCGTGCGGCAGCCACGCACAGTCGAGACTGGCACGCCAGCCGAGGCCTAAGATACGCGCGATGCTCAACTGGATCTGGGCGGGCTTCTTCTTCGTGGCGTTTTTTACGGGGCTCCTCCGCTGGCTCGTTCTCGGCGAGTCGGGAGTCTGGGCGGCGATGGTGGCCTCCACTTTCGACATGGCCAAGACCGGCTTCGAGGTCTCGCTCGGGCTAACCGGTGTCATGTGCCTGTGGCTCGGCATCATGCGGCTCGGGGAGAAGGGCGGAGCCGTGGAGCTGCTGGCGCGCGGATTCGATCCACTATTGCGCCGGCTGTTCCCCGACATCCCGCCGGGCCACTCGGCGGGCGCCTCGATCGTGATGAACCTCTCCGCGAACATGCTCGGCCTCGACAACGCCGCGACCCCGCTCGGGCTCAAGGCGATGAAGGAGCTGCAGGAGCTCAACCCGCAGCCCGACACCGCCAGCAACGACCAGATCCTGTTCCTGGTGATCAACGCCTCGGCCGTCACCGTGATCCCGACGGCGATCATGACCTACCGCGCGCAGCTCGGGGCCGCCGACCCGACGGACGTGTTCCTGCCGCTGCTGATCGCCACCTTCTGCAGCACCATGGTGGGTGTCCTGGTGACGGCTCGGGTCCAGAAGCTGCCGCTCGGCAACCCGGTGACGATCGCCTACCTCGGCGGGGTGACGCTACTCATCGGCCTCCTCGTCGGCTACTGCCTGAGCCTCGACAAGGAGACGCTCGAGCGCCAGACGTCGCTCGTCGCGAACCTGCTGATCTTCTCGCTGATCGTGGGCTTCCTGCTGCTCGGCGCGCGCCGACGCGTGCCGTTCTACGAGACCTTCGTCGACGGCGCCAAGGAAGGCTTCACGGTCGCGATCGGCATCATCCCGTACCTGGTGGCGATGCTCGTCGCCGTGGGCGTCCTGCGCGCGAGCGGGGCGCTCGACCAGGTGCTCGGCAGCGTGCGCCTTGTCGTCGACAGCATCGGCCTGGACGCGCGCTGGGTAGACGCGCTCCCGGTGGCGCTGGTGCGACCGCTCTCCGGCAGCGGCTCGCGCGGCCTCGTGATCGAGACGATGAAGACGCTCGGCCCCGACTCGTTCGCGGGCCGGCTCGCCTGTGTGATCCAGGGCAGCACCGAGACGACCTTCTACGTGCTCGCGGTCTACTTCGGCTCGGTCGGCATCAAGAACACCCGCCACGCCATCGCCTGCGGCCTCACCGCCGAGTTCGCGGGTTTCCTGGGCGCCGTCGCCGTGTGCTACCTGTTCTTCGGGTAGGCACCAGCGCACGCGTGCCCGATCCGCTCATGCCGCGCCCTGAGCCTCGGTGTAGACCGCGTAGAGCGACTGGCTGGCGGTCATGAACAGGCGGTTGCGCTTGGCGCCGCCGAAGCACACGTTCGAGCAGATCTCCGGCAGCTTGATGAGCCCGATGCGGGTGCCGTCGGGTGCGAAGACATGGACGCCGTCGTAGCCGTCGCCGACCCAGCCCGCGCCCGCCCAGACGTTGCCGTCCACGTCGCAGCGAATCCCGTCCGCACCGCCCTTCTTGCCCTCGAATTCCATGCTGGTGAAGCTGCGGCCGTTCGCGAGGCGGCGGCCGTCGACCACGTCGAAGACGTGGATGCCGTGCGTGGGGCCGCCGCCGGTGTCGGCGACATAGAGGCGCTTCTGGTCCGGCGAGAAGCACAGACCGTTCGGCTTGCCGAGTGCGTCCGTGACCAGCTCGAGCGTGCCCGTCTTCGGATCGACGCGGTAGACCGCTTCCTTGATCTCGAGGGCACCCTTGTGGCCTTCGTAGTTGCCCATGCTGCCGTAGCCCGGGTCGGTGAACCAGATCGCGCCGTCGGGATGCTCGACCACGTCGTTGGGAGCGTTGAGCGGCTTCCCGTTCCAGCGTTCAGCCAGCACCGTCAGCCGGCCGTCGTGCTCGTAGCGCACGACGCGGCGGTTCCCGTGCTCGCAGGAGAGCTGGCGCCCCTGACGGTCGAAGCTGTTGCCGTTGCTGTTGCCCGCCGGGCGCCGCATCACGCTCACGTGGCCGTCGTCGTCCAGGAAGCGCAGCTGCACGTCGTTCGGGATGTCGCTCCAGACGAGATAGCGCCCGACTGCGTTCCAGGCGGGCCCCTCGGCCCACAGCATGCCGGTGTACAGGCGTTGGATCGTCGTGTTGCCGATCCGGTAGCGGGCGAAGCGCGGGTCGAGCACCATGACGTCGGGCTCGGGATAGCGGGTCGGCGTGCGGCCCGACCAGTCACGGTCGCCGGCGGCGGCCAGGCGCGGCAGCGCGGAAACGGCGAGGGCGGCGCCGATGAACGAGCGGCGGCCGGTGGGGAGGAGCGGCAATTTGTCGGTCATGGCAGCCGGAAGTATAGAGCCGTGAAGAGCCGCCGTCCGCGCGCGGCCTTAGCGCCCGGTGAGCGCCTTTCCCGGGCGAACGCCTTCGACGAGGCGGCCCCCGTCGACCACCGGCGTCCCGCCGACCAGCACGAACCGGAACCCGGTGCTGGGGCGAGCCGGCTCCTCGTAGGTCGCCTGGTCAGCCGCGCTCTCGGGATCGAACACGACGATGTCCGCGTCGGCGCCTTCGCGGATGCGTCCCTTGCCATGGGCCTGTGGTGTCGCGGCCTCGAGGCGCTGCGCCGGCATCAGCGACATCTTCCGGATCGCGTCCATCAGCGTGACGCTCCGCAGCTCCCGCACGTAGTGCTTCAGGATGCGCGAGTAGGTACCCGCGGTGCGCGGGTGGCCCTTGCCGCCGCTCACGAAGCCGTCGCTCGCGATCATCACGAGAGGATGGCGGATGACCGCGTCCACGCGCTCGTCGGGGTTGCCGCGGACGAGCACGCTGACCTTCGCGCTCGTGGCGCGCAGCCCGTCGAAGCTCTCTTTTGTCAGCGGCTCGCCGGTCGCCACCAGCCGCAGGTCGGAGTACTCGAGCCGCATGCGCTCGCGCCAGCCCGGGTTGAAGAGCGCGGAGTTGAGCATGGTCATGCCCCAGCCATAGGGATAGGCCTCGGTGGTGACGTCGAGCCCGCGGGCGCGCGCGCCCTCGATCATGCGCAGGCAGTCGAAGACCTGCCCCAGGCCCATGCTGTTGATGTGGACGATGTGGAGCGGCGCCCCCGTCACGGCTGCGGCGGCGATCACCTCGGCCACCGACTCGACGCTCGAGCCGGGCTCGGTATAGCCGGCGGCCCGGATGTGTGGCCAGAGCGGCACGCCGCGCTCGGCTGCCACGCGGAAGATCTCGATCATCTCGGAGCGCGAGGCGCCCGGGGTGTAGTTGATGCCCACGCCTAGCCCCAAGCCTCCGGCGGCGAGCTCGCTCCGGAGCCGCTCCTGCATCGCCTGGATCCGCTCCGGCGACGCGGCTTCGTCCGTCGCAGGCCCGGCGGCCGGCAGGATATCCTCGCTGGTCGAAGGCGGCAGCGCTTCGCCCCAGGCCGCGACGCGAGCCCAGGGATGGCTCGCGGAGGCGCCGTAGTTCACGAGGGCCTTGCCCTCTCGCCTCTTCAGGAAGGCCCCGACCTCCGGCACGCCGATCTCGAGCTCGAGCGCCGTGGTGACACCGTCCAGCAGCTTCAGCCGGTCGTTCTCCTCGTTCTGGCCGTGCTGGTGGAGATCGACGAAGCCGGGTGCGACTACCAGCCCCTTGGCGTCCAGCACGCGCCGCCCGGCGAGCCGGCCTTCCGCCACCCGCGCGATCCGGCCGCCGCTGATGCCGACGTCGCGCACGGCGTCCGTCCCGCTCTCGGGGTCCATCACGCGGCCCCCGCGGATCACGAGGTCGAAGACGTCGTCGCCACCCGCCTGGGCGGCAACGAGAGCCGCGCCCAGGAGCCAAGACCCGAGAAGCATCATGACTTCCTTCCTCACTCGCGGCGCGCCGCGAGCAGCGACGGCCAGTTCACGATCACGTGGAAGCCGACGCTCGAGCGGGCCACGACCGGCACGTTCAGCAGAAAGCGCTTGCCGTCGGGCGTCACGTCCTCGAAGACCGGCGTGTCGCGCTCCGGCCGTTCCGGGAGCCGGAACAGCTTGCGCGGCGGCGCGGGGCGGAAGACGGGCTGCGTCTCGATCGACGCCGCCATCAGGAACCCGTCGGGCGATACGAAGTAGAGCTCCCGCCCGTCGCCGCGCCACCGCGGCTGTTGGCCTCCAGTGGTCGAGACCTGCCATTGCTCGAAGGACCCGGACGCCGGCCGGATGTCGACCTCCGCGCGTCCGGTCTCGTTCGAGACGTACGCGATCCAGCGGCCGTCGGGCGAGGCCTCGGGAGACTGCTCGTCGAACGGCGTCGCGAGCAGGATGCGCGCCGCGGGCTTGTCACCGAGGCTCAGGACCTTCAAGTCACGATTCGTCTCCGGGTCCTGCTCGTCGAAGACCACGGAGCGGCCGTCGGGCATCCAGCTGCCCGAGGTCTTCCAGTTCAGCGAGGCGTGGAGCAGCTCCATGTCGCCCCCCTCCCGCAACGACCGGACGCAAAGGTCCTGGACGCCCTTCGGTTGGCACACGAACATCAGCCGCTCGGAATCGCGTGACCAGACCGGCAGGAGATAGAGACCGCTCTTCTGCGTGAGGCGGAAGGTCCGCTCGTACTCGAGGTCCATGATCCAGAGGTCGCCGAGCCCCTGGCTCGACTCGCCGAGCACGAAGGCCACCCGCTTGCCGTCGGGGGAGATCCGGGGTCCGGTGTAGAAGCCGGGTGGGCGGAGCGAGCCGAGAGCCCGGCCGCTGGAGTCGTACCACTGCAACGTGGTCTGCGGCACTGCTTCCGGCAGGTAGACGAGGGTCCCTGAATTCGATGCCGAGAGCATGACCAGGTTCTTCGGCTCCCAGAAGCTCAGCTTCTCCTTGGCGACCGGAACCGGGCGGCCGATCAGCTGCCGGCTGCCCGCGTCGAAGGCCCACGCGTTGAGGTTGCCCGCCCGCCCGTAGAGGAGATAGCCCGGCTCGACGTAAACCGCGTTCGTCGAGTCGTCGATCAAGAGCTGCGCCTCTGGAGAGTCGGTCGAAGCGAGCATGAGCCGGCCGACCTCGGGCTTGCCGGAGACCCGCGCCCGCAGCAAATACAGGAAATGTTTGCCGTCCGGAAGGAAATAAGGCCAGCGGTGTGTCGTCTGCGTGTCCGGGTCGAAACGGGTGACGGGCGCGGGCGTCCCGCCGGTGGCCGGGACCTGGTGGATCGCGGAGCGGACGTTCGGCGAGAAGAGGATCACGTCGCCCTTGCTCCAGCTCCCGCCGCGCCCGGAAGGAGCATCGGCGATAACCTGCGGCGAGCCGCCGCGCAGGTCGATCCGCTTCAACTTCCCGTCCGCGAAGAAGGCGATCTGCGAGCCGTCGGGCGACCAGAACGGGTACCACGCCCCCGAGGTCTCACTGAGCGGGCGGCCCGTCATCTCGGAGAGATCGCGGACCCAGATCTTCTTGCTGCCGTCGCCCGCGATCGCGACGAACGCGAGCTGCTTCCCGTCGGGAGACAGGGCCATGCCGAGCTCGTCAAACGGGATCAGGGTGTTCTCGGCCGGCGGCTCGAGTGTGGCGCGCAAGGCCAAGGTTGGAGTCGCCGCGCGACGCAGCTGGACGACGGCGAGGCCTGTTGTCGCGGCTGCCAAAAGCGCGGCGAGCACCCAGGCCAGCCGCTCGCGGCTGCGTCGGCGGAGCGACAAGGTCGTCGGCACACCCGCCTGCGAGCCGGCGTCGCCGATCCACCTGAGCTCGCTCGCGACGTCGTGGGCGCTCTGCCAGCGGTCGTCCGGGTCCTTCTCCAGGCACTTCTTCACGACGTGGTCGAGTGCCGGGGGCATCACCGGCTGCACCGACGAGATCGGCGGCGGCTGGGTCGAGAGGATCGCCGCGATCAGGCTCGTCTTCGACTTGCCTTCGAAGGCGCGTCGTGCCGTCGCCATCTCGTAGAGCAGCGCCCCGAGCGCAAAGATGTCGGTGCGCGGGTCGGCCTCGGTTCCCTCGAGCTGCTCGGGGGCCATGTACTGGAAGGTACCGAGCACCGTCCCCACGCTGGTGAGCGGCTTGGCTTCCGTGGGAAGCGCCGTCGATCCCGAGACACCGCCGAGC
>Ga0114129_10010459_pt1 | contig 13234 bp, 12 predicted proteins | sample RhiMetdeltSRZDD1_FD_80071 | JGI IMG/M metagenome (GOLD analysis project Ga0114129, IMG submission 80071) | Populus rhizosphere microbial communities from Tennessee, USA - Rhizosphere MetaG P. deltoides SRZDD1 (version 2) (version 2) | ecosystem: Host-associated > Plants > Roots > Rhizosphere >...
GGTTTTGAATACAAAGCAGCTATTGTACGATGGTTAACCGAAAAAGGATTCACCCTTCACGATAAAGGGGTTGATCAAAACAAATCGGTCGACTACCCCGATTACGCCCACCCCGTTGCCAGTTCGGTCGAAGATGGCATTGCTTCTTTTGGGATTTTGTTATGCGGCAGCGCCAATGGCGTTTGTATCACCGCCAATAAACACCAGGGCATACGCGCCGGTTTGGCTTTTGAATTAGAAGTGGCCCGGCTGATTCGTTTGCATAACGATGCCAACATCATTTGCATACCCGCCCGTTTTGTTTCGCTTGAAAATGCCAAACAAATGATCGAGATTTTTATGAGCACTGCCTTCGAAGGCGGGCGTCACCAGCTGCGGGTTAATAAGATTGCCTGCATGTAGAATGAACAAAGTATTCTATCGATTTTGATAACGGTCCTGGCGATTTTGGCATTCGTTTCGGCGATTATAAGATGTATCAATGCACTATAACCGCGCATTTTTGTGATCTTGCCGCGCATTATAAGGCAACCTTATGCGATGCCTTAAGATATATTTTTATAAATAATTTATTATTAATTAAACGATTATACAAGAAACTAGTCTAAATAACCGTTTATAAATTTTATAAAAAAATCCGTTATTATGAAAAATGACCGTCTAATGAAAACGACCCTTTTCAGCGCTATTTTTACCCTTGCAATTTCTTTTTCACAAAGTGCTGCCGCACAGGATTCGAGCGCCAACATCAATGCCACTGAGAAAAAAGAAAACAAGTTCGACAAGAAAGAAAACCGCAGCAACAAAAAAGAAGGCAAATTCGACAAGAAGGAAAACCTGAAAGACAAAAAAGAAGATCGCAAAGACAAAAAGGAAGACCGCAAAGATGTAAAGGAAGACCGTAAAGACAAACGTGAAGATGTTCGCGACGACAAACACGATGGCGGCCCCCGCGATAAAGCCGAAGACAAAAAGGACAAACGCGAAGACCGCAAAGACAAGAAAGAAGATCGTAAAGATGCCAAAGAAGACCGCAAAGACAAACGTGAAGACCACCGCGATAAAAAAGAAGACATGAAGGACCACCACCACAAAATGGACTCTACCAAAAAAGCATAACCACTTATAAAACGCATTTATAAAAACGGCCCCGTATACACGCGGGGCCGTTTAATTTATAGTCAAATGAGCCAACAGGTCAACCGGGCCAATTCATAATCATATTGATGAATTGAACGATGGCAAAACTTTTTAAACCAATGATTTAATCCTTGAAATGACTTAATCCATTTGATACTTGTTATGCCGCAGCAGCCAGCTGGCACTTTGGTAGTATGCAATGGCCTGCTTAACCAGGCTATCGGTCAATGGTTGTTTTTGGGCTTTGCCGGTTAAAAAATCGGGCTTAAACTGTTCAATTTGCTGTATGGGCGATTGAATCACCAACTCGCCATTGCGCAGGTAACCCAACCCCTGATACGTGCTGATAAAAGCCCTTTCGTGCCCCGGCGGTAATGAAAAAATATCCTGTCCGAAAAACTTCGACCGGTAATTGAATTTTAAAATACCTAAAATGGTGGGGGCAATATCGATCTGAGCGGTTAGGCGATCGAATTTTTGTGGCTGCAAATTAGCCGGGCTGTATATCAACATGGGAATATGATACCCGGTAACCGGCAATTCAACACTACCGGCGCTGCCGGCGCAATGATCGGCCACAATTACAAACACGGTATTATTGAACCACGGCTTTGTAGCAGCCTCTTTAATGAATTTTCCAATGGCATAATCGGTATACTTTACAGCGCCTTCCCGGGCCTGCCTCGAGGGGGGAATATCGATCCGGCCTTCGGGATAGGTAAACGGGCGGTGATTCGATACCGTCATAACATGCGCAAAAAACGGTTTCTGCGCATTATAATTTTCATCGAGCTTTTGCAGCGTTAAAGTGAATAGATCTTCGTCGGCCACGCCCCATATATTGGCATAATGGATCTGGTCGGGACGTAGCGCATTTCGGTCGATCACATCGTAATGATTACCCGAAAAAAAAGTATTCATGTTATCGAAATAACCATAACCACCATACAGGTACTGGCTGGTATAACCTTTCGATTTAAATACGCCGCCAAGGGAAAACATATTTTCGTTGTGGGGCCTTTTTACCACGCTTTGTCCTGGTGTTGGCGGTATTGATAACGACAGGGCTTCTAACCCGCGCACCGTTCTGGTGCCGCTGGAATACAGATTGGTGAACAAAATGCTTTTTTCGGCTAAACTATCCAGATAGGGCGTAATGTTTTTATCGCTTCCGAATGCTTTCATAAAATCGGCGCTGAAGCTTTCAACACTGATCAGCACCACATTCATTTTACGCTCGGGCTGGTTGTAATTAATATCACGTTCTATAGAGTACGGATCGTTGCTAACATAATGCGTATTCGGTTGCGCCAGTTCTTTCCGCATGATGCGAAAAGCCTCCTGATCGGGCAATATTTTATAAAACTTATAAAAGTCGAGTTCGTTATTGTTAAAGGCAGTTCCAAACTCAAACAGTCCGTTTGCAGCCAGCTCATTGGCGTAGGCATTGGTGCTGAACCTTTTCCATTTGTTGGTTACAAACAAAAAAGTAATAACAGGGAAAATCAATAATACCAGGGCTGTAACCGTACGGTTGGCAAAGCTCATTTTGTATTGCATCGACCGGTTGATGCTTTTTTTGATAAGCCATACAACAGCCAGGGAAGCTGTCAATACGCCCGCAACGATCCACCCAACAGGATATGATTCCTGAATATTTCCCAATACTTCGGTAGTATAAATCAGGTAATCAACGGCAATAAAATTATAGCGGTTCGAAAATTCGTTCCAGAAAAAATATTCGCTGATGGCGTTAAACAACAGTAAAAAAGTAATCAGGAAGAAATCGGCATACAGCACGTATTTTCTCCATCGTTCCCTGAAAGCAGGGCCTTTTTTAGCCAGCAAAAGATAAATCAGCAGCCGCAGGCCAAACAAGGCAACAACGCCCCAATGTAAAAGGGCATTATATTCCGAAGGAACAATTTGCGAAATGGCGAAGAACAGCATCAGGCCTGCATACAATGCAATCACCCATTTTCGCTGTTTAGGCAAGTAGCTTTTTTCGTTTTGAAGCCACAGATGAAGAACAAAAGGGGTTATTATATATGAAGTGACGGCCAGATCATATAAAATACCTATACCAAAAACGCCCATCAGGTTGAGAATCGAATAGTCAAAGCCTTTACCCGTATACAACAACAAACCAAGCCTTGTAACGAACGATATTCCCAGGTTGATGAATACCAGTAAAAGGATTATTCCAAAACGATGATTCAACCCTTTTAGAATAAAGGATCGCAATCGTTGCATGTTTCTTGTAGAACCAAATGTTTGATTAATAATTCATTAATATAACCGTCAATAAAACGGCTGTTTACCAAATCCCCCTACGGCTTGATAAGACTATGTGTAAATATTACAGGAAAAAGCTGTAGTTGTGCCTGTGGCGGGGTGAAATTACAATAAAAAAGCCTCCCGACTTGTCTGGGAGGCTTCGTTAACAAGCGATTAAGAGTTTTTACCAACCTAATATATAGGCAAATATGAGTGGCGCTACGATAGTGGCATCACTTTCAACGATATATTTGGGCGTATTGATATCCAGTTTGCCCCAGGTAATTTTTTCATTGGGAACAGCTCCCGAATAAGAGCCGTACGAAGTTGTAGAATCAGAGATCTGACAGAAATAGCTCCAGAAGGCACATCATGCCATTCCAGGTCCTGGTACATCATAGGTACCACGCAAATCGGAAAATCACCGGCAATACCACCACCTATCTGAAAAAATCCTACCCCTTTTCCTTCGCTGTTTTTACGATACCAGTCGGCCAGCCAAACCATATACTCAATACCACTTTTCATGGTAGTGGCTTTCATTTCGTTTTTGATAACATACGAAGCGAAAATATTTCCCATGGTGCTGTCTTCCCAGCCGGGCACTATAATAGGAATATTTTTTTCGGCGGCGGCGATCATCCAGCTATCCTTTGTATTGATCTGGTAATCTTTTTCCATTACCTTACTAAGCAGCAGCTTGTACATGAATTCGTGCGGAAAATAGCGCTCGCCTTTTGCGTCGGCATCCTTCCACAGCTTTACAATATTGTGCTGAATACTGCGAAATGCCTCTTCTTCGGGTATACAGGTATCGGTTACCCGGTTCAGGCCCTGCTCAAGCAGCTCCCACTCTTGCTGCGGGGTAAGATCGCGGTAATTGGGTATTCTTTTATAGTGATCATGAGCCACCAGGTTCATTATATCTTCTTCGAGGTTGGCGCCTGTGCAGCTGATAATTTGTACTTTATCCTGGCGAATCATTTCGGCCAGCGAAACACCCAACTCGGCGGTACTCATAGCGCCGGCCAGCGTAACCATCATTTTTCCACCTTCAAGTAAATGGGTTTCGTACCCTTTGGCAGCATCAACCAGTGCCGCAGCATTAAAATGCCGGTAATGGTGTTGAATAAATTGTGAAACAGGTCCTTTGCTCATGAATCAGTTTTTTGTGGCGGCAAAGGTATGGAAACAGCTGACAATTGGCAATGGACAATTGAGCAATTGACAAAAGCACAACTTTAGATGGAAACGAAGTCGGATGTCTGAAGTCGGAAATCAGAAGAACCCGGTAATTCGTCACCCATCGTTCACTCGTACTTCCTACTTCTTACTTCATACTTCGTACTTCCTACCTCCTACTTCCTACTTCAGACATCCTGTTTCAGACATCCTGCTTCAGACATCCGACTTCTGACTTCCGACCTCCGACCTCCGGCTTCCGACAAAAAAGACCCCCGAAAAATCAGGGGCCTTTACTTTCCAACTAAAACCAACTATAAGAAAAACCGTAGTTATACTTTTTGTTTCTTTTCTTTTTTGAATACTTCCCAGCCATTGGTTCCAATTGATTTTAGTACGAGTTTGAAATCGGCGTTCTCGAGCGTTATGTAGTATACATTCTCGTTATTGGCTGCCATTTCAAACAGGTCGGCAATCCAATACTGGTTGTAATTTTTCTTTACATCGGTAAGTAGGTTAATAGGTAACTGGGCCGAAACAATGTTACGTGTTACTGCTGCCAGCGAACCATCCTGCGTGTAATACGCATATACTACCTGTTCGTTTAAGGTGAAAGTTGCCTTTACATATTCTTTTGCGGGAGTCCATTGCACGTTTTGTGCGCCGGCAAATTCTTTGTTGAATGAACTAATGATACGATCATTCACTTCTCCGATTCCATTGGCAAAGGCACTGCTCATGCCGGTTATCAATAAAAAGATGCCAATGATGATTTTGTTTTTCATGATGCTATAATTATACTTGTTTTAAATGGCTTATGATATATAAGTAACAGTTTGATTAAAAATGTTACAGGTAATTACTGAATTCTTTTTTCTTTTTTAAACAGATCCATATTACCGCTGTTATAGGCCAGTACTTCTAATTTAAACTGGTCGTTTTCAAACGTGAGTAAATAACTTGTTTCGCTGTTACGTGTAAGTTCAATAGCCTGCACCAAACGGTACGATGCATATTTACGGGCTATATTGGTTTGTACGGTCAAGGGCAACGACTGTTCATTAATAAACCGGCCCGTGGCCACCAGTTGTGCATCGGCGTCGTAAAAGGCATTCAGCCTTTCATTATCATACATAAAATGCACCTGGTAAATATTTTCGCGTAACTGTTCCCACTTTATGGCCACAGCACCGGCAAATTCTTTTTTAAATGCATATTGAATGCGGGCGCTTACTTTATCACTGCCTTTGGCGGGCATTACCGGATCGGTATTATTAACCGGTGCGGCATTAACAACTGTGCTCATTACACTAATAAATAATGTAAGAGAAATAAAAAACTTTTTCATGGCTTTACTTTTAACTATTAACTAATCGGGTGATTTTATTGATTAGTCGACACAAAAGTAAAAGAGGTTACACCCGTTTGCCGAAAATTTTGACTAATGGGGCCCAATGTTAACCCAGGTTAAACAAGTTGTTGCCCGGCAGTGTTATTAATAGCGTGAAACGCAGTGTGGTAAAGGGTTGCATTTAAAGGCTTAATTATTTCCTAAAACAGGGTTAAGTGATCGTTAAAATAGAGCACCGGAAAAAGATAAGGCTGCCGGGCAACGTTTTATACCTGACATACTGTCAAAACATTATAATATACCGGCATACTGTTTGACCTTATTTTACTAGTTTGGCAGCACAGATGCTTTCAAACTTTTTTATCGCTTTTTATTACCTGAAATCGCTGTAAAATATTTATATTGATAACTACAGCATGTATTAATGAATTATCTGGCGCACGCATATTTATCTTTTAATCAGCCGGCCGTACTGGCCGGCAACCTCATCAGCGATTTCGTAAAGGGAAAGAAGCAATTGCTTTATCCTGAAGAAGTTCGCAAAGGCATTATGCTGCACCGGGCTATTGATTCATTTACCGATGAGCACGCCGCTACACGCGAAGCCAAAAATATTTTCAAACCCCATTACCGGTTATACAGCGCTGCATTTATTGATGTGAGTTATGATCATTTTCTGGCCAACGACTGGCAACAGTTTACCGATGACTCATTATCGCAATTTTCGCAGCAGGTATATAATTCCCTCGAAGACTACCGCGAAGTTTTTCCTGAGCCATTCAGGCTTATGTATCCTTATATGAAACAACAAAACTGGCTGTACAATTACCGTAACCGGTTGGGCATAGAACGCAGTTTTGCCGGAGTGGTGCGCCGGTCGGCTCATTTAACCGACAGCGATACAGCCTTTAAGTTGTTTGAAGATAATTACCACCGCCTTCAGCAATATTATGCCGATTTCTTTCCCGCCCTGCAGCAGTACGCCTATAGTACATTACAAAAGATGTAAAGTGCGCACATACGTTTTATGTGCCACCACGTTGCTGTAAACATTCCGGCCGGCGAATTGTTTGGTCAAAAACATTGCGCATATTGAAATAAGTTTTAGTATGGAATGTTTCTAAATTTTATTTTTGCCATTTAGAATAATATAGCAACATACAACGCATTACAACATTCGCATCGTCTTAAAAAAAATTAAAAATACTCCGATGAAGCAACTGGCGATCTCATTTTTTGCCCTAACTATATTTTTTGCAACAGCCAATGCCCAGTTTAAAGCGCCGGCACTCGATAAATCGCCGATGGATATGAGCTACTATCCCGCCAACTTTCCCATATTAAAAATTCAGAATAAAGCTTCCGAACCGCTGGTTGCACGGGTTTTATATAGCAGGCCGCAAAAAAATGGCCGTAGTGTTTTTGGCGAACTGATCGAATACGGCAAGGTTTGGCGCCTGGGTGCCAATGAAGCCACTGAAATTGAGTTGTATAAAGATGTAAAAATCGATAATACGCGGCTCAAAAAAGGCCGATACAGCATTTATGCCATTCCTTACCAGGATAAATGGACGGTGATCTTTAATAAAGAAACCGATATTTGGGGCGCCTTTCAATATGATGATAAAAAAGATGTGTTGCGTACAGATATTAAAGTAGAAAAACAACAGGACCCCATCGAGGCTTTTACGCTGGTATTCGACAAAACCGATTCCGGCGCTAATATGATCATGGCCTGGGATGATGTAAAAACCACCTTGCCCATCACTATTATAAAGTAAAAACATGCAACCAACCAGGCTTTTAAAAAAGTATTGTAGCATTTTATGGGTATTGTGGATATTGGCAGGCTGCGATCAAAAATCGCCATCGGGCAGTAATACCGTAACCATTAATCCAACCCCACCGGTTCAAACCGACAAAGCCAGTCAGCTGGGATTCGATAAATCGCCCATGGACATGAGCTATTATCCGGTTGATTATCCCAAATTAAAAATGTCGGGCAATGTATCGGAACCCTTAATCGCACGGGTTATTTACAGCCGGCCACAAAAAGATAGCCGAACAATTTTTGGCAATCTTATCAGGTATGGCTCCATCTGGCGGCTGGGCGCCAATGAGGCCACAGAAATTGAATTTTTTAAAGACGTAAATATCAATAATCAAAAGGTGCTCAAAGGTCGCTATGTTTTGTACTGCATACCTTACGAAACAAAATGGACCCTTGTTTTAAATAACGATTTATTTACCTGGGGACTTAAAATCGACTCAACCAAAGACGCCTACAAGTTTACCGTGCCTGTGGCAAAAACCCGTTTCCCTTACGAAGTTTTTACCATGGAATTTGAAAAAGCAGCAAAGGGCGCGCAACTGGTGCTGGAATGGGATAGTGCAAAAGCAGCGTTGCCTATTTTATGGTAAATAGTTAATAGTTAGTGGCAAGGTCGCAAATGGTCAGTAGCGAGTGGCAAGTAGGCTTTTGCTGCGCTTTTCGCCCGATACTTACCATTTCCTGTTGGCCAATAACTATTTACCACTCGCTCTTATGTCACGTCCTCACCACTTCTTACCCGCCACTAACTTCTTGCTACTTGCCTATTTTTATTATCTTGTTGCGATATGTGTGGCATAGCGGGAATCATAACAAATAAGGCAGACTTAGTATCCGTTCATCGTTTACAAAAAATGACAGATGCCCTGGCACACCGGGGCCCCGATGGCGAAGGGCATTGGCTGAATGAAAACGGCACTGCCGGCTTTGGTCACCGGCGTTTATCTATCATCGACCTCAGCGGGGCAGCCTCGCAACCCATGCACTACGCGAGCCGCTACACGATCGTTCACAACGGAGAAATTTACAACTATATCGAACTGAAGGAAATGCTGCAGCAAAAAGGTTACCATTTTGCCAGCCAGTCCGATACCGAAGTAATACTGGCAGCCTACGATTGCTTTAAATCGAACTGCCTGCAGTATTTCGATGGCATGTTTGCCTTTGCCATCTGGGACGAACAGGAACAATTGCTTTTTGCCGCCCGCGACCGTTTTGGCGAAAAACCATTTTTTTATTATCTCGATGATAAACAGTTTGTATTTGCCAGCGAAATGAAAGCCCTGTGGGCAGCAGGTATCGACAGGCAGATCAATGAAAAAATGTTCTTCAATTATTTAACGCTTGGCTATACACAAAATCCTGCCCATCCTGAAGAAACCTTTTATGCAGCCATACATAAATTGCCTGCCCGTTCTTTTATAACCTATCATTTTAAAGAACATTACATCAGCCATTCGTTGTACTGGAATATAGATGTGGATTTTGTTGATGAAAGCATTTCAGAAAAAAATGCGGTAGAGCAGTTCAATCAGCTGTTTAGCCAATCGGTGCAAAGGCGTTTACGAAGCGATGTTCCCATAGGCACATCTTTAAGCGGCGGCCTTGATAGTTCGGCCGTATTAGCCGGTATTCATGCCATAGCGCCAGCAGCAACACAGTATAAAACATTTTCAGCAACATTTCCCGGCTTTAAGCGCGATGAATCATCGTACATACAACTGGCCTGCGATTACTTTGGTACGCAAAATTTCAAAGTACAGCCCAATGCCGACCGGCTGATCAATGATTTTGAAAAAATATGTTATCACCAGGAAGAACCTTTTCAATCGGCCAGCGTAGCGGCGCAGTACTATGTGTATGAACTGGCGCGCAGCCGGCAGGTTACTGTTTTACTCGATGGCCAGGGCGCCGATGAATTACTGGGCGGTTATCATAAATATTATCACTGGTACTGGCAGCAATTGTACAGGCAGGATAAAAAGCTGTTGCATGCTGAGTTAGCCAACGCCCGTAAGCTGGGCATTGCAGAACCCTGGGGGTTAAAAAATAAACTGGCTGCTGCTTTTCCAACCTGGGCAGGCTGGTATGTGCGCCGCAGACGCGCCCGCCAGCAATTGGGTCAGCACGATCTTACGCCATCATTCACTGCTTCTTCGGGTGAATCGTATTACGACATTGCTCATTTTGATGAACTTAATAATATACTTTACTATAACACTTTTGTAAATGGTTTGGAAGAGCTGCTGCGGTATGCCGACCGCAACAGCATGGCACATGGAACTGAAGTGCGGTTGCCTTTTTTAAGCCATCAGCTGGTGAAATTATTGTTTTCGGTTCCTGCCCGTTTTAAAATACATAACGGTTATACGAAGTGGTTACTGCGTAAAAGCATGGAAGATAAGCTACCCCGCAACATTGTATGGCGAACAGATAAAGTAGGCTTTGAACCGCCACAACAACAATGGATGAAAGACCCGAGATTGCTCGATTACGCCCACGAGTCGAAAAAAGAACTGGTAAAACGGGGATTATTAAAAGAACAGGTGCTGCATAAAAAAATTCAGCCGCAGGATGCACATGCGGCTGATAATTACGACTGGCGATATCTTGTTGCCGGACAATTATTGAAAAGACCCTGAGGGTTTTACCAGGCTGTTACCAAAGCCAAACCCTCAGGGTCTTTTGCAAATCTCAATGCGAAGCCGGCACTTAAATCTTTCTGTATTTTTCAACCTGCTGGCTGTTGCCCTCAGCGTCTACTTTCAATGTATACCAGTTTGTTTTATCTTCTAATTTAATATAGTAGGCAACGGTACCTTCATGTGTAACTTCCGTTACGCCAAATATTTTTTTAGCTGGATGTTCACTGTTTATTTTATTGAGGATATTCAAAGGCAAAAATTGCGAAGCATAATATCTGAGCGAGCTCAGCATTTTTCCTTCTTTGTCGTAATTAACCTTTGTTCTGATACCTGAGTTCACAAAGCTTACAGTGAAATAAGTGGGAAATTCTTCCCAGCGCACTTCCGTTGCACTGCTAAAGGTTTCGTTGAATGCTTTTAATACTCTTTCGTTTGGATCGAAAGCAAAAGCGCCTGCTGCAAGCAGAACGCAGATCATCATGGCTGATACTTTTTTCATGGCTTTATTATTATTTATCTGTGATTGATGAGTCAAAAGTAGTGGTCAATAAAGGGCAAGTCAAGGTAATTGGTACAGGTGGGGGGGTCATGACAAGATCTACGAACTCTTTCGCACATTTAAGGCTTCCCTGTTCATGCAAAGTTGGCCACCAAATGCAGGCGGGTAAACGGTTTGCAAAATGTTACACCTAATTTTAATTTTTGGGTTAAGCTTCTGTTAAACCGGATTACCGGATATTCTTCGCTTCGCGAAGAATGAAGTTTGCCACGGATTACACAGATTAACACGGATAAATACAACAGTTGGCGAAGTAAAAGCGTCCGTGTTCATCTGTGTAATCCGTGGCAATGTTGTATTCGTGGCGCCGAAGGCGACAACTCGCAATCCCTGGCAAATAAGTCCTGGGCGTAGCGAAGGTTCAGTGGCATAATTTTACGCATCTTTGCAATCCCGATCATTATTCCTTAACCATTATTAAATAATTTATTCTCAATTAGATAATATGAAATTAGGTACCAAATTCATACATGCAGGAGCTGAACCTGATCCTTCTACCGGCGCTATTATGACGCCTATTTACCAAACCTCAACCTTTGTACAATCTGCCCCCGGAAAGAATAAAGGCTTTGAATATGCACGCTCGCAAAACCCCACCCGTTTTGCGCTTGAAGAAGCATTGGCTGTTATTGAAAACGGAAAGTATGGTTTGGCATTCAGCAGCGGAGTGGCCGCAACCGATGCCGTTATCAAGTTGTTACAACCCGGTGATGAAGTAATTGCAGCCAATGATATGTATGGTGGTACCTACAGGTTGTTTACCAAAATTTTTGAAAAATTCGGCATCCGCTTTCATTATATAAATATGCAGCAGGCCGAAAATATACAACCTTACATCAACAAAAACACAAAACTCATCTGGACGGAAACGCCTACCAATCCGCTCATCAATGTGGTTGATATTGCAGCCGTAGCGGCTATTGCCAAAGCCAGCAACATTCTGCTTTGTGTTGATAATACCTTTGCATCGCCTTACCTGCAAAACCCGCTCGACCTGGGCGCCGATATCGTAATGCACTCTTCGACCAAATACCTTGGCGGACACAGTGATGTTATTCAGGGCGCTCTTATAATGAACGACCAGGCGCTTCGCGATCAGTTGTATTTTATTCAAAAAAGTTGTGGCGCCGTACCCGGACCCATGGATTGTTTTTTAGTATTGCGTGGCATTAAAACCCTGCATGTTCGCATGCAGCGTCATTGCGAGAACGGTGAAAAAATAGCTCACTTTTTACGCAATCATCCAAAGGTTGGTCATGTTTACTGGTGCGGGTTTAACGATCATGCGGGTTATGCCATTGCCAAAAAACAAATGCGCGGCTTTGGTGGCATGATCAGCTTTACGTTAAAAGACGATAGTGTTGAAACCGCTATGAAACTGTTATCGGCAACCAAGGTATTTGCACTGGCCGAAAGCCTTGGAGGGGTTGAATCGCTCATTAATCACCCCGCTACCATGACGCATGCTTCGATTCCCCGTGAAGAACGGATTAAGAACGGCCTCAGCGATTCACTCATACGCCTAAGCGTAGGTATCGAAGATGCGGAGGATCTGATAGAAGACCTTAAAGCAGCTATTGGGTAAGGCGCATAGAGGGGTTTTTACTTTAACATTTTTAATTTTTTATTCGTCATTTTACAGTGAAACAACCATCTTTAAAAGAATTTCTGAACCGTAAAGTAGAGGAGTACAATCAGCCCTCCTTTATTAAAGATGATCCTGTTTCAATACCCCATCTTTTTACCAAACAGCAGGATATTGAAATTGCGGGGTTTTTTGCAGCTGTTTTTGCCTGGGGCAACCGCACTACTATCATAAAAAAATCGCACGAACTGATGCAGGCGATGGATATGTCGCCGCATCAGTTTATTGTACAGCACAACGATTCAGCATTAAAAAAACTGTTGTTATTCAAGCATCGTACATTTAACACCACCGACCTTTTATACTTTATTGAGTTTTTAAAATTTCATTATTCGGCCCATAGTAGCTTTGAAACAGCTTTTACCCGAAGCATGGAGGCAGGCGATGCCACCATCGAAAATGCACTGACAGGCTTTCATCATTATTTCTTTTCACTCAACGATGTACCGAACCGTACCCGCAAGCACATTGCCACGCCCGAACGAAAATCGACCTGTAAACGGCTGAACATGTTTTTACGGTGGATGGTTCGCCGTGATGACCACGGTGTTGATTTCGGCATCTGGAAAAACATACAACCCGCACAACTCATTTGCCCCATCGA
>Ga0114129_10010461_pt1 | contig 13233 bp, 15 predicted proteins | sample RhiMetdeltSRZDD1_FD_80071 | JGI IMG/M metagenome (GOLD analysis project Ga0114129, IMG submission 80071) | Populus rhizosphere microbial communities from Tennessee, USA - Rhizosphere MetaG P. deltoides SRZDD1 (version 2) (version 2) | ecosystem: Host-associated > Plants > Roots > Rhizosphere >...
ACGCTCTACGGTCCGCCGCCGGATCGGCGCGCCGGGATCGTGTCGTTCAACGTCGACGACATCCATCCGCACGACGTCGCGCAGGTGCTCGACATCGACGGCGTCGCGATCCGCGCCGGGCATCACTGCTGCCAGCCGCTCATGGGCAAGCTCGGCGTCGCGGCGACGAACCGCGCGAGCTTCTACGTCTACACCGTGCCGGAGGAGATCGACCGGCTCGTCGACGGCGTGCTCCGGGCGAAGCAGCTGTTCGGCTAGCCTGATTTCGTGGCGTTTGACCAGCTTTACCGGGAAGTAATCCTCGACCACTACAAGAACCCGCGCGGCCACGGCGTGCTCGCGGACGCCGACGCTGAAGCCGAGGGTCAGAACCCGCTCTGCGGCGACGAGGTCACGATCTCCGTCAAGTTCGGCCCGGACGGCGACACGATCGAAGACATCGGTTTCGAGGGCCGCGGCTGCGCGATCTCGCAGGCGGCGACGTCGATGCTCACGGAGATGGTCAAGGGCCGGAAGGCGTCAGAGGTCGCGACGCTGCCGAAGGAGGAGCTGCTCGAGGAGATCGGCATTCCGCTCACGCCCGTGCGCCTGAAGTGCGCCATCCTCGGCCTCGGCGTCCTCAAGGTCGCCCTGCACCGCGCGAAGGGCACGCCGCTCCCCGAGGAGTGGTCGACGCTCGCGAACGAGCTCGAATTCGGTGGCTGAACTCGACGTTGCCCCGGTGGAGGAGCTTCCACCGGGCAGCGTGAAGATCGTCGTCGCGGGCTCGCTCATGCTCGGGGTCTACAACTGCGGCGGCTCGTTCTACGCGATCGAGGATCGCTGCTCGCACGACGACGGTCCTCTCTGCGAGGGCGACTGGGACGAGGATGCGTGCACGGTGATCTGCCCGCGCCACGGCTCGCACTTCGACCTCCGCTCCGGCCGTCCGTTGTCGCTGCCGGCGTACGCTCCGGTGGACACGTTCCCCGTCCGCGTCGAGGACGGCATGGTCAAGGTGGACATCGCATGAACGAGGTCAAGCGCTGCTGGCAGAGTTCGGATCCCGCGTACGACGCGTACCACGACGAGGAGTGGGGCAGGCCGGTGCTCGACGAACGCGGGCTCTACGAGCGGTTCTGCCTCGAGGGGTTCCAGTCGGGCCTCTCCTGGCTGACGATCCTGCGCAAGCGCGAGAACTTCCGCGCTGCGTTCGCCGGTTTCGACGCCGACGCCGTCGCGCGTTTCGACGAGCGCGACGTCGAGCGCTTGCTCGCCGACGCGGGCATCGTGCGTCATCGCGGGAAGATCGAAGCGGCGATCGCGAATGCACGCGCGACCGTCGATCTCCGCGACTCGACGCCGCTGCCCGAGCTCGTCTGGTCGTTCAGGAAGGACGGCCCTGCACCGCAAAGCTGGGACGGCTGGCAGGCGCAGACCGCCGAGTCGAAGGAGCTGTCCAAGCGTCTCCGGAGCGCAGGATTCCGCTTCGTCGGCCCGACCACGGTGTATGCGGCGATGCAGGCGTGCGGCATCGTCAACGATCATCTTGCCGATTGCTTCGTCCGCGACGAGGTCGAGGCAATCCGCGCTCGGCTCGACGCGGTATCCCTGGCATGAGGTACGTGCTCGCAGTGCTCCTCGTGGCGTTGCTGCTCGTCGCTGCCGGCTGCGGTAGCGGGTACGGCGGCGGTGGCGGCGGCAAGACCAACACGACGAAGACCAGCGGCGGCGGTTACTAACCGAATACGCTCCGCGGGTGCTCGACGACCGCGTCCGCGAGGTTCTGCAACGTCTCGAAGGCGAGGACGCGCGCGAGCGCGAGCAGGGAGTGCCCGCCGCTCAGCGCGCGCGGCAGGTCGCGCGAACGACGGGCCAGTTCCTCTTTGCACTCGTCGCACCGCAAGCCGATTGCGAGGTCCTCGAGATCGGGGGCTCGCGCGGCTACTCGACGACGTGGTTCGCAGCGGGCGTCCGGCACCTCGGCGGGCGCGTGCTCTCGCTCGAGCACGACCCCGCCAAATGCGAGGCCTGGCGCCGGAACATCGTCGACGCCGGGCTCGACGACTGGGCCGACCTCGTCGAAGGCGACGCCTTCGAGACGCTGCCCGCGATCGACGACGTCTTCGACATCGTGTTCATCGACGCGGAGAAGGACGACTACGAGCGGTTGTTCGCGATCGCGCGCACGAAGGTGGAGCCCGGCGCGCTCTTCCTCGCGGACAACGTGCTCTCCCACGCGGACACCCTGGGCGCGTACTCGCAGGCCCGGCAGGCCGATCCGACGCTCGAGTCGGTGACCGTGCCGCTCGACCGCGGGCTCGAGCTCTCGGTCGTCCTCCGCTAGTGCCGCTATATTGGCGCCAACGCGGAAAGGAGGTGGTCCGGTAGATGGAGATTTCCAGTACGGGCAGCGGAGGTGCTAGCTCGTAGGGGCGGTGTCCCTGAGACCAGACGGGGAATCGCCTAGCCAGCGTGGGGGACGAAGTGACCGCCTCCTACGAAATCCCCGCTAGTTACCGATTGAAGGGCCGGCGCAAGCCGGCCCTTCCCCTTTTCTGACACCTAGGGCCGGATCCGCCAGATCTCGCGGCCGCCGCCGATCGGGACCCAGACGTCGCCGTAGGCCAGGCGGAGCGGAAACGGGGTCGGTCCAACCTGGATCGTCTCGACCACCGAGCGGCTGCTCGGGTCGACCACCGAAACCGTCCCGCTTCGGCGGTTGGGGATCCAGATGCGGCCGTCGGGGGTGAAAACGCCGGATGTCGGCAGGTTGCCGACCTTGATCGGCGGGCCGGCCGTGTTCGTCGCCGGATCGATCTTGGTGATCGAGTCGCTGCCTCCGTTCACCGACCAGAGCTGACGGCCGTCGGTCGCGAAGCCGTCGGGAGCCTTCTCGCCGACGACGACCTTCGTGAAGCGGTTCGTCGCCGGGTCGATCCGGAACACGAACGTGTCGTCGGGGCCGTTCGAGCCGACCCAGACCGCTCCGGCGAACGTCTCGAAGTTGGCCGGCGAGCCGCCCGTCCGAATCGTCGCGACGACCTTGTTCTTGGCGGGATCGATGCGCGCGACGGTGCCGTCGCGGTTGTTCGACGCCCAGACCGATCCGAACGCGAACCACACATCCCAGACGTTGAGGCCCACGTTGATCCGCTTGACGACCTTCAGCTTCTTCGGGTCGACCCGCTCGATGCGCGAGGTCCCGTAGCCGTCGATCCACAGCGAGCCCGCGCCGTGGACGATCCCGCACGGCCCGCCGCCTACCTTGACCGCTCCCTTCGCCTTGTTCGTCTCGGGATTGACGCGAACGACCGTGCTCGACGTGTTGGTGGTGACCCAGACGTAGCCGAACGCTGCGTCCGACAGACACGGGCCGAATCCGACTTTGATCTTCGCGACTACCTGGGACTCGGCCGTCGCGCCAACCGCCGAGGCCTCGATGGCGAACGCGGCGGCGACGAGGGCGAGCGCTCGGAGCACCGCCTGATAGTAATCCGAAACCGGACCAGTTTGCTACGGAACCGTATTAAGTGAACGTGAAGTAGCGCGCAACGCCCCGAGCAAGTCCTCGAGCGCGTCGTGCACGTCTTCCGGACGGCGCTCGAGGTTGCTCTCGATATCGCGCACAGTCGCCTGGAGCGCGGGCCAGCCCGCTCGCCAGCGGCGGTCGCCGCGCTTGGTCACGCGGAGCACGTGCGAACGGCCGTCATCCGGGTTCGGGAGTCGCTCGACGTCGCCGCGCTCGACGAGCTTGCGCACGAGGTCGGAGACCGTCGTCAGCGGCCGTCCAGTTCTCGCTGCCAGGTCGCTCGGCGTCAGCGGGCCGAGCGCTCCGATGACGCTGAGGGTCCCCCACGCGTACGGATCGACGCCGTCCTCCTCGAGGCGCTGGTCGAGCACGGCCGCGAGCAGCTCGCCGGCGACCCAGATGTCCAGCAGGAGCGGCCGCGGTCGCCGCGGCGCAGGGTTACGCGGCACGTCGCAGCTGCTCGTCCAGCGGGACGAGCGGGAGGCCGAAGACGTCGACGGCGCTCGTGTCCGTCACGACGTTGTCACCGGCCTCGAGCATCTTCAGGAGGTCGCGCGTCAGCGGGATGTTGCCGGGCAGCCGCTCCGTCACCAGCGCGTTGACCCGCATCAGGCCGATCGGAACGTGGACGCTCGGCCGCTTGATCCCACGCGCTCGCTTCAGCCGCTCCCAGAACTCGTTCCAGCTCACCGCCTCCGGCCCGCCGATCTCGAACGTGCGGTTTGCCGCGGCCTCCTCCGTCACGGCACGCGCGAAGTACGCTCCGACGTCGTCGGCCCAGATCGGCTGGATACGCTGCCGTCCGCTTCCGATGACGGGCGTCACCGGCGTCAGCCGTGCGAGCTTCGCGAACGTCGGGAGGATGCCGCCGTCGGGCCCGAAGATGAAGCTCGGCCGGAAGATCACGTACGGGATGCCGGACGCTTTCACGTCCTGCTCCATCTGCCACTTCGCGCCGTAGTACGGGACGAGATCCTTCGTCTCCGCACTCGTGCCGAGCGCGCTCATGTGCACGAAGCGGTCGACGCCGGCCTCCTTGGCCGCCGCCAGGAGGTTGCGCGTGCCGTCGACCATCACGCGCTGGAACTCCTCGCGCTTCCCCTGCCGGATCGCGACGAGGTGGACGACGGCGTCCGCTCCCTCGGCCGCCCGCCGCAGGCTCTCCGGGCTCGTGACGTCCCCCTCGACGAGCTCGGCGCCCGACGACTCGAGCTTCGTCCCGCTGGAACGCTCGCGGACGAGTGCGCGCACCTGCTGGTCGGAGGCGCGCAGTGCGTGGACGACGTGGCCGCCGACGAACCCGGTGCCGCCCGTGACGAGGATCACTGCGCGAAGTTCTTCCAGTAGCGCGACGGTGTCGGACCCTTTTGGCCCTGGTACTTCGAGCCGAGCGCGTCGGAGCCGTACGGCTTCTCGGCCGGCTCGCTGAGCTGCACGAACGAGAGCTGCCCGATCTTCATCCCGTGGTAGATGGTGATCGGGAGGTTGGCGACGTTCGACAGCTCCAGCGTGACGTGTCCGTCCCAGCCGGGGTCGATGAAGCCCGCGGTCGAGTGGATGAGCAGGCCGAGGCGGCCGAGGCTCGACTTCCCCTCCAACCTGGCCACCAGGTCATCGGGCAGCCGAACCCGTTCGAGCGTCGACCCGAGGACGAACTCGCCGGGATGGAGGATGAATGCCTCCTCGCCGACTTCGACGAGCTCGGTCAGGTCCTCCTGCTGCTCGCGCACGTCGATGTACGGGTAGCGGCTGTTCCGGAAGACGCGGAAGTACCGGTCTACGCGAACGTCGAGACTCGATGGCTGGAGCAGCGATTCGTCGTACGGGTCGATCTCGATGCGCCCTTCGCCGAGGAGCCGCCTGATCGTTCGGTCGGAGAGGACCATACGGCGATTGTTCCAGAGGACGAAAACTGCGATAGCGTTCCCCCTCCTTTGGACATCCTCCGGCCGGTAGACCCGAACGAGCGCTCCCGGCGGCGTAGGCGTCTGAAGCAGCGGCGCCGGCGGATCCGCAGAGCGGTCGCTGCGCTGGTCCTGATCCTGCTCGTCGGCGGTTTCGCGTTCGGCGCGCACACGCTGACCGGCCGGTCGGGCGCCGGTACGACCGTCGCGGTGAAGCACGCGGCCGCGGTCACGCCGGCGAAGACGAAGCCGCACTTCCGGGACCTGCCGCCGGAGATCCGCGGCGTTCACGTGACGATGGCGTTGGCGTCGCTTCCGGGGAAGATCGACCAGTACCTCGCGCTCGCCGGTGACGGCTTGAACACGATCGAGCTCGACGTCAAGGACGAGAACGGCGACGTGGGATTCGTTCCATCGGCCGTGCCGCTTGCGCGCAAGATCGGCGCAGCCAAGCCCTACTACAAGCCGCGTGAGGTCGCACGGAAGGTGCACGCCGCCGGCCTCTACCTTGTCGGCCGAATCGTGACCTTCGAGGATCCGGTGCTCTCGCAGGAGCGGCCGGAGCTGGCGCTGCACAACGCGGACGGGTCGCTCTGGAAGAACAACGCCGGCCTTGGCTGGACGAACGAGTACGACAAGCGGGTCTGGAACTACGTCGTCTCCCTCGGCGAGGCCGCGGCCCGCGCGGGGTTCGACGAGATCCAGTTCGACTACGTCCGCTTCCCCTCGGACGGCGACGTCTCCCAGATTCGCTACCCGGTGAAGACCCCGGAGCCGAAGGGCTGGACGATCGCGCGCTTCGTCCACTATGCGGCGAACCGGCTCCATCCGCTCGGCGCGCGCGTGTCAGTGGACGTCTTCGGGCTCTCGGCCACGCGCGACCTCGGGATCGGCCAGAAGCCGGCGCGTCTCGCGCGCTACGTCGACGCCGTCTATCCGATGGTCTATCCCTCGCATTTCTATTCGGGCGAGTACGGCCTCGACGATCCGAACGCGGACCCGCGGGACACCGTCGACCAGGCTCTCGCGGACTTCCAGCAGCAGCTCCGCGGGAAGAAGGCGCTGCTAGTGCCGTGGCTGCAGGACTTCTCGCTCGGCCGCACGTACACGCTCGCGGACGTCCGCGCGCAGATCGACGCCGCGCGCGGCCGGGGCGCTGCCGGCTTCATGCTCTGGAACCCCCTCGGGCTGTACACCACGGAAGCCCTGAGCGGCAGCTGACCCGCGCGGCCGAATAGCGACTATTCACTATGCACGGCGGCCGGGCCGTGCGTTACCCTCGTTCCGATGGCAGTGACCCGCGCGATCGAGCTTCGGACCGCCGTTCCGGGGCCGAAATCCCAGGCGATCCTCGAGCGCAAGGAGCGCGTCGTCGCCGACCCGCTTTCGATCTACATGCCGGTCGTGATCGCCGAGGGACGGGGCGCGACGATCACCGACGTCGACGGCAACACCTTCATCGACTTCACCGGCGGGGTCGGCTGCCTGAACGTCGGCCACTCGCACCCGCGCGTCGTCGAGGCGGCGCAGCAGCAGCTCGAGCGCTTCTCGCACACCGACTTCACGATCGTCCCGTACGAGGTCTACGTCACGCTGGCGGAGCGGCTCGTCGAGCTGACGCCGGTGCGAAAGCCGGCGAAGGCCGCGTTTTTCAACGCGGGGACGGAGGCGGTGGAGAACGCAGTCAAGTTCGCACGCTCCTTCACGCGGCGTCCTGCCGTGATCGCGTTCGAGGGCGCGTTCCACGGACGGACGCTGCTCTCGATGACGATGACCTCCAAGACGCATCCGTACAAGGCGGGGCTCGGCCCGTTCGCGCCGGAGGTGTACCGCGTGCCCTACGCGAACGACTACCGCGGCCCGTCGACGGAGGACGCGCTGGCCGCGCTCGAGCGCACGTTCACGACGCAGGTCGCGGCCGAGCAGGTTGCGTGCATCGTGGTCGAGCCGGTGCAGGGCGAGGGCGGGTTCGTCGTGGCGCCGAGGGACTTTCTTCGCGGCATCCGCCGGGTGTGCGACGAGCACGGGATCGTGATGGTCGTCGACGAGGTGCAGACGGGCTTCGGCCGCACGGGCAAGTTCTTCGCAACGGAGCACTACGGGATCGAGCCCGACCTGATCGTGGTCGCAAAGTCGATCGCCGCGGGCCTGCCGCTGTCCGGTGTCGTCGGCGCCGCGGAGGTCATGGACGCGCCCGGTGACTCGGCGATCGGCGGCACGTACGTGGGGAACCCTGTCGCGCAGGCGGCCGCGCTAGCCGTCCTCGACGTGTTCGAGGAGGAGGGGCTGTGTGACCGCGCCTCCGCGATCGGCGAGACGATGCGGCAGCGGATGCTGGCCTGGCAGGAGCGGTTCGCTTGTATCGGCGACGTTCGCGGCCTCGGCTCGATGCTCGCGATCGAGCTCGTCGAGGATCGCGAGACGAAGAAGCCGGCGTCCGAGCTCGCGAGCCGGGTCGCCGAGGCGGCTGCCGAGCGCGGCCTGCTGCTCCTCAAGTCGGGGATCTACTCGAACTGCATCCGCGTCCTCGCGCCGCTGGTGCTCACGGATGCCGAGCTCGAAGAGGCTCTGAGCGTCTGGGAGGACGCTCTCGCCCACGCCGTCGACGCGCACTCGGTGCACGTCGGCACCGGGGACGGCGCGACCTAACCGCCGCTTCAGCAGCGCACTTTCGGGAAACTGAAGGGCCGAAATGGTCGGCGACCTGATCGCAGACCGCTACGAGCTCGAGGAGCTCGTCGGCAGCGGTGGAATGTCCAGCGTCTTCAGGGCGCGGGATCGGCTCCTGGACCGGCACGTCGCCCTGAAGATGCTCCACCAGCACTACGCCGAGGACGGCGAGTACGTCGAGCGGTTCCGCCGGGAGGCGCGGTCGGTGGCCCAGCTCTCGCACCCGAACATCGTCACCGTCATCGACCGCGGCGAGGCGGATGGGCACCAGTTCATCGTCTTCGAGTACATCGACGGCGAGAACCTGAAGCAGGTGCTCGAGGAGACAGGACCGCTGCCGGTTCGCGACGCGCTCGAGCTCGCACTGGGCGTGGCGCGGGGCCTCGCGTTCGCGCACGACCACGGGCTCGTCCACCGCGACGTGAAGCCGCAGAACGTTCTCCTCAACGGCGACGGCCGGCCGAAGGTCACCGACTTCGGAATCGCGCGCTCGCTCGACGTCGAGCACGGCGTCACGCAGACGGGCACCGTGCTGGGAACGTCGAACTACATCGCGCCCGAGCAGGCCAGCGGCGGACGCGTCGACGCGCAGACCGACGTGTACGGCCTGGGCGTTCTGCTCTTCGAGCTGCTGACCGGCGATGTGCCGTTCGAAGGCGAGAACTTCGTCGCCATCGCGATGCGTCACATCAACGAGCCTCCGCCGAGCGTCCTCGAGCGGCGCGGCGACGTTCCGCCGCGCGTCGCGGCCGCCGTCGACCGCGCCCTCGCCAAGGATCCACGCCAGCGCTTCCCGTCGATGGACGCATTCGCCGCCGAGCTCGAAGCGTGCATAGCCGAGCTGACCGCGGGGATCGCCGATCCGAACGCGACGCTCGTCGTAACACCGCAGCGCGCTGTTCGTCCGCAGCGGAAGCGCCGCCGCGCGTCCCCCTGGCCGCTGCTGCTCGCGCTGCTGGCGCTGCTCGCGCTCGGCGTCATCGTCGTCGCGGCGATCGCGTTACACGCGAACGTTGGGGGCGTCGTCCCCTCCATCGTGAGGCCGAAGCCCGCGAAGCTCGCGGCGGTCAAGCTCACAGCTGCGCACTCGTACGATCCGTACGGCGACGACCGGCAGGAGCACGACACCGAGGTGGTCGACGCCGTCGACGGCGATCCCACGACGTATTGGCTCACGTCGCGCTACCACTATCCCGAGGGAGGGCTCGGCAAGCCCGGCGTCGGGTTCGTGGTGCGCGCCGCCGGTAGCGGAGGGCTGAAGCGGATGACCGTCGCGACCGACACGCCCGGCTTCACGGCGCAGATCAAGGCGAGCACGTCACCGACAGACGGCTTCCAGGCCGTCTCAGGCCCGAAGGTCGTCGGCTCCTCGACCACGTTCAAGCTGGACTCGAGCGACGGCCCGTACTACCTCGTCTGGATCACGCGCCTGCCAGACGGCGTGAGCTCCGCCCACGTGAACGAGGTGAAAGCAGCCCGTTAAGATCGGCTAGTGCGGCGTGGCTCGAATAGCAAGGTCGATCTCCTCGGCAAGGTGCCGCTCTTCGCGGGCCTCTCGAAGCGCCACCTCCAGCAGGTTGCGCGGATCGCGGATGAGATCGACCTTCGCGAGGGGAAGGAGCTGATCTCGGAGGGCTACTCCGGCCGCGAGTTCTTCATCCTCCTCGACGGCAGCGCGGAGGTCCGGAGGAAGGGCCGCAAGGTGAACATCATGAGCCCCGGCGACTTCTTCGGCGAGATCGCATTGCTCTCCGACCGGCTCACCACGGCGTCTGTGACGACCACCGAGCCCTCGCGGGCGCTCGTGATCACGCGCGCGAGCTTCAAGAGCCTGCTGCGCGACGAGCCCGCCGTCCAGCTGAAGGTGCTGCAGGCGCTCGCTGACCGCGTCCCGCAGGACTGAGTTCCGCACTTTCGTACCTGGTACGTGCCAGGTTTGCCGGGACACGTCCGATCGCCGGAAAACCGAGGCGTAGCGCGAAGGACGATGCCACCGGTACCAGGTACGTGCCGGGTAAGTGCCAGGTATGGGTGTAGCGGCTAGTACTTCAGCCGCGCGCGGCGCTCGTGCCGTTCCAGCGCGAGGTCGATGAGGCGCTGCAACAGCTCGGCGTAGGGAATGCCCGAAGCTTCGAACAGCCGCGCGTAGACGCTCGTCTCCGTGAAGCCGGGAATCGTGTTGATCTCGTTGAGCACGACTTCACCGTCCTCGCGGACGAAGAAGTCGATGCGCGCCATTCCCTCGCATTCGGTGGCGATGAACGCGTCGGCGGCGATGTCCTGCACGTGCTTCGCCGTCGCGTCGTCGATGCGCGCGGGGACGATGATGTCCGACCCGCCCTCGTCGTACTTCGCGGAGTAGTCGTACCACTCGTTGTGCGGGACGATCTCGCCGACGACGGACGCGATCGGCGTGCGGTTGCCGAGGATCCCGCACTCGACCTCCGTGCCCGCGACGAACTCCTCGACGAGCACCTTGTCGTCGTGCTGCTGCGCGAGCTCGACGCCTGCGCGGAGCTCGTCCTCGTCGTGCGCCTTGGTGATGCCGACCGACGAGCCGAGTCGCGCAGGCTTCACGAAGACCGGGTAGCCGAACGGGTTCTGGATCTCGTCGCCGGGCCGCAGCGTGTGGTGACGCGCGACGACGATGCCGCTCTCCCGCAGCACCTTCTTCGTGAAGTCCTTGTCCATGCAGACGGCGGAGGCCGCGACGCCGGCGCCGATGTACGGGACGCCGGCGAGCTCGAGCAGGCCCTGCACCGTTCCGTCCTCGCCGAACGGGCCATGGAGGATCGGGAGGACGACATCCACCGCGCCCAGTGTCGTGGCGACCTCCTTGGACTCGGCCGGAACGGGCAACGTCTCCTGCGGACCGGTCTTGGTGCCTGACACCAGGGCATGTCCCGAAGAGCCGGCTTCGAGCTCCCAGCGGCCGTCGCGGCCGATCGCGATCGTCGTCACGTCGTAGCGGTCGGGGTCGAGCGCTTCGAGCACCGACCGCGCGGAGGCGAGGGAGATGTCGTGCTCGCTCGAGCGGCCGCCGGCGACGAGTGCCAGTCGCAGCTTGCGCCGCGGTTGACCTTCGCTCACGGCGTTGTCGGCGCCGTTGTGGTCTCCTGGACGAGCCGCCCGACCGTGAGCGTGACCACCGTTCCCGGCGGAGCCTTCGTGGCCGCGGACGGGTCCTGGGTGATCACGACCCCGTCGAGCGAGCCGTCGGTCGTGTCCTGGAAGACGATCTTCCACTTGAAGCCGGAGTCCTGGAGGATGCCCTTGGCGGTGTCGACGTCGAGGTTCTCCACCGACGGCACCTGCTGCTCCTTCGGCCCCTTCGACACGAGCAGCGTGATCGAGGACCCCGGCGCGACCGACGAGCCGGGCTTGGGGTCGCTGTCGACGACGACGCCCGCCGGCTGGTTGGAGTCGACGAGCCTCTTCGCGACGGCGAAGCCCTGCCCCTGGAGCAAGGAGGCGGCGGAGTCGTACGCCTGGCCGACCACGTTCGGCACAGAGACCGGTTTCGGGCCGGAGGAGACGTTGATCCGCACCTTGGTGTTCTGGTTGACCTTCTCGCCCGCCTTCGGGTCCTGCGCGAGGACGACGTCGGGCTGCTCGCTGGACGGCACCTCGTGCACGTCCGCGTTCAGGTTCGCGCCCGCGAGGCGCGAGACGGCCTCGTCGCGCGAGAGGCCCTTTACGTTCGGCACTGTCGTCTTCGGCGCACCGGTCGAGACCCAGATCGACACGAAGTTCCCCTTGTCCTGGCGCTGGCCGGCGTCGGGATCCTGGTCGTACACCACGCCTGCAGGCTGCTTCGCGTTCGGCTGCCGGTGGATGTGTTGCGTATCGATCGTGAAACCGTCGGCTCGGATGTTCTCGACGGCCTGCTTCTCCTGCAGGCCGACGTAGAGCTCGACGGCAATCGGCCGGTTGGCGTTGAGCTCGTCCTGGATCTGGTTGTAGACGTAGACGGCCGCGACCGCCGCGGCGGCGACGAGCAGCAAGGCGAGCAGCCACGGCCAGAACGCCCGACGCCGCGCCGGCTCCTCGTAGTCGTAGTAGCCGGCAGGTCGCAGCTGCGTCACCGCCGTCGGCGCACGCTGGATCGTCGTCGGCGCGGCGGCGGCGAGCTCGGCGCCGCTGAGGATGGTCGTCGCAGCCTCCTCGGTCTCGCGCGAGACGGCCGAGCCGCGCGCGACGCGTTCGAGGTCTGCATCCATCTCCTCAGCGGACTGGTAGCGGTCGCGCGGATCCTTTGCCAGTGCGCGCAGCACGACCATGTCGAGCGCGTGCGGCACGTCGTGCCGCAGTTCCGACGGCGGATCCGGGATCGCGGAGAGGTGCTTCATCGCGATCTCCACGGGCGTCTCGCCGGAGAACGGCACCGTGCCCGTCAGCAGCTCGTAGAGCACGATCCCGAGCGAGTACAGGTCCGACGTCGCATCGACGCGCGTGCCGCGCGCCTGCTCGGGTGACAGGTACTGCGCGGTGCCGATGATCGATCCCGCCTCGGTCATCTGCTGCGCGCTTGCGCCCGCCTGCTCGGCGCGAGCGATGCCGAAGTCCGTCACCTTCACGCGGCCTTCCGAGTCGACGAGGATGTTGTGCGGCTTGATGTCGCGGTGGATCACGCCGTTGCGGTGCGCGAAGCGAAGCGCGGCGAGGATCTGGCGCGTGTAGTCGATCGCGATCGGGATCGGCGCCGGCCCGCGCGAGACGATCAGCTCCTTCAGGGAGCGACCGTCGAGGTACTCCATCGCGATGTAGTACGTGCCCTCGGTCGCCTCGCCGCGGTCGTAGATCGAGACGATGTTCGGGTGCGAGAGCCCGGCGGCGTTCTTCGCCTCGCGCCGAAAGCGCTCGACGAACTGCTCGTCGCCCGCGTGCCGGTCGTTGAGGATCTTGATCGCGACGCGACGCCCGAGCTCCTGGTCCTCGGCGAGGTAGACGTTCGCCATCCCGCCGGAACCGAGCTTCCGCACGATCCGATAGCGCCCGTCGAAGAGCGTGTCGATCAGGGAGTCGGTGACGGCCACCTGAGCCTTACCTGTTCGACGTTGGTCGTAGGACTGCCTCCATGATCTGCTTCGCGATCGGGGCTGCGGTCTCGCCGCCGAAGCCGCTCTGGTTCTCGAGCGCGACGGCCAC